>Ga0180007_10002262_pt1 | contig 23375 bp, 23 predicted proteins | sample MM_PC_MetaG_FD_121122 | JGI IMG/M metagenome (GOLD analysis project Ga0180007, IMG submission 121122) | Groundwater microbial communities from the Aspo Hard Rock Laboratory (HRL) deep subsurface site, Sweden - MM_PC_MetaG | ecosystem: Environmental > Aquatic > Deep subsurface > Groundwater... | reverse complement strand
GCTTCCCTGTCACGGAAGAGGTTGCGGGTTCAAGTCCCGTCGCTCCCGCCACGTAAAAATCTTGTCGATCCCCAACTCCGCCAGCTGGCGGAAGGTCGGGGGAGACTAGAGTTTTAGAGTGCCCCGTTGAATTTGAGCAAACTGAAATTACTAGCTAAAACAACCTCTGCCCCAAACCTAGGAGGTGATTTAATTTGAACTCTCAAGAATCAACAACTAACAAAGTTGTAAATCCGATGCCTGCTATTTTTGCTGGAATTATTGTTGTCCTTGCGGGGTTTGCCGTATACAACTATTTTAATAGTTCTAAAAACCAAGATAATTCCAAAGGAGAAATCACCCAGGAAGCTTTATCACAAGCTGGAAGAACAGAAGAAAAAAATAGCAAATTGCCCGAGGTACTAGGTGTTGGTGGAGCAGAAACACCTGAACGACCAATAGTCTGGTATGCCAACGATTACAAAAGCGGAGATATAACGAGCGGCGAATATACCGTTAAAGAAGGGGACACTCTCTGGGAAATCGCCGAAGCTAAATACGGCAGTGGTTTTGAATGGAACAAGATTCTAACTGCAAATAGCAAATCGATAGGCTGGCTTGCCAACGGCAACCCGCTTATTGAACCGGGACAAGTGCTAATTCTACCAAATTAAAGCGGGGGGGGGTAATCTCGACTATAGCTAATAAGCAAGCTTGTAACGCCTTTGGGTATTTTCTTTTATCTTGTTATAACCCTTTATGGGTTAGTGTAGATGTTGTAGAGTATTTAGTGATTAATTGCGGGATTAGTACACTGGCAGTATGCTACCTTCCCAAGGTAGAGAAGGGAGTTCGATTCTCCTATCCCGCTCCATCTCTAGTGCCGCGGTGGCGAAATTGGCAGACGCGCAGGGTTTAGAACCCTGTGGAGTAAAATCCTTGGGAGTTCGATTCTCCCTCGCGGCACCACTAGAAAAAATGATAGAATCCAAGCCTATGAGACTAAACAAAAAATTCTTCTTACTTTTAATTCCAATTTTAATTATTGGTTTTATAGTATACAAATCAAAAACCGCGGGAATTCCGGTTACTGTAACCACTGTTAAAAGAGGCGAGGTAAAACAGACTGTATCGGCATCGGGCGATATCACCTCCAACCAAACCGCTTCCTTAAGCTTTCCGACAAGCACTCAAATTACAGAAGTATTAGTAAATGAAGGCGACACCACTACAAAAGGGCAGATTCTCGTTAAGGGAAACTCTTCATCCGAATACAACTCGTATACCCAAAGTTTAAATGCGTTAGAACAGGCCAAATCAAATCTCAATTCGTTTAAGGAGCAGTATAAAAGCGACCCCGATACTATCGGGGTCTACAACGAAAAAATCTACTGGGACAAATACAATTACTATCAAGAGGCTATAAGTTCTGCCCAGGCCCAAGTAAACCAATCAGCTAAATCTCTTGGGGATAAAACAATTCGCGCCCCGTTTAACGGAATAATCACAAAAATCTACTACAAGGCGCAAGAGATCGCTTCAGCAACCAGTCCTGTTATTGTAATTGCCAATCCTCATGAATTATATTTTTCTGCCGAAATTGACGAGGGGGATTATGGAAAAATCGCTCATGGTCAAACAGTTACAATTGACCTGGACAGCTACCCAGAAAATAAATTTACAGGTTCGGTTATGGAACTTACTAACTTTGCCCAAAAGAACGCTTCGGGCAACACCGTTTTTAAAATTAAAATTAAACTACCAGAGGAATTACTAGCTAAAGCCTCCGTTGGCATGCACGGAGACATCGAAATTGCCACTAGCATCAAAACTGATGTTTTGTATTTAGACTCGACGAGTATTCTCACAGAGAATGATAAAAAATTTGTTTTTAAATTAGGGGGTGGTAAAGCAATAAAAAGAGAGATTACTGTGGGACTAGAGACCGATCTTGATACCGAGGTATTAGCCGAAGTTGCCGAAAACGACACGATTATTTATCCCAAAAACGGAACTGTTAAAGATGGTATTCGTGTAATCGTAATCCGATGACCTCCGTAAAACCTGTTGTAGAAGTAATCAATGTTTCTAAAGTTTATACCATGGAAGGTATCGAGGTACCTGCCCTTTTAAATGTTTCCTTGACAATTAAGACAGGCGAATTTGTTTCTATTGTAGGTAAATCGGGATCGGGAAAATCCACATTGATGCATATTATCGGAGCTTTAGATAAACCAACAAGTGGTGAAGTTCTCATAAACGGCACTAAAATTTCTAAAATGAACGAGTCCCAGCTTGCTACACTTCGCAACAAAGAGATTGGATTCGTTTTTCAGGCTTTTAATTTGCTTAAACGCACTACTGCGATTGACAATGTTCAGCTCCCACTCATCTACGCCAACATTCACGAGAAAGAGCGGATTAAAAAATCCATTGAGATGCTGAACAAAGTGGGTTTGCAAGACAGGTTGCATCATTTTCCCAATCAACTTTCAGGCGGTCAACAACAAAGGGTCGCGATTGCCAGGGCTCTAATTAATAACCCAGCAATTATTTTAGCTGACGAGCCAACTGGAAATTTAGACAGCAAATCTGGCGGGGCAATTCTTGAAATTTTGGAGAATCTACATCACGAGGGAAAAACAGTCATTATCGTCACTCACGACATGGAGATAGCTAAAAAAGCTAAAAGAATAATCAAATTACAAGATGGAGAGGTAGTCAACTAGCTTTGACTTAAACGGGTCCGTCCCAAATGGGACGGACCCGAATGAGAAATAAAATATGATCCTCTTTAAATTCGAAACGCATAAAATCGCCATTAAGGCAATCTTTGCCAACAAAGTTAGGTCCGTCTTAACCATGCTCGGCGTTATTATTGGTGTCTCGTCTGTAATACTTCTGGTTGCCATTGGTTCGGGATTGCAAGAATACATTACCGGTCAATTTAAAGATTTAGGAGCAAACACTCTTTTTGTTGTTCCCGGAAGTCAAGGGTTTAGGGGAGATCCCAGTTCTGCTTATGCCAATAATAAACTCTCGGACACTGAATATAAAAACCTAAAGGGCTTCTTAAGCAATGAAATAGAAACCACTGTTGTTGTTCAAACTAACAAAAAAGTTAAATATGGAAATAATACGGCGCTCGTAGAAATTGATGGGGTAGACACCAATTGGTTCTCCATTGCTAACTATTCGTTATCAAGTGGCGAAAAATTTAGTCAAAGCGATGTTTATTCCAACTCTAAACGGGGAGTTATTGGTCCTTCTGTAGTAGAAGAATTATTTCCTAATACAGACCCTCTAGGTAAGTTGATTACTGTAGGATCAGAAAAAATCCAAGTCGTTGGGGTCTATAACTCTAAAGGTGGTTTTGGAGGGGTTGATCGCGACAACCAAATTTTTATTCCTTACACAACCGCCAAAAAGTTTTTTGGGCTGGATAAACCTAGCACTTTTTACATGTCCATTCCCGATAGCATGGACAAAGATTTAGCGCAAAGGGAAATAAAATCGGTACTTTTAAAAACTTTAAAGGTGGATGATTTTAGTATCGTCTCGCAGAAAGAACTTTTAAATTCCATAACTGGCATCTTAAACGCTTTGACATTAGGACTTGCTGGAATTGCCGCTATTTCGCTTTTGGTTGGAGGAATTGGGATTATGAATATCATGCTTGTCTCTGTTACTGAACGCACCCGTGAAATAGGGTTGAGGAAGGCGGTTGGAGCAAAACCTGTAGATATACTTCTACAATTCCTCATTGAAGCGGTTGCATTGAGTAGTCTTGGAGGAATAGTCGGCATTTTAATTGGAGGATTGGGGTCTTTAGCTTTAAAAAAATTAATTAATACCGCAATTACTCCCTGGTCTGTTATAATAGCCTTTGGGTTTTCGGCTTTGGTGGGAATTGCCTTTGGTACCTGGCCAGCCTACAAAGCCGCCAAGAAAGATCCTATTGAGGCATTAAGATACGAGTAATTAATTAAGGGTGACACCCTGTTAGGGTGTCACCCTAAAAGAAACTGCTATGACAACAACAATAGAAAAACTGCCAGCAAAAACTTATAAACTAACAATTACCATTCCCAAGGATGTGGTATCGCAAGCTTTCCAAAAAGCTCTAACCACCCTGACTTCTCAAGTAAAAATAGATGGTTTTCGCCCAGGAACCGCGCCAGCAGATTTAGTAAAAGACAAGATAGACCCCAGCAAGTTGCGAGGAGAGGTGGTAAATACTCTGTTACCTCAAGCGGTAAGTAGCGCTATTAAAGAACACCACATGGCTCCAATAATTAACCCTAGAATTAATTTAAAGCAGTTAGAGGATGGCAAAGAGGCCACTTTTGAGGCAACAATTGTTGAGCTCCCAGAGATAGTCCTTGGTGATTACAAAAAAGCTGTTTCTGATATTCAATCTTTCAATGCCCCCCGCCCGCTAACGCCTGAGCGTAGCGATGGCGGGCAGGCTAAGACCCCAACAAAAACCGCCGATATTACCAATGCGTTACTTGCAACAAGCAAGGTAGATATTTCTCCAACCCTAATTGAGGAAGAAACCACCCGCATGTTTTCCCAGCTAATTGACCAAACTGCAAAACTGGGAATGACTGTGGAAGATTATTTGCGTTCCATTAAAAAGAATTTAGAAGAATTAAAAGCGGAATACAAAAAACAAGCCGAAGAGAATTTAAAGCTGGAGTTTATTTTAACCGAAATAGCAAAAGTTGAGAAAATAGCAGTGAGCGATGAAGAAATTCAAAGCGCCATCAATGCCAACCCCGACTCCAAAGCCCGCGAGGAACTGGCAAAAGAGGAAAACAAATGGTACATTCGAGCGATTTTACTCAAGAACAAAGTCTTGATAGAATTATCCAAAGGTATTTAATGCGTTGGGGTAGTACCCCTACGGGGTACTACCCCCTTGAATTTATATGCAAAATCAATTAATTCCAATCGTTGTGGAAAAAGATCCTAAAGGTTACGAACGCAGTTATGATATTTATTCCAGACTTCTCAAAGACCGAATTGTCTTCATTTCAGGACCAATAGACGATCGTTTGGCAAATACCGTGATTGCCCAGCTTTTGTTTTTGCAAGCCGAGGACGAAACTAAGGATATTAAAATTTACATCAACAGTCCCGGAGGTCAAATTTACGCCGGTCTTGCCGTTTACGACACGATTAAACATTTAAAATGCCCCGTATCCACTATTGCAGTTGGGATGGCGGCCAGCATGGGATCAATTCTTTTGGCAAGCGGAGCAAAAGGCAAAAGGTACTCGCTTCCAAATTCGGTAATTCATATTCACCAACCGTTGGGTCAAGCCGGGGGACAAGCGAGTGACATCGAAATTGACGCTAAAGAAATTTTGCGCCTCAAAGAATTGCTGGTTGGATTATTATCTAAAGACACTGGAAAACCCAAAGAGCAATTATTAAAAGACATGGATCGCGATTACTATATGACTAGCCAAAAAGCCCAGGACTATGGTATAGTTGATCATATTATTTCGTAAGAAACAAACTTGTTTATAAGTTAGTTATTAGCTAATTTTAAGGAGGTGTTAGTAAATATGGATAACGGAGTAATTGGCGGTGGAAAATTAGATGGGGCAATAGGGGGTTGTGGAAACGATGGGGCAATAGGGGGTGGTAGAAACGATGGGGCAATTGCGGGCTAACAAATCTACAACATAATTTATTTAAGATATGAAAAACATTGACCCAAACAATGTGGTTGTTGCGTTAATGACAGGAGGTGAAAGCTCTCGATTTAAAGAGGTCGAAGGATCGGGCAACACTCACAAAAATTCCTTTTTTTTACCTAACGGCGACACCATGATCGAAATGACCGTTAGAATGTATCGAGACGCGGGATTTAAAAACTTTGTCGCGCTAGTCTATCACAAAGCCCAAACCATCGTTGACATTTTGGGAAATGGGAGCAAATACGGTGTCTCGATTAATTACTGTCACGACCCCGACCACCCTGTAGGCAAGGGGGGAGCGGTAAGAAACGCTCTAGATAAAGGTTTTATTCCCCAAGATAAGTATTTAATTGTACACAATCCCGATGATCTAATTTTAGAATTCCCAGAAATTTTCCCCAGATACATTCTAGAAAAACACCAAGAGGGGGAGAAAAGAGGTTGTATTGCCACGGTTGCTATCGTTAAAGAAACACCTTACGCTTACACAGGAATGAAAATAGAAGACGGGATCGTCAAAGAGATAGAAATGTATCCCATGGTAAAAATTCCTGCTCATGTTGGAGTAACAGTGTTTTCTCCCCAAACCTACCAACTTTTTAGAGATACATTCGACCTTTCCAAAAAAACTGATTTCGAAAAAGTCTTGTTTCCAATTCTAGCTCGTGACAAAAAACTCTATTCTGCCTCTATTCCCACAAAATCCTGGCTTGCGGTAAACAGCTTAAAAGGCTACAATGAGCTCATTGCGTATTTAAACACTAAAAATTAATGTCAAAATACCCGCTTTCTACAATTCGCCATTCTACAGAGCATGTTTTAATGCACGCCATGCAAAATTTGGGGTATAAAATCCTTCCCGCCATGGGTCCCGCAACCGACGATGGCTTTTACTTTGACTTCGAACTCCTAGAAACCAAACTAATAGAAGAAGATTTTATTAAAATAGAAAGAGAGATGGAGAAAATTAAAAAGCAATCTCTCTCAATCTCTCCTATCTCCCTTATCCCCTCCTCCTACGCTAAAGCTTCGGAGGACAGGCCTATTAACCTCTTTAAAGCTAACCCCTATAAACAAGAGTGGATTAAAGAAGCCACAACCCGTGGCGAGATCCCAACCGTTTATTGGACTGGAGAACCAAAAAAAGAAGGCTCTTTTGTGGACCTATGTTCTGGACCCCATGTTGACAACACTTCCGAAATTGGTTTTTTTAAACTGCTTTCTATTGCTGGAGCCTATTGGCGAGGATCCGAAAAAAATAAGATGTTGACCCGTATTTATGGCACCAGCTTTGCCACACAAAAAGAATTGGATAAATTTCTCTGGCAACAAGAGGAGACCAAAAAACGTGACCATAGAAAAATTGGCAAAATACAAGAACTATTCACCTTTTCTGAAGATATAGGTTCTGGTCTTCCTTTGTGGCTTCCCAATGGAACAATCATAAAAGAGGAATTGGAAAAGTGGGGCAAAGAAACCGAAGATAAATGGGGATACCTGCGAGTATCAACACCTTTTATTACCAAAAGAAAACTCTTTGAAACATCGGGTCATGTTCCTTATTTTGAAGACGAAATGTACAAAGTCCATGTTCCAGGCGACGAAAAAGACGAATATTTTATCAGACCAATGAATTGCCCTTTTCACCACGAGATTTACAAATCAAAGTTAAGAAGTTATAAAGATCTACCAATAAAACTTGCCGAATATGGAACGGTTGCCCGCTATGAAGATTCTGGGGCGTTAAATGGCATATTGAGACCAAGAGTCTTTTGTCAAAACGATGCCCATATTTATTCTACCGAAGAACAAGCGGTTGAGGAATTTGTTAAGATAGTTGATCTTCACCGCTACTACTACGATACCCTGGGATTAAAGGATTATCATATAGTACTTTGCCTTAGAGACCCAAAGAAAAAAGGTAAATATCATGGGGATAAGGAAATGTGGCAAAAAGCTGAGAAAATGTCTCGTGAGGCGCTAGAAAAGTCGGGGATAAAATACACCGTAGAAAACGAAGGTGCTGCTCATTATGGTCCTAAAATGGACTTTAAAATTAAATCCGCAATAGGTACAGAATACGGAATTTCAACAAACCAAATTGACCTTTACATGCCACAAAGATTTAACTTAACTTATATCAACTCTACTGGAAAAGAGGAGCTGGTAGTTGTCCAACACAGAGCACCGCTTGGATCGAGTGAAAGGTTCGTTGGATTCTTAATTGAGCATTTTGCAGGCGCTTTTCCTGTTTGGCTTTCTCCCGTTCAGATACAAATTATACCAATTACCAGCCAATTAGACGAATACTCTATTAAAGTTAAAAAAACTCTTACGGATGCCAACATTAGGGTACAAGTAAACCTAGACAACGACACCATGCAAAACAAAATTCGCAAAGCCCAAGAGCAGAAAATTCCTTACATGGTAATTTTGGGAAATAAAGAAAAAGAGCAGAATAAAATTTCTATCAGAACGCGGGATAACAAGCAAGATAATTTAATTGATCTTGGGGTGTTTACAAAAGATATAATGAATCGTATAATCGCAAAGTCATTGGAGTTGGATTTAAATTGAAAAGATACACTATAAACAATTTTATCAGAGTACCGCAGGTTCAAGTTATTGGTAACAAAGGAGAAAATTTAGGCGTTCTAGAGACACCCGTCGCCTTGTCCAAAGCTAAAGAAGAGGGGTTGGATCTAATTTTGGTTGCCGAAAAGGCAACTCCTCCCGTTGCCAAAATTATTGACTTTAAAAAGTTTTTATACGACGAAAAGCATAAAGAGTCTAAAGGAAAAAGCAAAGGAGGAGGAGAGCTAAAAGAATTTAAGCTTAGCCCCAGAATTGGAGAAGGTGATATAGCATTTAGAATTAAAAGAGCGCGGGAATTTGTTCTAGAAGATAAAAACAAAGTTAAATTTACTGTACAATTTAAGGGACGAGAAGTTACCTACCCCGACTTCGGTAAACAAAAGCTGGAAAGGGTTATAGCGGAACTTATAGACATTACAGATATCGATGAGGAATTAAAATTAAAGGGCAACCAAATGACCTTAACTTTGCGTCCCAAGAAATGATCTTCCTATGAAAAAGAGTAAAATGAAAACAAATAAAACAGCCTTAAAGAGATTTAAAATAAGTAGTAAAGGAAAACTACAACGCAGGGTACAGGGTGTTTCACATTTAAGACGAAAAGAAACATCTGGCAATTCCAACCGTAAGAGAAGACTAACAACGGTATCCAAGGGTTTCGCTAAAAAAATTATCAAAGTTCTAGGAAAGCATTAACTTATGCCCAGAGTAAAAACAGGTACAAAAAGAGTCAGGAGACACAAAAAGGTACTTTCCGCAACCAAGGGTTATAAAGGAACCCGATCTAAGTTATTTAAAAGAGCCAACGAAGCGTATGTTAGAGCCGGAGAACATGCTTTTGCAGGAAGAAGAATAAAAAGACGCGATTTGCGATCCTTGTGGATTCTAAGAATTGGCGCGGCGCTGAAACCATTCGACCTTAAATACAGCGCATTTATCGCTTTGCTTTCTAAAGAAAAGGTTCTCTTAAACAGAAAGGTTTTGTCCGAGATGGCAACAAATTACCCTCAAGTCTTTGAGCAAGTAGTAAAAAAAGTTAATCTTACGAAATAAAGATGCTCCCAAAACTTCTAAAGATTAAAGAAGATTTTGATAAAGATAGCAAAAATTGCCTCGTTGTGGCGGATATTGAGGTGCTGGATAACAAATATCTAGGAAGATCCGGAGTTTTAAAAAAAGTTACTTCCTCTTTGTTAAACCTAACTCCAAAAGAAAAAAAATCTTTCGGTATCCAATTTAACGAGCTAAAAGGCTATCTTGAAGATAAAGTCAAAGAAAAGAAAAAAACCTTTTTACAATCTTCCTCGAGTTCGTTTGATTACACAATTCCATCTATAAAGCTCCAGTTAGGGAGCACTAATATTCTAACTCAAACAATTGAGGAGATAACAAGTATTTTTAAATTTTTGGGTTACACGCGCAAAAGATATCCTGAAGTGGATACCGAGTATCACGCTTTTGAATCATTAAATATGCCAAAACAACACCCAGCGCGAGATGAGTGGGAAACATTTTTTGTGGAGGGGGAAGGTAATCTTGTATTAACACCACATACTAGTAATGCTCAAGTTAGAGAAATGGAATCGCAAGAACCGCCAATAAGACTTTTAAATATTGCCAAGTGCTATCGAAGACAAGAGGATGTCTCTCACACTCAAATGTTTCATCAGTTTGAGGGGGTACTCGTGGACGAGAACATTTCAATCAACAATCTAATCGGAACTCTAGATTTTTTTGTTAAAAATTATTTTGGAGAAAAAAGAAAAACAAGATTGAGGCCCTATCATTTCCAGTTTACCGAGCCTTCTTTTGAAGTAGATATTAATTGTAGCGTCTGCCTGGGAAAGGGTTGTGGTGTTTGCAAAGAAGGTTGGTTAGAGCTTGGCGGGGCGGGGATGATCCATCCTAGCGTTTTAAAATATGGAAAAGTGGATCCAAAATACAACGGTTTTGCTTTTGGCTGGGGTGTTGAAAGAGTTGCTATGATGAAGCATAACATCCCCGACTGCCGTATGTTTTACAAAAACGATTTGAGGTTTTTAAATCAATTTTAAAGGCATGAATATTTTATACCCTTATTCTTGGATAAAAGAATTTTTAAAAATAGACCTTGACGAGAAAGAATTTGCCCAAGAAATGTCTCTTTGCTCATCTAGCGTAGAAAAGATTATTCAAGCAACAGACAAAGATAAAATATTTGATGTTGAGATAACCTCCAACAGACCAGATCTAATAGGAATAAGGGGGTTTGCCCGCGAGGCATTCGTTGTGACCAAAAAATTTGGACATAACCCTACACTAAAAATTACAAACGGTGAGGAGATTAAACTAAATTCGAACGAAAAAGTTGCTTTAGAGATAAATTTAGACAAGAACCTTTGCGCCAAGTTCTGTGCCATTGTTTTGGATAATATAAAAATTTCCAATTCCCCCGAATTAATAAAAAACAGGCTGGAAAAATGCGGGGTTAGATCCCTAAACAACATTGTCGATATCACAAATTATATTATGCTGGAATTTGGACAACCAATGCATGCTTTTGATTTTGACAAAATTGGCAAAAACAACAACGGGGAAGCGATAATGAATCTTAGGGCATCTCGCGATAAAGAAACAATAACAACGCTAGATGGGCAAAAAAGGATACTACCCGCTGGAGCTATCGTCATCGAGGATAATAAAAGTATTTATGATCTAGCCGGAATTATGGGTGGAAAATCCAGCGAAATTGATAACAACACCAAAAGAATAATTCTTTTTTCTCAAATTTACGACAAGACAGCAATCCGAAAAGCTAATATGCAATTAAACCATAGAACTATGGCAGCCCAAATTTTTGAGAGAGGAGTAGATTACAAAGGGGCGCTACCGGCATTATTTAAGGCGATGGACCTTTGTCAAAAATATGCCAACGCATCTGTGATTTCCAAAATTTATGATATTGACAATGTTTCCCAACCAATAAAAACGATCACAACAAAATTAGAAAAGCTTAGTATCTATCTTGGAGAAAAAATAGATCCCGAAAATATTCTTAAAGTCCTAAATGATCTCCAAATTAAAAGTACTCTAAAAGACAACCAAACGATTGTTTCCACAATTCCATCTTTTAGATATGAAGATCTAAACTGCGAAGAAGATATTATAGAAGAGTACGCCAGAATAAAAGGCTATTTTAGTCTTTTTCCTAAACTTCCAAAATCCAATCTAAAAATATCCTATCTAGATAAAAAATTTGAAATTGAGCAGAACTTAAGAAATATTTTAGTATCTTGTGGATATACCGAAGTTTACACCTATTCTCTCGTACCAACTATTCAAAATGACAACCAACCATATTTAAAAATTAAGAACCCGCTAACAGAGGATAAAAGATATTTAAGGAATGAAAGTCTTTTACCCTCATTGCAAGAAGTAATTAATTCTAATAAAGGCAGATTTGATGAGATTAAAATCTTTGAAATTGCAAATATTTATAATCCCCAAGAAGAAATGCACCTGGCTATATCAAGCTATAACTCAAAAGCGGATCAAAAAGATACCTTCCGTAAAGTAAAAGGCGTTGCTGAAGAGATCTTAAAATCATTAAGTAACCCAAATAAAGCAGAAATATCGAACCTCCAAGAAACATTCTCTTTTGAGATATCTCTCAAAGAGATTAAGTTAGAACCAACTAAATATAGATCGTTTGACGATACAATTCCCATAAAGGAAATGGTTTCTTTTATCGACTCTCGCGGTCTTTCGTATGAGAATATCGAAGAATTTTTTAAGGGAATTAAATTACCCCACAACATTAAATTCGCTTTTGAACTTAGTGATACATTTCAGGATGATAAACTAAAACAGGAGAACAAAACCTCTTGTACCTTTAGTATTTTTTATACCAAGGATAATTGCCAATTAAGTAACGAAGATATAAAAGAATCAAGAGGGTTAATAATAAGTAAGCTAGAAAAAGATTTAGAGGTGGTAGTAAGGAGGTAGTTCTTCTGGTTACTAACCCCTAATCTCCATAATCCGATTCTTTTGTGGGAATATCATACAGAGAATATTTGTCAGAATCCTTGTCGACGACATCCTCAACCCAATGATCCACGGCATCTTGCCATTGCGGAAATTCCGCTTTAAGTTTTAAAAAAGCCCGCATTTCGGACTTGTCATCCTTTTTACAGGCATCGTTGGCAAGCTTATCATCTTTTCTGCAGATCTCCAAAACTGTAACCCAAGGACTATATCCCTGCGGTTCCGTACCCTTAATAAAATACTCCATTCGTGGCTTTTCTAATTCCAAATAGGGCTTAAAACCGGTGATACTTCCTACTTCCGCTCTTACAACAGTCTCGGGCTGAAAAAATTTTTCGTCCGGCAGATCTTTTAGATAATCCGATATAACTCTATTCCACACGGGAGCCGCTCCGGTAACACCGGACGCGATCTCGTTCATTGACGACCCATCGTTATTTCCCGCCCACACTCCAACTGTAATCGAAGGTGTAAAGCCGATTGTCCAGTTATCCTTCTTGTCATTTGTGGTTCCAGTTTTTACCGCAACGGTATGTTTGGCAATATTAAGGTACGATCCATAACCAAAAACTGGAGCCCGCGCATCGTTATCCGAAAGAATATTAGAAATAATAAAAGCCACTTCTGGATCTAATACTTTTTCTGGTTCCGCGCGATGCGAAAACAAAACATTCCCTTTGTTGTCCTCAACTTTTTCTATTCCGTAGGGAAAATTATAAGTGCCACTATTGGCAAAGACCGTATAAGAGGCGGTAAGCTCGATAAGCTTAATTTCCCCACCACCTAAAGTTAAAGCTAATCCGTAATATTTAGGATCGTAAGTTAAGGTCGATATTCCCATAGCGTTGGCAGTTTTTACCATGTTGTTAATACCCACAAGTTTTAAAACTTTTACCGCGGGAACATTTACCGACTGCGCCAAAGCGTATCTAAGCTGAATCGTACCGCGAAACACACCGTCGTAATTGCTAGGGATATACTCTTTTGCCTCCGGGTCTTCGTTAAAGTCGGTTTGAGCGTCAATTATAGGAAATGACGCTGTATACCCCATTTTTAGGGCGGTGGCGTATGTTATAGGCTTTATGGCGGAACCAGGCTGGCGCAAAGACAAGGACACATTAACCTGACCGTCTTCTTTGGAATTAAAAAAATCCTTGGAGCCAACCATACCGATTATTTCCCCTGTTTTAGAATTTAAAGCGATGAGAGAAGCATTCCCAACTTTAAGATACGCCTCTTTGGCAACCTCATCGGTTAGAATTTCTTGAGCCTTTTCCTGAAATTTGTAATCTAGGGTTGTAGTAACTTTTAAACCCCCCGTCTCCACCAAATCGGCGCCAAACGAATCAATTAGCTTGCTTCTCACATACATAACAAAATGGGGAGCTTTAAGCACCGCCTGACCAGAGGCAAAAACTAATTCCTTTTTTAAAGCCCCATCATAATCTTCGGAAGAAATGTATTCCCTTTCGCTCTTTGAATTAATCCAACCCTTTTCCTTCATCAGTTTTAGCACATACTGTTGCCTTTTTATGGCAACGACGGGATTATTTATTGGGGAGTAAGTTGTTGGGCTTTGAGGAAGACCCGCAATTAGGGCAGATTCCGCTAAATCCAACTGTGACGCCGGTTTTCCAAAAAATAATTCGCTGGCAGATTCTACTCCCCAAGCAGTACTGCCATAGGGAGCTTCGTTAAGATACATTTGCAAAATTTGATCTTTGGAGTACTTTTTTTCTATTTGCAGTGTTAGGACCAACTCTTTTACTTTGCGAACCACAGTTCTTTCGTTGGTCAAAAGAGCATTCTTAACCAGCTGTTGCGTAAGGGTAGAACCACCCTGTAACCCCCGTCTTAAAAGAATGTTTCTTGCAGCGCGAACATAAGCCAAAATATCAAAACCGTGATGTCTATAAAATTCAGCGTCTTCCGTAGCAAGCGTTGCCTGCACAACGTAGGAAGACACTTTGTCCAACGATACTATAGTTCTGTTTTTTAAATTATAGACATCGTATAAAAGCACACCATTGCGATCGTATATTTTGGTGGATAATTCAATCGGTCGTTCAGTAAGCTCGTTAGGAGAGGGCAGATCTTTGCTTAAATAAGTAAAGACCACAATACCAAAAATGGATCCAACTAAAAGAAAGGTTACGAGAGAAGTAGCTATGGCAACCAGTCGGGTAGATTCCAACTTTTTAATGGGCCTTTTTATTACCTTTTTCATTATCTAAATGATAACACATTTGCCCGAATCAGGGTTTGACGGGTGACACCCCATAAAGCATTTATAACAAGATTTAGAGAAGATCACGGGCTTGCCCGTGGATGAATCTTCCGATAAATTCCTTTTGCCGAAGGCAAAAGGCGTTATATAGTACCACGCGCTTGCGCCTTGCGCGTGGGAATCTATATTCTGTATCGGGGTGTCACCCGATAATATTTATCTCTAGATATTAACCACAAATTGGCATTTAGTATTTTCAAAACCATAACAGTCGGTATATATCAATAGTCATTGACTTGTAAAATACTGTATTGTATAGTAATGCACAATGAGCATTAGGTTTTTGGATAAAATCGCTTATGAATTTGATTGGGATGAAGGTAATTCCGATAAGAATTTTCTAAAGCACGGAATTTCTTGCAGTGAGTGTGAAGAGGTGTTTTTTAATGTCCCAGTTTTGTTTTTTTACGATAAAACACACTCACAAACGGAAGATAGATTTATTGCTTTAGGAACGACTGGAACAACATTAAATTTATTTATATCTTTTACAATAAGAAAAGAAAAGTTAAGAGTTATCTCTGCAAGAATTCAAAGCAAAAAAGAAAGGAGGATATTTTATGAAGAAACAAAACAAGATTCCAAAATTTAAATCCGAAGAAAACGAAAGAAACTTTTGGGACAAAAACGACTTTGCCAATTTTAAGGAAAGTTTTGAAAGAGTTAGCCTAGATTTATCAAATCTTAAACCATCAACTAAACCGGTAACTGTTAGACTTTCTAAACCGCTACTTTATAATCTTAAAGTGATGGCAAACAAAAGGGATGTTCCTTATCAATCGCTAATGAAGGTTTTTTTGGAAGAAAAGGTGCACGAGGAACTTAATACAAAAGTACGAGGAGCATAACTGTTTAAAAAATCTCGGTGTTGACGACTGCCTTATAGTGGGGTAAAGTACTAGAGTATGGAAAACACAAACATTAACAAAACTTATTGGTTTACCCATTATACACCAGCTAACCGCGGGTTTGTTTTTGCGTTGCTTTCATAAATATTAAGAAACGATAAGTAAAAACACAAAACCCGCGAAAGCGGGTTTTTTCTTTTTGGGTCAATATTATTAAGCTCTAGTTTAATGTACAAAAAATATATGAAAAACGAAAAACCAAAAGTTAGGGTAGCAAAAATAAATCTTGGAACAATAGAATTAAATGTTCCAATTATAGAAATAGGAAGCGGGTCAAAAACCGTTGGCGTTGTTATTGGTATACACGGGGTAGAAACTGGGGGGCTACTTGTCCTCAAGAGAATTTTAGAATCGCAAAACGCACTTAAAAACAAGCTAAAGATTGTGGCTTTGGCAAATCCATCTGGAAGCCTTCTTGGCAGTCGTTTTAATAGTCTTGATTTGCCGGTTGATATTAAAGACCCCAACAGGAGTTTTCCAGGAAACGCTAATGGTACGATTCAGGAGAGATTGAACAATCTATTATTAGAGGAGCTTAAAACCTGCAGTCTTGTTTTAGATATACACAATTTCTCAAATACTGGAAAACCGTACCCACTACTTATCGAACGAGAGATAAAAAGCGAAGTGGACAGGGTGTCAGAAAAATTTGTGGTCAACATGGGATTTACAACTACATATATCGTTGACTCAAAAGAATCGATTAAAAGAGGTTTTCTGGGAACCATAGGGCAGGTTCTTCTTGGAAAAAACATCGCCTATGCGTGTATCGAAATGCCTTTTCCCGACATAATAAAGGAATCGGACATAGATTCTCTTTCGAAGGGGGTTATAAATGCAACAAATTATTTAGACCTAAGTAAAGATCGGAGGAAAGTGGGACTCAAAAAGATAAAGACTAATCTTGTTCGAAGCGATATCTGCGGAATTTTTACACCTACCAAAACTCCGCAAGAAAAAATCGCAAAAGGAGAAAAGGTTGGAGAGATTTTTGACCCCTACACACTTAAAACAATAGATGTAAAAAGTGAATTTAAAGGAAAACTTTGGGTTGTAAAGCGACAGGGTTTTGTAAGGGTTGGAGAGTTCCTGTACGAAGTGGCGTACAAAATTTAGCTTGCAACACCGATTTCAAGAGTCGAGTCCAAATCTATATCGACTCTTAATATGGGTCTTGCTAAGACTCAAATCTAGCCAAGGAGAGATACCATGAGAACCTTAAAAATTGTTGTTGTTTCGAAGTGCCTACCGTATCTTGCAGGACCCGCTGTTTTTGCCTTCGAAGAAGCAAAAGCTTTGGCTCAAATGGGACACGATGTACATTTCGTCACCTATAAGAGCTACCCACATGGAACCACGATCCCAGACCTCGATCCAGCTGTTTTGAGGAATTCCGGAATCATGTTCCATTTGGTACAAGAACCGATATCGAACAAGGTGATTGGCTCGCAAATCGCAATCGCCATGCTCTCCGAAGTTCTGAACATTGCATGGTCCTCATCTCAAAAACCCGATTTTCTGCGGGCGCACTATGCCATGCCACACGGCTTGATCGCGGTAACAGCAGGAAAACTCCTAGGGATTCCCTCTGTTGTATCGCTTCAAGGAAGCGATGTTGCAACTCTGGCCAAGATGGATGGGTTCCGAGAAGCAAGTATCGCGGTTTTCCAGCACGCCGATCTTCTTACCCCTGTTGCGCAAGTTCTATACGAGCAAGTTGACGAACTTACGCAAGGAAGACACTCCAACATGTTGGTGATGCCCTCTCCGGTTGACACGGAAAGATTTCACCCAGAAGCGAGTCTATCAATCCCCAATGGCGTGAGAATCATCTATACTGGTCGTTTGCATGACATTAAGGCTATAGATGTGCTGATCTGTGGATTCGGAATTGCTCAAAGGCGGGTGAATAATCTTCCAATGAGTCTGACAGTCGCTGGTGTTGGTCCGGAACTCCCAAACCTAAAGCAACTTGCTAAAAAGCTTGGGTTGGAGGGAAGTATCATGTTTGTCGAAGGAATTTACGCAGGTTTGCCAGAACTATACAGAAATCACAATGTCTTTGCCACAGCATCCCAATCAACAGAAGAAGGAATGCCCTTCTCGGTTGTTGAAGCTCTGGCTTCGGGACTTGCGGTTGTTGCAACACCGGTCGGGGATATCCCCAAACACCTCAAACAGTGGGAGAATTGTCTCTATGCAAAGCTCAAGGACCCAGACTCGTTGGCAAAAGCCTTCGTAACTCTTGCCGAAAAGCCTGATCTGATGGCTAAAATAGGGACGAGAAACCGGACGCTTGCGGAACAAAAGTTCTCCATGAAAGAACATTGCGAAAGACTCATCCGTTTGATCATCGCACCATATGTATCTTCATACTAGATAACAAAGGAGGATCGCTATGAAAGCACAAAGACGGCAACTTCTGGAATCCGTGACCATAGGGGATGCTGAATACCCTCTCAACTACGGATCAAACGCTGAGGATAAGCAGGTGATGCCTTGCCTTACCCTCCAGGAGGAAGTGTACAGGAGGCTTTGCGGGGAACTGGAACCTGGGTTTCTTGTAAGCCCACGAGTTCCGTTCCTTCCTCACACAGGATTTTCTAGCCTTGCGAATCGTGCCGTGGCACTATCGCAAATCTATCAGATCCTCTTCCAAGACCAAGAGTTGCGACACAGGGCACTCCCCCCATGGCTTCACAAAGTGCCATCCGCTAATGAATTCGCGCTCGCGGGTCTAGCGTTTGACTTCTTCGTCGGTCGCAATTTGGAGAGCCCCAAGCTCTTGGAATGTGCAGCTTACGGTCCCGATATGGTTATGTCCGCAGTAATGCTGGACACAATCCTCGGCACCAGATCATACACGACAACCCTCATGGCTTGGTGGAAACATCTTGTGGAGGGCAGGCTTGCGAGCAAAATTGTTTTCCCTCCAGCGATGCTGTTCGAAGGAACCAATATACTCGCGTGGTGGCAGTCGCTAGTAAAACCCTTGATGGTTGGGAAGCGGTTGCACTTTGTTACCTCGATTGGTGAACTAAACCACACTCGAGACGGGGAGCATCTGTTCCAGATGAATTTCCTTCGGGAAGTTGGGGTAGAAGCAACATCTGGTTCTGCTGAGGAAGTCCCCAACTCGGCAGAAACTGTGTATCTTCGGTTTTCCTTGATGTACCCACAAGGCTGGAACACAATCAAGGGAACGCACCTTTGGAAGAGAGTTCTTGCTGGGGATGTAAGACTAATCCCACCAATAGGAAACTCCTTCGTAAGCTCGAAGGTAGTTCTCCCAGTTTTGGCGGATGCCAGCGAACTTCGTCAACGCGGTGTTCCAGAGAATCTCATCAAGGTGGCAGGGGAGGTGATGCCAGCGACATTCCTGTATCAACGAGGGATGTATGGCTGGATAGCTCGTTCTGTAGCTCCAACAAGACCGCTCTGGCTAAAATCCGCTTGGAACTATGGCGGATTTGGAACGCGTCGTGTCTCATCGGCAGATGGACTAGCCAAAGCGCTCTATGAGATCGAAACTTACGGAGAAGGTCCGATAATCGCCCAAGAAGAAATCCCGCCTAGCTACTTGCCAGCAGATTCCGAAAGGGAAATTCCAGAGCAACGGGTGGAGGTGCGGGTGCGGGTCTTCGATCACGGAAGCGCGATAAAGGCGGTGCCACCAATACCATCAGTACGGCTGTACGGTCCAGACGGTGGCAGGCCGCAAGTGTCAATCCTTTTGAGCAGAGATGTTCTGCCTCAACAGGAAAAGGAGTAGGAAGTGACATTGGGGAACGAGAGAAGGTCGTGACAGACTTGCAACCTCTCGTTCCCCAAGCATTTTAACATTTTCTTTAAGGTGATATTATTATTTTGTGAGAAACAAAAATATCGTAAATTATGCCTTTATAGATAGTCAAAATTTAAATCTTGGAATAAGAAGTCAAGGCTGGAAATTGGATTTCGCAAAGTTTCGCGTTCTTTTAGAGGAAAAGTATAGTGTTAAAAAAGCGTTCTTGTTTATTGGGTTTATAAAAGAAAACCAAGACCTTTATAATCTATTAACCAAATCAGGTTATAAATTAATATTTAAACCTACTGTAGAATATAAAGAAAGTGGCTATAAGCAAACTAAAGGAAATGTAGACACAGAATTAGTCTTACAAACAATGATAGAGCTCTCGAGTTTTAACAAGGCTATTATAGTATCTGGAGATGGGGATTTCTATTGCCTTATTAAATATCTTCTTAAGAAGCGTAAACTCAGGGTAGTTTTAGTCCCTAATAAAAAATATTCCTCACTTTTGCGAGAATTTGGTAGTTTTATAGTTAATATCGGATTATTTAAGAATAAATTAAAAAGAAGATGAGAGGCATTTACGCGGGACAAAACCCTTTGCTAGTCCTCTCATGGTGATTGAGCGTAGTTTAGTTTATCTATGATAAAATGTCAAGCATGACTCCACAAGAAAAAGTAGAGATTATCAAAAGCTTTGCGCAAGAGATTGTTTCGGAGGATGAATTGCTCAAGCTATTTGAGGAAAAAGAACATCCCGTAGCTTACGATGGCTTTGAACCCTCGGGCATTGCCCCAATTCACTTCGGCCTATTGCGAGCCATTAATGTTAAAAGACTCCTATCCTGCGACATCCACTTAAAGTTATATCTTGCCGATTACTTTGCTTACATCAATAACAAAATTGGCGGGGATCTAGAAAAGATCAAAAGAGTGGGGGAGTACTTTGTAGAAATTTGGAAAGCGTCTGGTGTAGACACCACTAAAATTGAGATTGTCTGGGCAAGCGAGCTTATGGACTCAATTGACTACTGGGACAGGGTACTAACCGTTGCCAAATCATTAACTTTACAGCGAACCCTAAAGTCACTAACGATTGCAGGCAGAAGTGAAAAGGACACACTTTCTACTGCCCAGCTTTTTTACCCCTCCATGCAAGTTGCTGATATTTTTGAGATGGAAATAGACATTTGCCAGCTTGGTATGGATCAACGCCGCGCTAACATGATTGCTCGAGAAGTTGCCGAAAAGCAAAATTGGAAAAAACCCATTGCCGTTCATCACCCCATGTTATTGGGACTAAAAGGGGTAAAAGAATTAGACAACCCAGAAGCAACAATGATTGCCAGCAAAATGTCTAAAAGTGATCCCACAAGTGCAATTTATATGCACGATGCAAAAGAGAAAATAGAAGCCAAAATCAGAACCGCTTTTTGTCCACCCAATCAAACTCTAGGAAATCCAATCTTTGAATACGCCAAATTGATAGTAATTCCCGTCATGGGAAATTTAAAAGTTTATCGAGAACCCAAACACGGAGGATATGTTGAGTATTTCTCGTCGCGGGAATTACAAATTGATTACGAGAATGGCAACCTGCATCCTAATGATCTAAAGTCTGCAGTCGCCTCATCGTTGGATTTTCTTATTAAACCCGTAAGAAGTCATTTTGAAAAGGATAGAAAAGCAAAAAAGCTGTATAATGAGGTAAGATCTTATCAAATTACAAGATAAATTATGAAATTTTTTAGAAAACACAAAAAAGTTTGGGAGGTAATAACAGTACTTGCAACACTGGCAATTATTGGGGCTTCCATTCTCCCATACATTTTCTAATAATGGATTTTTTTTCCTCTATAACCACGCTCCCTCTTGTTGGCCCACATTACAAAAATCTCTTAGAACTACTAGAAATTTATACAATCCGTGACCTCTTATACCATTTTCCAAGTCGCTACGAGGATTATTCAACTATCAAAACCATCTCCAATCTAATTGTAAACGATAAAGTAACCGTAAAAGGGGAAGTAGCAGAGATAAAAAACATTTACACTGGAGGATATTCCAAACTTACAACATTAAAACTAATTGATTCAACTGGCAGTGTTGCTTGTATTTTTTTTAACCAACAATTCTTAACTCGTACCATAAAAAAAGGAATGACTATCCAGATCGCAGGGGATGTAACAGCCTATAAAGGTAAACCTTCTTTTGTAAGTCCTGACTACGAGATGATAGAAAGTGAAAGTTATATTCCAATTCACACTGGACGACTGGTTCCCATATATCCCGAAACTGCCAGAGTAAGCTCTAAATGGTTGCGTAAAAAAATTAGCTTAGTACTAAACACCCAACAGTTTAACGACCTCGATCTTCTCCCTCTTAACCTAAGCGACTTAAAAGACTTAAATGACCTAAGCCACGCTCTGCGACAAATACACTTCCCAAAGGATCTCCACGAGGTCGCTTTGGCAACCAACCGTTTTGCCTTTGAAGAACTTTTTACTACCCAACTTCTAGGATTAGTCAAGAAACAACAATGGCAGAGTAGGGGACTAGCCAAAAAAATGAGGGTTGCAGGAAATGACCTTTTAAATTTTATAACATCTCTTCCTTTTGAACTTACAAAAGCCCAACTAAGGGTATGTGGTGAAGTCCTAGAGGACTTAGCAAAAGACTTACCTGCCAATAGACTTATTCAAGGAGATGTTGGTAGTGGCAAAACTGTAGTTGCCACCCTTGCCATGTACATTGCCTATAAATCCGGTGTTGGAAGCGTATTTATGGCACCAACTGAAATTCTAGCCCAACAACACTACAACACAATTAAGGTTATTTTCGAAAAATTGTTCTCTATCGCCCCCATCTCTCTTATTACCCATCACTTTAAAAGCAAAAACACACCCAATACCCCAAGCATCTTAATAGGAACCCACGCCCTATTATATAACCCAAGCCTTTACAAAAACATCGGCTTAGTGGTAATTGACGAACAGCATAAATTTGGAGTAACACAAAGAAACAAAATTTTGTCATTTGTTACAGCTAAACACACCCCGCACATTCTGACCATGACGGCTACACCAATACCAAGAAGTTTGTGCTTAACGCTATTTGGCGATTTAGAAATTTCCACGATCTATGAAATGCCCAAAGGTCGCCTACCTGTAAAAACCTTCGTCGTCCCCGAAAGTAAGCGGGGTAGGGGATACCAATGGATAAAAGAGAAAATTGTAAAAGAAAACGAACAAGTGTATGTAGTTTGTCCCTTTGTTGAGGAATCGCAGGTAGAAACATTAAAAAGTGTCAGATCAGCAACTGCTCATTTTGAAGAATTAAAATCTCAATGGTTTAACGACATACCAATGGGATTAATTCATGGAAGATTAAAATCTAAAGAAAAGGAAGAAATTATTACCGAATTTAGAGATGGGACAATAAAAATCTTAGTGGCAACAAGTGTCGTAGAAGTTGGAATGGACATTCCAAACGCCAACATTATGGTTATCGAAGGAGCCGAACGCTTTGGTCTTGCAAGCTTGCACCAGTTAAGGGGTCGGGTTGGGAGAAGCGCCCGCCAAGCCTATTGCTTTTTGTTTACTACAGAAGGAAAAAGTAAAAACTCGCGCCTTTCGATTATGGAAAAATCGCAAAGCGGTCTTGTTTTGGCGCAAAAAGACATGGAAACCCGAGGTCCCGGAGAGCTTTATGGAATAAAGCAAAGCGGGAAGAGCAAATTTAGATTCGCAAACTTTTCTGACGAAAAATTGTTAGAGCAAACTTACAAGACTGCGGTATTTATTTCACAAAATCTAGACAAGTACCCGCAAACCGTGGCATTGCTTAAAAAACTTTCACCAGATACAATCGGGGTAAATTAACTTTATGCACATCACATCGGGTATCGCAAAAAATCGACTAATATCAGTCCCCGAGTCTGCAAAACCAATAAAAGGTATTGTCCTAAACTCTATCTTCTCAACAATTGGGGACGAGATAAAAAACAAAAGGTGCCTTGATTTATTTGCTGGAAGCGGAGCCTTGGGTCTTGAAGCGCTAAGTCGCGGTGCAAAGTTCTG
>Ga0180007_10002261_pt1 | contig 23378 bp, 18 predicted proteins | sample MM_PC_MetaG_FD_121122 | JGI IMG/M metagenome (GOLD analysis project Ga0180007, IMG submission 121122) | Groundwater microbial communities from the Aspo Hard Rock Laboratory (HRL) deep subsurface site, Sweden - MM_PC_MetaG | ecosystem: Environmental > Aquatic > Deep subsurface > Groundwater... | reverse complement strand
CAAGGCAATAGTGGAATTGTTGCAGAAGGTACTGGTTTTTGGAATTTCTGGGGCTCAGCCAATAACGATATAAATGGTCCAAGTAGGCTTTATCAATTTGGCTTGAGCAACAATCCTGGTCCAAGAGCTGCTGGTGGTAAATTAGACGATAAGTTTTCACAAAAAAATGATTTTTCAATTAAAACTAGACGCCCACTTTGGGAAGGTGCTAATGTTGATATTAATTGGGATATTGGTTGGGGTTATAATAAATCAATTTCATTTGAAGTAGTAGATGAATATACAGGAGAACTACTAATTAGTGATCCATTAGTGTCTGGAAGTTTGGATAGGTCATTTCTTACCTTGCCGCTTGCTGGTGCTTCAATTAAATCAGTAAATGATAAATATGATCCTAATGCTGAAGACCCTAATGCCAGTTTATCTTCTGCTTTTGTTGAGGGTCTTGAATCAATTCCAATTTTTGCAAAGATTCCTATTTTTAATAGTATAGCACAGTATATTCCTCGTCCAAACTGGAGAATTACTTGGACTGGATTGGAAAAACTTCCACTTGTTGGACTAATATTTCAACGTGCTTCTTTAAATCATGGCTATACTTCTAAATACACCGAAGGCTGGAAAATTAATGTTGAGGGAAATGAGGAAGTTCAGACTCAAAAAATATCTTACGGGTTTTCTCCACTAGTTGGATTAAACTTAACTTTTGCTGAGCTATGGGGTGGAAATATTACTGGAAATATTAAATATTCCACTAAAAAGGATTACACTCTTGGTTTAGCTACAAAAGCTACAACAGAAACATTTTCTAACGATATTAATATTTCATTAAGCTTTGCAAAAGCTGGTTTTGAACTTCCATTATTTGGACTTTCACTTAAAAATGATATTGAAGTCTCAATGGCTTATACTCAAGGCACAAATTCTGTATTAATGTATTATATGGGTGAAAATTTCAAAGAAGCTGGTACGCCTCAAGATGGAACAAAACGAGTTACAATTGAACCGAGAATTAAATATGTTATGAGTGCTAGAGTAACATTATCAATATTTTATAAACGAATGACTGTTGAACCAGAAGGTGCATCAAAAATTCCAGCAACCACAACAAATGAAGCTGGGCTAGATGTACACATTTCAATTCAGTAAGCAAAAATATTTAGTTATTTTAACATAAGAATAAAGAAATAGTTATAATTAATTGTCTGAAACAATTAAAATAATTTTCAAAATTAAATGATAGAACATACAATGAATAAACCAAATATTTTATGGGTTGATGATGAAATAGAAATGCTAAAATCGCATGTTATATTTCTTGAAGAAAAAGGTTACGATGTTGAAACCGTTACTAACGGTGAAGATGCAATTCATCTTGTAAATCAAAAAAATTTTTCACTAATCTTTCTTGATGAAATGATGGCAGGAATGGGTGGATTAGAAACTCTTGCCAAAATTAAAGAGATTAAACCAAATATTCCAATTGTAATGGTAACTAAAAGTGAAGAAGAATCACTTATGAATGACGCAATAGGAAAAAAAATTAGCGACTATTTAATTAAACCAGTTGTTCCTTCTCAGATGCTAATGGCATGCAAACGAATTTTAGATGGGCAAAAAATATCCGGCGAATATGTTCAAACCGATTATCTTAAAGACTTTAGTCAAATAAGTCGCTTACTTGTTGGTGATTTGGATTTTGATGATTGGGAAGAAATTTATTTGAAACTAATTAATTGGGATTTGGAATTAGATGCTCATCCTGAAATAAATTTAAGAGAAACTCTTGATTCCCAACGCAAAGAAGCTAACCAAGAATTTAGCAAATATGTAGAAAATAATTATAAAACTTGGATACAAAACGTTGGCGACAAAAATACTCCAAAGTTAACACCTGAAATTGTAAATGATTATGTTTTGCCACTTCTGGAAGATTCCAAAGGACCAGTTTTCTTTTTCGTGATTGACTGTTTGCGTGCAGATCAATGGTTAGTAATGGAAAAACATCTTTTAGAAATGTTTGATATAAAAAAGGATTACTATTACTCAATTTTACCAACAGCAACTCCCTATGCTCGTAACTCACTTTTTGCCGGGCTATTTCCATCTGATATTGAAAAATATTACCCTGAATTATGGGTTTCTGGAAATGACGATGAGCGAAGCATGAATAAAAATGAAAGGGAACTTCTTCAAAAATTACTAGAAAGAAAGAATATTCATCTACGGAACGATATGAAGTATATGAAAATTATTGACCCAGAAGTTGGGCGCAATTTTGAACAACATATTACTTCGCATAAGAAAACGCATCTTATGGCTGTAGTTGTTAATTTTCTTGATATGATTGCTCACGGTCGTTCAGATTCTGACATTCTAAAAGAAATTGCTCCAGATGAAGCGGCTTATCGTTCACTTACAAATAGTTGGTTCATGCATTCATCTTTGTTGGGAATGTTCAAAGAAATTTCCAAAATGAAAAATGCTAAAATTGTTGTTACTACTGATCATGGAAGCATAAGATCTTTGAGGGGTGCAAAAGTAATGGGAGATAAAGAAGCTTCAAGCAATTTGCGATTTAAATATGGAAGAAATCTAAAAGCAGATGACAGACAAGCTATTTATGTTAAAGACCCAATGGAATTTAAACTTCCTAGAAGAGGAATTACAACAAGCTATATTTTTGCAAAAGAGGATTATTACTTTATTTATCCTACTGATTATCATAAATATTTATCTCATTATAAAGATTCTTTTCAACATGGTGGTATTTCAATGGAAGAAATGATTTTGCCAATTATCACAATGGAGAGCAAAGTATAAATGGAATTTCCATTTAATATAATTGTTAATTCAGAAGAAGAAACAACTGAGATTGCAATAAATTTTGCCAAAATTCTTCTGCCTAGCAATATTATTGCAATTACTGGCGATTTAGGAACTGGCAAAACTTTTTTTGTGAAGGCAATTGCAAAATATTTTGGAATTGATAATGTTACAAGTCCAACATTTTCAATTGTAAATACATATACTGGAAAAGTAAAAATTAATCACTTCGATTTTTACCGAATAAGAAAAATAGAAGAATTATATGATATTGGTTTTGAGGAATATTTATGTGATAGTTCTGCAATTACATTAATTGAATGGGCAGAAATGTTTAACGAAATACTTCCTATAAATATTTTTAGAATAGAAATCTTTCATTTAGGTGATTCTAAAAGAGAAATTAAAATAAAAAAGAATTAACTATGCAACAATTTAAGCCAATATTATCAATTGAAACTTCCGATGAACTTTGCAGTACAGCAATTATGCTTACCGAAGATAGTTTTGCAGAATTTAATTTCCAGAAAAAATTTGTGCATTCCGAAAAACTTATGCCCATGATTTCAACCCTGCTAAAAAATGCAGATATGATTTTAGATGATGTTGGTTTAATTGCAGTTTCAATGGGACCAGGTTCATTTACAGGTTTACGAATTGGATTAACAATTGCAAAAGGTTTGGCTGTTGGTAGAAATATTCAGATTATTCCAGTTCCAACATTTGATGCTTTAGCGTTGCAATTATGTTCAATTTTACCAAATAATTCTAGCTTTATAATTGCTAATAATGCAAATATTAACGAAATATATTATGCTAAATATAAATCAATTGGTAAAAAATATGAGTTAATAACCGAAACATGTTTGTTGGATAAAAGTGAATTTAATAATTTACATGCAAAAGGGGATTTGTTTTTTGGTAATTATCCATTAGTGAAAAATAATTATAAAATATCCTCACCAAATGCTATTACAATTGCAAAATGGGCTTATATTTTTGGAAAGGATTTAGTAACTTTCGACCACGATTTATTAGAACCAAATTATTTGAAAAATTTTATAGTTAAGAAAAATGAAAAATAAATATCTTATTGTTGTTTTACTTTTACTTCCTACTTTTATTAATGCACAATTTGTGGGTCCAAAAATATATTCAATGGAACCTGAATATAATTTTGGTAAAGTAGTTGAAGGCTCTATAGTAGTTCATGATTTTGTTGTTACAAATAATGGAGATACTGAGCTTAGTTTAATCAAAATAAATTCTACATGTGGCTGCACTGTTGCAAAACCCGTAAAAGAAAAGATAAAACCAGGCGATTCTACAAAAATATCAATCACTTTCAACTCTGCTTCTCGCTCTGGAAAACAAAAAAAATATATTAATGTTTTTACAAACGACAAATTAAACACTAATTATAGACTTTCAATCCTTGCTGATGTTGTTCCAAAAGAAAAAATGATAAATCAAAAATCAGCGTCGCCAAAAATATTTGTTGAAAAAAATCAGCACAATTTTGGAAAGGTAAAAGAAGGTAGTGTGGTTAGCTGGGATTTTGCTTTTAAAAGTGTTGGTAATAGTACTTTAATTATTACTGATGTTAAAACATCGTGTGGATGCACAGCTGCTTTACTTAGCAAAGATAAACTAGAACCTGGTGAAAGCGGAAAGGTTAAAATAGAACTTGATACTAAAGGAATGAAAGGCAAAAAAAGTAGAACTCTTGCAATTACTTCAAATGATCCTTCGAATCCAAGAATGATTATTACTTTATTTGTAGATGTTGAAAAATAAGGATTAAAATGGGATTTTTTACTAGATCTAAGCAAAATATATCGCCACAAAGTCAAAAACGCGATGTTCCAGATGGACAGTGGGTTAAATGCAAAGCTTGCGACGAGGTTTTGCATAATAAACAATTAGAACTCCATTCTTGGGTTTGTCACAAATGTAATTATCATTTCCGTATTGGTAGTGAGGAATATATTTCTTTACTTATTGACGACGGTACATTTAAAGAACATGACAAAAAAATGAGGTCGGGTGATCCATTAAATTTTGAAGACACAAAAAAGTATGTTGATAGAATTAATTCAGCAATTAAAAAAACTGGATTAAATGATGCTGTAAGAACTGGAATTGGTAAAATTGACGGTAAAAAAGTTTCTTTTGCCTGTATGGATTTCAAGTTTGTTGGTGGTTCAATGGGTTCTGTTGTTGGCGAAAAAATTGCTCGTGCAATTGATAGAGCTTATGAGCAAAAAATTCCTATGATACTTATTTCACAAAGTGGTGGCGCAAGAATGATGGAAGCTGCTCTTTCTTTGATGCAAATGGCAAAAACAAGCGCTAGGCTTGCACGACTAGCAGATGCCAATCTGCCATATATTTCAATACTTACAGATCCTACTACTGGTGGAACTACTGCAAGTTACGCTATGCTTGGAGATATTAATATTGCTGAACCTGATGCGCTAATTGGGTTTGCTGGGCCAAGAGTAATAAAAGAAACGATCGGTAAGGACTTGCCTGAGGGTTTTCAAAAATCCGAATTTTTGTTAGAGCATGGTTTCATTGATATTATTGTTGAAAGAAAAGATCTTAAAGGAAAGCTATCGCAATTAATTGATTATCTTGTTTAGATAATATATTTATAGATTTTAGCAAAAACCCTTCAATGCTTAGCTAGTATTGAAGGGTTTTTAATATTAGAGAACAACTCTATTTTGCTAGTTCTATCATAGCGGATAATTCTTTTACTAACTCTTCATTTGTTCCACTAAATCCAACACTTTTAAATTTTATATTCTGATCTGCGCCAACAACAAATTTTGTAGGAATTCCAGCGACTTTATATTTAGTAATTACTTCGTTTTTCAAGTCCATCAAAATTTTTACAGTATAATTGTTTTGTGATAAAAAGTTTTTTGCATTCGCAATTTTATCCTCAACTCGTTCCCAAGAATTTATGAATAAAAATTGCACATTAGTATCATCAATAAAATTATCATTTGCTTCTTGCATTGCAGGAAACGAGCGCATACAAGGACCACACCATGTTGCCCAAAAATCAATTATTACAACTTTACCTTTGTAATCAGATAATTTAACAAGATTTCCGTCTAGATCATTTATTTCAAAATCTGGAGCTGCTTCGTTAATCATTTCACCTTTTAATCGTTCAATCAATTTAGCTTTGCCAGCAGCGGCAAATTTTGAAGCATATTCATCAAAACCTTCTTTGCTTCCATTTATATTTGAATAAGAAATCTTCAATAATTCCAACATCTCGGAAGTATTTTTATTTTCAGTTAAATATTTCTCAATTGACTTAGTAGCTTGCTCAAATTTCTTCATTTCAACAAGAAGTGAAACATAAATTCCGTTTAATTCAACATCATTATGTTCAAGATATATTTGAGCTTCATCAGCAGAAACAAGAGCATTTTCTTTGTCGCCCAATTTCAGTTGAATTATTGATAAACTCTTTAATAAATCACCTAAATTATATTTTAAATCTTTCTCCCAATCTGATTTTGATAAATACTCAGGTTGCGGTACATCAAGACTATCTAAATGTGTTCTACTTACATCAATTCCAATTTTACACAACTTTAATGCTTCTTCAAGTTTATCAGATTCAATTAATTTATTGATAGAATACGTAAAAGAATATGGAATTGTTATGTTTTTTAATTTTTCTATTTCTAACATTGCTGCTTCAAAATTGTTTTCATCAAAAAATTTTCTAATAACTCTGTATGAAGCAACGTCAATTGATTTTGATTTAGGGAATTCATTTCGATACTTCTCAAAATTTTCTTTTAATTCAGAGGCTGAGTCTGCTAGCATCATTTCTCCATATCCAATTTCAGCAGCATATTCATTTTGGGGATATTTTTCTAAAATAATATTGTTATACATAGTTTCATCAGCTTCATTTTTTAATACTCTAGAATATTTTGCTAGAAGAATAACATCATCTTCTGGGATATCTTTTCTTTCGCGCATTGTTTTTAATTCTTCAACAATTTTCCCTAACGCCTCTTCGGTTCCAATTCTGGAAAGTGTGTATAAATAAAAATCCAAATAGGCTGGTTTTACTTCTGTATACTTGTCGAAAATCTCCTCAAATTTTGTTGCCGTAGATTGATAATCAGATTCTAATTCAAGATACCATGTACCCCATTGAGATAACGCAACGGTATAACCTGCAAGTGCTTCTGGAAGAGGATTTCCTTCAGTATCATTTTTGTAAATTACAAATCCTGCAGAATTATTATTCTCAACAATTTCTTTATCCCTAAATGTAATAATCATTCCTTTTGTTTCAGCTTTGGGAGTAAATTTAGAAGTCCAACCAATGCCATCTTTCTGCATAGCAAATTCAGATGTACTTAATAAGTCAACATCATACTCATAAACAAGCATTTCAATTGATTTAGATTCAGCTAGTTTTGTACTATCAGCTAAAAATTTAACCAATATTGGCTCAGATGCTTGAGGGTTTTTAGGTTCAAAGGAAAATGTTCGTTTATATTCAACACCTTGGCAACCAACAATAAAAAGAAATGAAACTAACACTATCCACTTTTTCATATATGACCTTTATTTTATTAGTAAAAAATAATCTTGGGATTTTTATATAAAAAATATAAATTTTAATTCTATTATATAAAAACTATTAGGTAATAAATTTAATCAAATTATGGAAACTAATGCTGTATGAAAAAAAATATTTTTATTTTACTAACAATAGCACTTCTAAGTTTTACTTCTAAAAGCTTTTCTCAAATTGAACAAACAATTAATATAATTCCACAACCAAATAAAATGACAATTGCTGGTGGGGAATTTATTGTTGGAGAAAGGACAAAAATTATTCTTTCCGATTCATCGTTAATGATGAATAATATTCAAAAATATTTAAATGATAAATTATTGAATGGAGTTGGTTACAAACTTGCAATAGTAAATAATATTGAAAATGAAGAGAATTTCATTACTCTAAAATATGTTGAAAATAGTGAATTAGGAAATGAAGGTTATAAACTTAAGATTGATGAAAATGGTGTTTTAATTACAGGAAATTATGCCGGATTATTTTATGGCGTGCAGACTCTGCTTCAACTTTTACCACCTGAAATTTATGGAACTGAGGAAATAAATAAACTTTCAATGAAACTACCTTTTCTGGAAATTGAAGATATTCCGCGATTTGAATGGCGTGGAATGCATTTAGATGTTTGTCGCCATATGTTCCCAGTTGAATTTATCAAAAAGTATCTGGATTATCTTGCAATTCACAAATTAAATGTTTTTCACTGGCATTTAACCGAAGATCAAGGATGGAGAATTGAGATAAAAAAATATCCAAAACTCAATGAAATTAGTGCTTATAGAAATGAGACAATAGTTGGGCATCATGGAAATATTCCACAAAAATTTGATGGTATAAAATATGGCGGATTTTACACACAAGATGAAATTAAAGAAGTGGTAAAATACGCATCCGATAGGTTTATTACAGTGGTCCCAGAAATTGAAATGCCTGGTCATTCTGTTGCTTCTTTAGCGGCTTATCCTGAACTTTCTTGTACTGGCGGACCCTTTGAAGTGAGAACTTCATGGGGAATATCGGATGATATTTTTTGTGCGGGAAACGAGAAAACATTTGAATTTTTAGAAAATGTACTTTCGGAAGTGGTTAAATTATTTCCATCCAAATTAATTCATATTGGTGGTGACGAAGCTCCAAAATTAAGATGGGAAAATTGTCCCAACTGTCAAAAGACAATTGTTGATAAAAAATTATCTGACGAGCATGAGTTGCAAAGCTATTTTATTCAACGGATTGAGAAGTTTCTTAATTCAAAAGGAAAAGAAATTATTGGATGGGATGAAATACTTGAAGGCGGATTAGCTCCAAATGCGGCGGTTATGTCTTGGCGTGGAAATGAAGGTGGAATTGCTGCTGCTAAACAAAAGCATAAAGTAGTTATGTCACCAACTTCACATTGTTATTTTGATTATTATCAAACACAGGATACCGAAAATGAACCACTTTCAATTGGTGGATTTCTTCCTTTGGAAAAGGTTTATTCTTTAAATCCTGTGCCAACTGAATTAACTGGTGATGAAGCAAAATACATTATTGGTGCTCAAGCAAATGTTTGGACAGAATATATGCAAACATTTGAGCAAGTTGAATATATGGTGTTTCCAAGGATTTCTGCAATTGCAGAGGTGGTTTGGACAAACATAAAAAATAAGGATTACAATAATTTTTTAGAGCGAATGAAATTGCAAAATAAAAGATTTGATGCAATGAATATAAATTACTTTGGAAAGAGTAAATAAGATAGATACAAAACTCAAGAGAAAAAGACACAAGATACAAGATTCAAGGTAAAAGATAGAAAAAGTGATTTTAAAATGATGATTAAATATATAGCATAATAATGATTAGTTCCGTAGCACAGATTAGCAATCTGTGCAGATAACATCACATTAATTGAATTACAATTATTTACTATCTTTACAAACCGAATAACTATCTACTTTAAATTGTATAATTTAGAAGTAGCAACTCGGTAAAAAGGGATTTTTACTTTTACATAATTTTAACAAGGGATATTTAATGAAAGATGTAACGCTTGGAATTGATATTGGTGGAACAAATACGGTTTTTGGAATAGTTAATAAAAATGGAACTATAATTTTTAAGGATTCAATTCCAACAAACGGAATGGAACCAGCAGGTAATCTTTTTGAACGACTTTTTGCAAAATTTAATAATAGTTTTGAACATTATTCAAAAGAATATAAAATTGTTGGAATTGGTATGGGTGCTCCAAACGCTAATTATTATACAGGGGCAATAGAAAATCCAATTAATCTTAACTGGGGTTATGTGGATGCTTCTTCGCTTATTAAAAAATATTATGATCTTCCATTTGCTCTTACAAATGATGCAAACGCTGCGGCAATTGGAGAAATGGAATTTGGTTCAGCAAAAGGAATGAAAAATTTTGTTGAAATTACTCTTGGAACTGGACTTGGTAGCGGAATAATTATTGACGGAAAGATGCTTTATGGTCATAGTGGGACAGCAGGGGAGTTGGGTCACATTAATATTGTTAGAGATGGACGGCGCTGTGGTTGTGGAAGTAAGGGATGCTTAGAAACATATGTTTCAGCAACAGGAATAAAACGAACAGTGTTTGAATTGCTTTCTTCATCTCGTGATGAAAGTGGTTTGAGAGATATTTCTTTTAATCAATTAACTTCAAAACAAATTTATGATGCAGCTAATTTAGGTGATAAAATTGCGATTAATGCTTTCAAATATACAGGGAAAATGCTTGGTGATGCACTAGCAGATATGGTCGCAATTCTTAGTCCAGAAGCTTTCGTAATTTTTGGTGGACTTGCGCAGGCTGGTGAAATGCTGTTTGAACCAACCCGTAAACAAATGGAAAATAGTTTGCTCGATTTCTACAAAGGTAAAATTAAACTAGTTAAATCTGGTCTTGAAGAAGGTGACGCAGCAATTCTTGGTGCCTCTGCTTTAATTTGGCAAGAGTTAAGAAAATAAGATACACTACAAACTTTATCATTATAGTATATCTGGAGTTATATTTTTTATAATTGGTTTTTGTTATTTAAATAAAAAAACCGAAGCAATTGCTTCGGTTTTTTATTGTTAATTCTATTTTAGTAACCCTAATTTTTCTCTTCCGCCAACTTTTTTGGGATCACCAGGATAACCTAAAGCTTCCCAATCCATTAAGGTAGCTTTTGTTCCGTGACATGCATTACATTTTAATGCTTTTTTAGCAGGAACAACCATATGGTTTATAGGCCAATTCATTTCTGTTTCAACCCATCCAAGTTTCCCAGAAAATTTCATATCAACTGAAGCCATACCTTTATTGCTTGCATCAATCCAATCAAAAGTATTCCAAAACCCATCTTTCCCAAATAAATGTGGTATAATTATAACATTTTGTTCAGCGTCATAAGGTTGTTTGCCTCTCATTACTTTAAATGGAGCAATTTTAGCACTTTTATCTGCAATTGTTACATTTAATGGATTTAATTCAACAGTTTTGGTTGGGTCAATTATATCTCCTAGTAAAGAATATCCAGATGATTTGTTGTACCATCTATATTCAGGAACTAAATTCTTGCCTCTTTTGAAATTACCTTTCTTTTTATCGAAAGTAGGTTTGCCAAATTCATCCATTTCAACTTTGCCATCTGTACCTGCAGTTGACCAATCCCACCAAGTTTTAGTTGGAATTTCTTTTGCATATGTAGGAATATGGCAAGTTTGACAAGCTACGGTTTGAGTATGTTGGTTTAATTTTTTGTTTTTATGAATTTCTCCTGAATGGCATGTTTCACAATTTACATCAGTTCCAGTTCCCATAGCTCTTGAACCATGACTTTTCCCAGCAATTGCATGATTAACAGCACCATGGCATTTAGCACAAGTGAAATTTTGACCGCCCATATGAATATCAAAATCTGCTGTGGGGTTTAAAAGACTGCCATCCATATCACCATGTTTTACGCCTTCATCACCACCACCATAAAAATGGCAATTCCCACAATTTTCTCTATTTGAAGCTCCAACATTTTGAGCTATTTCAAGCAAATCTACTTTTGCATCTGGCAATCCAGCAGCGGTTGGTGTCTTAGAATATTTCCCAGTTTGATCGTGGCAAACTAAACAGTCAATATTTTCTTTTTTACTGAAATCGAATGAATTATCTTTCCATCCATAACCTATATGGCAACTTGTACAACGTGCCAAATTCGATGATACTGCAATACAATAATTATTGATTAGGTTTTTCTTCCCAAGGTTTTTTTGACCTTCTTTAACTGAGCTTGGTTCTTCTTCCCAGTTCCAATGACGCGATTTAAGGATTTGATCTCCAACGTCATCATGGCATTCTAGACATGCTTTTGTAACTTCTTGTGGTGAATTAAATGGACCAGTAACATTTTCCTTATGTCCATTAACATTTGCGTCTTGTCCAACAATAATAGATACTGTTAAAAATAGAATAAATAAAAATACAGATAGTTTCATATCGTTTCTCCTATAAAAGATTATTAATGGAAAAATAATTTTATTTTTTAAAATAAACAACTATAAAAGAATTATAATATCTTAATATTGAACAAAAATTATAGTAAACAGAATAATTATCTAAGATATCAATAATGGGGTTACATTTAGCATTTAAAATAATTAATTATCTTACAAAAAGATTAAATTTAAAAATGATATTATTTGTAACTTTTCCAAATTACTATCGTCAAAACGACTATATATAAATCTATTTAATGACTAATGGAGACATTATGAAAAAACTTATGATACTAATCTTAACATTATTGATTACAACAGTATCTTTTTCCCAAACCGATTTAACAATCGAAAAAGCAATTCAAATTGCACTTCAAAAAAACAGTGCATTAGTTAAAGCAAAATATAATTTAGAAAGTAGTAAAGCTACAGTAAAATCTGCTTATGGTAATCTTCTACCTAGTTTTGGAGTTAGTAGTGGATGGAGTTGGAGTAAAATTGAAGATAGTGGTGGTTCTCAATTAGATTATTTAGGAAATCCAATAACTGTGCCTGCAACTTCATCGGATACACGTAATTATTCTGTTAGTGCTGGAGGTTCTGTTACTCTTTTTAATGGATTAGCAAATTATGCAAATATTTCTTCATCAGAAGAAAATTACGATGCGGCTAAACTTAACATTGATAAATACAAAAAAGATATTGTACAATTAACTACTGTTTATTATTACACAATTCTTAAAAGTGAAGCACTTCTAAAAGTTAAGGAAGAAAATTTTAAATACAATAATAAATTACTTGAAACAATAACAGAAAGAAATAAATTAGGCTCCGCTCCAGTAGCAGATTTATATGCTCAACAAGTTCAAACTGGTACTGCTGAGGTTGAAATGATTAGAGCGCAGAATAACGTTGATGCTGCAAAAAACACCCTAATTAATTATTTAGCACTAGATGTGTTTAGTGAATATAACTTTACTAGTGAGATTGATATAGTTAATGATTCTAATATGGATACATATATAAATGAGTTTGAAGATATTTCTTCAATGGTAAAAGCTGCTTTAATGAACAGAAGCGATTATTTAGGTCAGCAAAAAACTCTATTAAGCGCACAAGATAATATTACAATTGCTCAAGGCGGTTTTTGGCCCAGTTTAACTGGTGGTTATAGTCTTTCAACTAGTTCTGCTGCAGTTGATAAACTTTTTGATAGAAAAGTATGGGGAGTAAATTTAAGTCTTAACTTTCCAATTTTCTCAAACTTCAATACAGAAACATCAGTGCAGTATGCAAAGGTTAATGAGCTTAGCGCACAAGAGGATTTAAAAGCTCTTGAAAGACAAATTAAAATTGAGATTAAGCAAGGGTATCTAGATTTCCAAGCTGTTTCAAAAGCTTTAGAAGTTTCAAGTAAAACAGTAATTTCGGCAAGCGAAAACAGACGAGTACAATATGAAAGATATAGTCTTGGTTCTGGAACATTTCTTGACGTTTTACAATCTGATAGAGATTATCAAAACGCTTTGAGTCTTAGAATTGAAGCTGAATTTAATTTTCATAGTGTAAGACAAGCTCTGTTAAATAGCATTGGAAAATTGAGTTATAAAGAATACGAAAATTAGTCAGATAAAAACAATTTAGTAGTTAAGCTAAAAAAATTGAATAACGGTATTAAGGAGAATAGTAATGGGTAAACAGAAAAAAAAGAATTCTAAAAAGAAATATTTTATCTTTGGTGGAATTGGTGTAGTTATAATAATACTTGTAGTTTTGGTAATAACTAATAGCAATAACGAAAAAATTATTTCTGTGCAAACTGAAAAGGTTGAAAAAAGAAATATCACTCAAGTAGTTTCAGCAACTGGAAAAATTTTTCCAGAATATCAAGTTGAACTTAGACCAGAGGTTACAGGAGAAGTTGTTGAACTTCCAGTTATAGAAGGTGACATAGTTAAAAAAGGACAATTATTAATTAGAATGAAACCTGAACAATACATAGCTCAATTGGATAGAGCAAAAGCTAGTTTACAATCTGCTAAAGCTATGTTAACAGTAAGCAAAGCTAATTTAGATAAAGTGGAATCCGATTATGGGCGCGTAAAAGGTTTGTTTGCCAAAGAGCTTGCAAGTGAGCAAGAACTTGAAGCAGCAAAATCAAACTATTTGCAAAGTGTTGGTCAGTATCAAGCTCAAGAGGCATCAGTTCTTCAAGCGCAGGCTAGTTTAAGCGATTCACAAGAACAACTTGATAAAACTGTAATGTATTCTCCTATAAATGGAAGAATAACAGCATTGAACGTTGAGTTAAGTGAGCGCGTTCTTGGTAGCTCATTTAGTCAAGGAACTCTTCTAATGACAGTTGCAGATTTAGGAAAAATGGAAGCACGTGTGGAAGTTGACGAAAATGATGTTGTTTTAATTTCGGAAGGTGATACAACAAATATTGAAATTGATGCTTTTGGTGATGAGAAATTTAAAGGTCTTGTTACACAAATTGGTAATAGTGCTCAAACAACTGGATTAGGAACACAAGATGAGGTTGTTAATTTTGAAGTTAGAATTAGATTAATTTCTCCTAACGAAAAAATTAGACCTGGAATGTCTTGTGATGCAGATATACAAACGGAAACAAAACTAGGTGTAATTTCTGTTCCAATTCAAAGTGTAACTGCACGAATGAAAACTTCTGGAGTAAAAGAAGTCGAGAAAGCTGAAGAGGGTGATGAAGAACAACCCAAAGTTAAAAATGGTAAAAGAGAAAAACCTGAAGAAGTTGTCTTTTTGCTTGAAGGTAATGAAGTAAAAAAAGTTAATATTGAAACTGGTATTAGTAATGACACATATATTGAGATTAAATCTGGATTAGAAGGCGGTGAAGAAGTTGTCAATGGTCCTTATAGAGCAATTTCAAAAGAACTAGAAGATGGAACTAAAGTAATGGCTCCTAAAAAGGACGATAAGAAAGCAGACTTAACTGAAGAAAAGAAAAAAGAACTGTCTCAAAAATAATTAGTTAATAATAACGGAGTAAGATTAGGATAAAGAGTAAGAAAATAATCTCAAATCTAATTAGGTAAATAAAATATGAATATTATAAATATCGAACATATAGCAAAAATATATCAAGTGGGAAGTGAAGAAGTTCATGCTCTTGCAGATGTTTCATTAAGGATTAATAAAAATGAATATGTTGCTATTATGGGTCCATCAGGTTCTGGAAAATCTACGTTAATGAATATTCTTGGTTGTTTAGACACCCCAACAAAGGGCTTGTACGATTTTTCAGGAGAAAACGTTAGTCAGATGAATGACAATGAACTTGCTTCCATTCGTAATAGACAAATTGGGTTTGTGTTTCAAACATTTAATCTATTAGCACGTTCTGATGCTCTTCATAATGTGGAACTTCCACTTATTTATGCGGGTGTTTCATCTCATGAAAGGCGCGAACGTGCGGAAGCGGCACTAGAAAATGTTGGTCTAAAAGATAGAATGACTCATAAACCAAATGAATTATCTGGTGGTCAGCGTCAAAGAGTTGCTGTGGCAAGAGCTCTAGTTACTAATCCATCAATTATTTTGGCAGATGAACCAACTGGTAATCTTGATACAAAAACTGGTGAAGATATTATGCGATTATTCCATGAAATTCATGAAGCAGGAAATACAATAATTCTTGTAACACATGAAGAGTATATTGCTGAACATGCCGCTAGAATTATTCGTTTGCGTGATGGACTTGTGGAACGTGATGAAGTGGTTATTAACAGATATATTCCAGTTTGATTTAATCAAAATAGAAATAGGTTTTGAAATGAAAAATTTATTGTTTGAAATAAAAGAAGGATTGCTTATTTCTTTAAAAGCAATTAGAGCAAATAAAGCAAGATCGGTGCTTACAACTCTTGGAATTATAATTGGTGTTGCTTCGGTAGTATTAATGTCAACAGCAATAAAAGGAATTGACCAATCCTTCCAAGCAGGCGTTGCTTCGCTTGGCTCTGATAATCTTTATATTGATAAATGGGCTTGGTTTGATAATGACATTCCATGGTGGGAAATGAGAAATAGAAAAGATATTACCATGGAAGATTTTAGAGCCTATAAAGATTTAGCAAAGCTTCCTATTTCAATTGCCCCAAGTGCCAATTCTCAGAGGACTATAAAATATGAAGAGCGTTCAGTGCAATTCGTATTTATTACTGGAACTGATTTTAACTATATCAATACAACAAATTTGTCATTTGATGAAGGACGCTTTTTTACAGAGCTTGAAAGCAATGGAGGAAGAAGTGTCGTTGTCCTTGGAAGTGAGATATCAAAAAAATTGTTTCCTCAAGGTGGAGCACTAAATCAATTAATAAAAATTGGTGGAAATAGATTTAAAGTTGTTGGCGTTCTTGAAGAGCAAGGAAGTTGGGTAATGGGAGGATGGAACCCTGATAATCAAGCTTATGTACCAATTCAAAATATATTTAAATATTTTGTTAGTCGTCATTCAAATGGTATTACAATTAATATAAGAGCAGAAAATAGCCAAATGGTTGAATCTACAAAGGAAGAAGCATTAGGAATTATGCGTAGAGTTCGCGGACTTAAATACGATGAGAAAAATGATTTTTCAATTAACCAACAAGAAGGGTTGTTAACAAATATTAATGAAACGGTTGGTGTAATACAAATTGCTGGTTTGTTAATAACTGGACTTGCACTTTTTGTTGGTGCTATTGGAATTATGAATATAATGTTTGTTTCAGTTAAAGAACGTACACGTGAAATTGGAATACGAAAAGCAATTGGCGCAACAAAAAGAACAATTCTTGGACAGTTTATTTCTGAATCGGCTATAATTTGTTTAATTGGTGGTATGATAGGTTTGGGTGTTGCTATAATAGGTAGCATGATAATAGCTCAATTTGATTTTCCAGTTACTATCGATATTGATGCTGTTATACTTGCTGTTACAATTTCTTTGATTACTGGTGTTATTTCTGGATTTGCTCCAGCTTACACTGCGGCAAAATTAGATCCAGTTGATGCACTAAGATATGAATAACGAGAGATTAGATAAAAGATTTGAGATACGAGATAAAAAAAAGGACAAGAGAACTAAACATATGAGAAAATATATCATTTCTAATATTATATTTTTATCTCAAATCTAATTCGGAGAATTAAAAAATGAAAATTACTGAAATAATTATTATTGCTTTAAATTCTATTAAAATGAATAAATTGAGATCAGGTCTTACTATACTTGGAATTATTGTTGGAATATTTTCAATTATATCGATAAGCACAATTATTGCAATGCTCCAAACGAGTATTGAACAAGGTGTTTCAGGACTAGATAAGAATTCATTTCAATTGCAAAAATGGCCATCAGTGCAAACTGGTAGTGCTGAAGAGCGTGCCATGATAAGAAATAGACCAGATCTAACTGTTGAAGAGTATGAAAGACTAGCTGATAAACTTGATGGTAAAGCACTTCATGTAGCTGCTGAGAGGTGGATGTTTGGACAGATGGTAAAATTTGGGAACAAGGAAACAAATCCAAATATTCAAGTTTGTGGTTGTACTCCAGGAGCTTTTGCCAATAATGGCTGGGAAATTGAGGATGGAAGAGAGTTCAATCAACGTGAAGTTGATCGTGGAGTTCGTTCAATTATTTTGGGGAAGGATATAACTAAAGTTTTATTTCCAAATTCTGACCCGATTGGACAAGAAGTAAAAGTAGATGGACATAAGCTTACTGTTCTTGGGGTTCTTGAAAGTCAGGGTGCAGTCTTCGGACAAAGTCAGGATAATTATGTAGTTATGCCAATTACAACATGGCAGTCATTTTATGGAAACAGACGTAGTGTAAATATAACTGTTCAAGCTTATGAAAGAGATTCGTATCAAGATTTAATTGAAACCACGGAAGGATTTTTTAGAACAATTAGAAAGGTGCCACCAGGTGAACCAAATAACTTTGAAATTAGATCGAATGAAAATACATTAAAGCAAATTAACGATATTACTGCTGGTGTAAGAATTGGTGCATTTGTAATTGCCGCAATAGCTCTGTTAGCAGCTGGAGTAGGTATTATGAACATTATGCTTGTTTCTGTTACTGAACGCACGCGTGAAATTGGAATTAGAAAAGCTATTGGTGCTAAAAGTAAAAATATATTAGTCCAGTTTTTAACTGAAGCAATAACTCTGTCTTTGTTTGGTGGTATAATCGGAATTATCCTTGGTGTAATTGTTGGAAATCTTGTTGGTTCGCTTATAGATGCAACCATGGTTGTTCCATTTGATTGGATTTTTGTGGGTGTAATCACTTGTGTCTTTATTGGTGTACTTTTTGGAACTTATCCAGCATACAAAGCAGCAAATTTAGATCCTATTGAAGCATTACGTTACGAGTAAAATTTTTGATGGAGAAGCATATTCTCCCTGTTAGAATATTCTCCATCAAAAAAACGTTTCTTTAATATATATTTTCAATATATTATCCAACATTATTTATTCAATTAATATAACTTATCTATAGAGGAGAGTTATGGATAAACGCATTAAGCTTGAAATTAAACTTCCACTCGTAAAGGATATTGAACTTGTCGCCATTGAGGGATTAGAATTAATGGGAAGACATTTACAAATTGCAGAAGAAAAAATTGGTGAAGCAAGAATACTTATTACAGAAGGAATTATTAATGCTATTGAACATTCTGAAAATACAACTCCATTTATTGATGTTCATTTTATAATGAATATTGATGCTTTAGTTATTATTATTACAGATTATGGAAAAGGTTTTGATCCCTCTAGTGTAGAAAATCCAGAGATTGATAAAAAATTAAGTAGTAATTATAAAAGGGGATGGGGACTTAAATTGATGAGAGAGATGTCAGACGAATTTAAGATTGACTCAAGTGAGAAGGGTACAAAAATTACAATTACTAAGAATTTAAGATAAAGGAAATAAATATGAGATTGGATTTTAATTTAACTTCAAATATTGAAAATAATGTATTGGTAATAAAGACAGAGGGTTACATAAATAATGATGGCGGTGAAAAAATATCTAAGGAATTTGAAGAGCATTTTACTAAAGGAATAAATAAAGTACTAATTGATATAAAGAGCTCAAAAGTAATTAACTCAATTGGAATCTCATATCTAATTGAAATTATCGAAAAGTTAAATGAGAAAAATGGCTCATTGTATTTCTGTAATATGGATTCTACAATTGAAAAAACCTTCAATATTATGGGGCTCTTCCAATTTGCGAAAAAAGTTGATTCTGTAAATGAAATTGAATAAAAATTAGGTATGTTTTGGATATAGACTTATTAACAGAAAAACTATCACTTCAAGTTCAATCATTTCAAGAAAGTTTTGAGATGCTTTCTAATTCATTCTCCATTTCTGCAATGGCACTTGCTTTCGAAAAAATAATAAGGGGGAATTTTGTTACTACGCAAACATCTATTTATTACAGATTTAGTGAGACCTCAGAATGGGAAAGTTTAGTTTCAAAAAATGATTATGATTTTGCAAAAATAAGCAAATTTGATTTTCCTGTTGGGACTAAAATATTGTCTGATCAAGATTCTAATGAATTAGTTATTATTACAAAATTAAATGATAATTCTGCTTTGGCAATAATTTTAGGTAGCAGACTAAGTGGCGAAAAATATTCTGATATTGATAAAGTTACTCTTCAAATATTTGTGCAATTATTTGATAATGCATCCCAATCTTTTTTACTTCGCAAAAACGAAAAGCAGCTTATTTTCTCGCTTAATAATAAGGTTGCTCAATTAAATAATTTAATTGATACGGGAATTGAAATATCCAAAATTAGTATTGGAGATGAATTACTAGAACTTGTCCTTTTTAGAGCAATTACACTTACTAATGCGTCATTTGGGAGAATTCAACAATTTGATGAGAACAAATTAGTGGATGAAATTGTATTTCCACCCAATATAGTTCCGGGTGAAAACAAAGTTGTTAGTCAAATAGGTTATAGTTTTAATAATGCAAATTATAGGCTTGAACTTTATAACAAGGAGAGCAGAAGTGGAATAATCCGGTTTGATGAAACAGATGAATTGTTGATTAATGCAATAATAAAACAAGTAGAAAGCGCCATTGAAAACAAAAAACTTCATAAAGAAGCACTTGAAAATGAAGTTATGAAAAGTGAATTGGCTGTTGCAAGCGAAATTCAAAAAAGAATTCTTCCTGATGTACTTCCTCAAATTAAAGGTTATGATTTAGCCGGTATTAACATTCCTTCCAAGGAAGTGAGTGGGGATTACTATAATGTTTACACACTTAAGGATGGAAGATATGCGCATGTTGTTGCCGATGTTACAGGTAAAGGAATGCCCGCATCTCTGCTTGTAAGTACCCTTGACGCTTCATTACAATCCTACTTGGATATGCAAACACCTCTCTCTGAAATTGCTCTCAAATTGAATTCAATTGTTTTTAATGCTTCTACATCCGATAGATTTATTACATTTTTTATTGCCATACTAAATCCGGATACTGGAGAAATGGAGATAGTAAATGCTGGTCACAATCCGGCTCTTATATTAAAAAATGATAATTCAATTTATAAAATTAATGCCGGTGGTATTGCTTTTGGAATGTTTGATATGGGACTTCCATTTGATGTGGAAAAACTTACACTTCAAAGAGGTGAGCGACTTTTCATCTTTTCAGATGGTATTCCAGAAGCGATGGATAAGGACGAAAATGAATATAGCGATGAAAGACTCGAGAAATTTTTTACAATTAACAATGAACTGAGTTCAAATGATTTTATTAATCTAATCATAGAAGATGTTAAATCTCATGCTAATGGTGAACCACAAAGCGACGATATTACAGCGATATATTTAATTCGAAATTATAAGTAATGGATAATATGTTTGAAATAATAAAATTTGGAAACCAATGAAAATATCTGGCTTATTTATCTTTGTAGCACTATTGTTCTTTTATTCAAACAGCTTTTCTCAATCATATGATACTGTTTATGTTCAGTTAGATAGTTTGAAAGAAAATCCAATAGAATTAGATTCGGTGTGGCGTTATCATTCAGGAGATGATTCCTCCTGGGCTTCACCAAATTTTGATGCATCTAATTGGGATACATTAAAAACATGGTTCCATATTGATGAAATTTCTGATAGCATATGGACTGGAATAGGGTGGTTTAGGAAAACAATTGTTGTTGATTCTTTGCTAATTAACCAATCAATTGCTTTACAAGTATTTCATTATGGGGCATCTCAAATTTATTGGAATGGTAATTTAGTTCACGAATTTGGACAAGTGGGAGTTGATACATCTTCAGAAAAAATTGATCAACCAAACGGCATTCCAATAGTTATAAATTTGGATACTAATCTTGTTAATACTTTAGCAATAAGATACTCTAATCAGAAATCTATTACTGATAAAGACTGGATGACACGATGGTTTAGAGGAATTGGATTCCAAGTAGGAATAAGAGATGTGAATAAATCCTTTATTGATTTAATATATGAAGGAAGGATTTCCGCTGGTGCCAATTTCGGAATAGCTGGAATGTATTTATCCCTAACTGTGCTTTATTTCTTCCTCTTTATTTTTTATGCGCGTCGTATCGAAAATCTTTACTACGCTCTATTTACATTATTTATTAGTTTAGTTTTTATTTCTAGTTTTTTTAACAACGCAATATTTATTAGTCTTAATGTAATAGTAATAGCAAAAATAGTTGCTGGACTTTCATTTGTCTATATATTTTTATTCTACTTAGCATTTCTAAATTCAATATTTTATAAAAAAATGACTAAAGTATTTTGGTTGTTTATGGTAATCTCTCTTCTGTATTCAATTCTATTCTTTTTCTCAAGCATGAGAGAAATATTTGGTTATTTTATTTCAATATTTATTGCATTAACCACTTTGGAGGGATTAAGAATAATAATTGTTGCAATAAGAAAAGGTCTACGAAATGCTTGGGTAATTGGAGGTGGTGTAATCAGTTTTGCAACTCTGGTAATTATAATTTTTGGTGTTGCATTTCTTAGCTCATCTCATAATATTCAAATAAATGGAATATTAGCACTTATAGTATTCATTGTAGGATTATATAGTATTCCGTTATCAATGTCAGTATACCTTGCTAAGGAAATTGCATTTACAAATAAAAGTTTAGAAAGACAACTTAATACCGTTAAGGAGCTTTCAGCAAAAGAACTTGAACATCAAAAAATAAATGCTGAACTAGAAATTAAAGCTGAACGTGAGCGAGTAGAAAATGAAAGAAAAACTAAAGAATTAGAGGAGGCTAGAAATCTTCAACTATCACTACTTCCAAAAGAAATACCAGAATATTTTAACCATGAAATTGCGGTGTATATGGATACTGCTACGGAAGTTGGAGGTGATTACTACGATTTTCACGTCCACGATAATATTTTAACTGTGGCAATTGGTGATGCAACAGGACATGGACTTAATGCAGGTACAATGGTAACAGCAACAAAATCACTTTTTAATCATTTTGCAGAGAGTGGAGATATATTGGATTCGATGGAAAAAATATCTTCATCACTTAAAAAGATGAATTTTAGATTTCTCTCAATGTGTTTTGCATTACTAAAATTTGAAAATGGTTCAGTTAAAATTTCTTCTGCCGGAATGCCACCAGTATATATTTATAGAAAGGAAAGTGGAGAAGTTGAAGAAGTGTTATTAAAAGGTATGCCTTTGGGAGCGGTAAATAACTTTCCGTATGAACTAGTGGAAACTAAGTTAAAGAGAGGTGATGTGCTATTGCTTCTTAGTGATGGATTTCCAGAATTGTTTAATACTGATAAAGAACTTTTGGGTTATGATAAAGTTAAAGAAGAATTTGCAAAGGTTGCTGAAGAAAATCCAAATGAAATTATTGAAAAACTTAAAACAGTAATTTGCAACTGGAAAGGCAATCTTGAAATTAATGATGATATAACTTTTGTGATAATTAAAAAGAAATAATTTAAAAAAAACTTGTAAAAAGAAAAAATATATCCTATTTTTAGAATCAAAATTATTCAAATATTGAATGACCCATGGGGGTATAGCTCAGTTGGTTAGAGCGCCTGCCTTACAAGCAGGAGGTCCTTGGTTCGAGTCCATGTACCCCCACAGTATTAAAGCCTTATAAGATAATAACTTATAAGGCTTTTTTATTTTAAAGAAATAGAATTACTATTAACCTGGATAATGCAATAGAAGTTAAAGAGATATGTATGAATAAAGAAACAAGCAATTAAGATAAGGGCTTGCCCCGACTTACTCGGTCTTAGCGTTTATACCCAAATGGTTACTGAGCGCAGCCGAAGTAAGGTTAAACGAAGAATTGTATAAACGCTTAGAGCGAGTTAGTCGATTATGTATTAGTGCT
>Ga0180007_10002260_pt1 | contig 23383 bp, 30 predicted proteins | sample MM_PC_MetaG_FD_121122 | JGI IMG/M metagenome (GOLD analysis project Ga0180007, IMG submission 121122) | Groundwater microbial communities from the Aspo Hard Rock Laboratory (HRL) deep subsurface site, Sweden - MM_PC_MetaG | ecosystem: Environmental > Aquatic > Deep subsurface > Groundwater... | reverse complement strand
ATGGTCAATTCATTTATTTCTTTTTTAAAAGTTTCAATTATTGTTCTTGTTGCTTCAATCTCTGAAAGATTTCTAAGAAGATTTAAATCATCTAAGTTTGCTTTTTTATCAAATAATTCGTTCTGAATAAATGATTTAACTTTTTCATATAAAATATCATAACCACTAACTAATCTTAATTCTTTCATAATACTCTGTGTAAAAAAACCGATAGCTCCTTGATAATTAATTATAGAATTAGTATCTAAAACAGTTTTGTGATGGGTCTCTTCTTTTTCATTATCCTTATTCACAACATATTTAAAAAGAATTTCCTTTTTTTCTTCATCAGAAAATTCTTTCATCTTTACTTTTTTGTGTTTGAATTTTGTAACATCTAACTCAGAGAGATTTTTATATTCTCTAAATATCCTTGGAGTTAAAACTGGAATTTCTATATCTAATTTTTGAATGTCTTTCTTTTTGTTTTCTTGGTCTACTTCAACCACAAGAGGAGTTTTTGCAGGAGTTTTCTCTCCCATTTTTCTTCTTTCTAAATCTACTCCCTCGTTTTTTATAGATTCAACAAATTCCATGAACGCAGGAGTTCCTACAACACTAACATATTCTTCTACATCTTGACCACGATACATTCTTCTTAAACCTCTTCCAAGTGTCTGTTCTGGAAGAATATTACTCTTTGCAGAATATGCTCTTAAACCAACAATAGTTGTAACATTTTTTACATCCCATCCTTCTTTTAACATTAAAACAGAAACAATTGCCTTATATTTACTATCCAAACTATCAATATTGTTCGCCGCTTTTCTAAGTTTTTCTAATTCTTCTTTATTCTTTCCTGTTGAAGATTCTGCTATATCTCCATTGTTCTTAGTGTGAATGACTAATACTGCATCTTTTAAATCAGGATATGTTTCTTCAAGATATTTTTTAACTTCATCACAATTTTTAGTGTCATCAGTCATAAAAAATAAAACTGCTTTTTTGTTTGCTTTTATTTGTTCTTGATAAACTTTTTTCCATTCTTCATACCCTAAATGAATAAAATCCCTATATTTTTCTGTAAAATTTGAACTTTTTATCTCGTTTAGTTTTGCCCTACTTGCCTCATCTGGAACAATCGGTTTTTTAACTACATCTTGATAAATTGCTTCAACAAGAGGATAATCTGAAATTGTTTGAACAAAAATCGCCCCATTAGTTTGTTTAGGTGTCGCAGTTGTATCTAATTGTAAAGATACCTTGCTTCCCTTTTGTAAAAGTTTGTTATGGATATCTTCAAGAGATTTAAACCACGCTAATCTTTCGTCATGAATATGATGAGCTTCATCATTTAAGATTACTAATTCATCAACCTCCCTAACTATTTCACTTAAATCTACTTTAGATTCATTCGTGATTCCCACGGGTTTTTTTCCAAGAAAGTAATCCATAGTATTATCATCTTCGACAGAAGATATTTTGTTTCTACTATCAAAAATCCGATGAATATTTGTTAAAAAAATATTTCCGACTTTTCTTACAACATTTGCATCATCTTGAATATGCAAACTTAATTGAAAATCATCATTCCAATTTTGTCCTTGAAAGCCATTTGGTGGGAGAATGGGGTCTTCATAAAAAATTTTTAATCCATCAAAATCACTTCGTATCCTATCTAAAACTATGATATTTGGGGTTATAATTAAAAAATTTCTTGCCAAATCTGAATCCTCCTCATATAATTTATGAAAATAACTCCATGCAAGAATTAAACTTAAAACTTTTGTTTTCCCTGAGCCTGTCGCCATTTTTATTACAAATCTCCTCCATGTTTCTGCAAACATTCCAGTAGAAACTGCTCCTGAACTATCATACCTTAGTAAATCATGTTTATCTTGCACTCCAACTACTTCATAGAGATAAATTACTGATTCAACTGCCTCCCTTTGACAAAAATAATACTGAAATAAAGAGATATTTCCATCAGAATCCTCAACTGGATGTTCTGTTCCAAACCACCAATTAAGTAATGCTTTACTTGTTTCACTTGCCCCCTCATAATTTGATTCTCTCCAATTTTTTACTTCTTTCCTTATTTTATCTACCAAGGGAGGAAGTAATTTTTCATATCCTTCTTTTCTTAATGCTTCATCTGCTGGAAACCATCTTACAGAGGGGTCTAAAATTTCATGAGGTGATTTTGGAAAATCTTTATGAAGTGCCATTATTTCTTCTCTCCAATTTCATTTTTAATCTTTTGTATTTGTGTATCTAAATAACGATGAACTAAAAATTCCCCTAAAATTAAAAGTATACCTAACCCACCAACCCACCACCAAAAGCTATTTTCTCCAATTTTTCCTTGTTGAATATAAAACAATATAACTGAAATTAAAAAACCAAGAAAAGTATAAAAGATTTTACTTTCCCAAGATGCTTTTTGTTTAAACATTTCTAATTCTAATTGAAATTTTTGTTCATTCATTTTTTCTTATTCCTAATCTCAATAATTTTCATAGTATCATTCCCAAAAATATCTACCACCTTAATTGCTATTTTTCTTTTTCCACCAAGATTTCTAAAGGGAGTTTTTAATTCAAGCTCTCTATTTTTCTTTGTTCTAAAAGACTGCCATTCGTTTTCAAAAATATAATCTCCAGTCCATTCTTCTACATACTCTTTTTCTAAATCTAATTTTCCAGTTTGTTTCTTAAAGTTTTCTTTTTTAATAATTTCTTTTTTACTTTCAAAATCAAAATCAACAGCCCAATAGTCAATCCAATCAGTCCAATTTTTAATTAATGACTCTCTTGTTAAAATTCCATCTTTATCTTTAGAGATTTTTATTATATTGCCACTTTCAATAACAACCTTATTAGAATTATTTTTTAGATTTTCCTCAGCTTCTTTAACTGAATTTTGATTATAAAATACTGAAAAATCTGCTAATTCAATAGATACTTTTTCGCCATCATAGTGTGGTATAACCTCAATGTATGAAACATCCGTGAATACCACTTGGTTTTTTTCAACAGCCCTTTTATCAAATACTTCTCTTGGAATTTGTTTTAAAGATAAATCAACTCCTCTTTGTTTTGCTTCTTCTTGGATATGTGGGAATAACCCCATTTCAAATTCAAATGCAAGAACATCTACTTTGGTAATTTTATTTTTAACAGCTTCATCTATACATTCTTCAACGAATAATCTTCCTGCTGGAAGATTTATCGGACCTATTGATACCATTCTGTTTAATTTCTTTCCAGAAAAAGTGTTAAATCCTTGAACTGCTTCGGCTCTATAAGCATAAAGAATTAATTTAACAAATTCTTGTTCTTTTTGGGCTAATTGTTTTTGCTTTTCTTCATCTCTCAAATTAGGATTAACTCCAACATAATGCTGTCTTTCATATTTCCCTAAGTTTAATATTTCAAATGCTCTAAAATCTTTTCCATCTTTCTTTAATTCTCTTTGGATATTAATTAATCTTTTTCTTGTGGTATGGATTGCGAATTTTCCTAAATCCGAACCAATCCATTTTCTTCCAATTTTTTCAGAAATAGCGAGTGTAGTCCCAGAACCACAAAAGAAATCACAAATAATATCATCTTTTTTAGAGCACGCTTCAATTACCCTTTTGATTAATGCTTCTGGTTTTTGGGTTGGATAATCAATCCACTCTTTTGACATATTAAATACTCCTGACATGTCCCAAACATCATCCATTTTCACTTTACTTTTCCAAATACCACATCCTTTATTACATGTAGCACAATTTATTTCTTCGATGCCTTTTTCGCTTTTTAATGAGGGAACATAAGGCAAAATTCTTTCTGTTTCCAAAACCTCTTCATTAAAAAACCACGAATCTGATTTTGAATAAAAAAGAATTGTATCATGCTTTTGTGCAAAAAATCTTTTTGATTTTCCTCCCATAAAATAATGCCAAATTATTTCATTTCTAAATTTTTCCTTACCAAAAATTTCATCTAGCATTAATCTCATATATGCTTTTACACGATTATCACAATGCACAAAAATTACTCCATCAGGAGCAAGTAAATCTCTCATTAACATTAGTCTTTCATACATCATAGCAATAAAACTATCTGCACCTTTGCCCCATGTATCTCTATATGCTAATTCTTCCAAAACATTGGGTTGTTTTGTAAATTCATCATCTCCAATATTTATTTTCATAGAAAAATCAGCACCAACATCAAAAGGAGGGTCAATATAAATTAATTTAATTCCACCTTGCTTTTCAATTTCTTCTCTTAAAGGTCCATTCTTTAAACTTGACAAGACTAATTTATTATCTCCCCAAATAAGTTTATTTGTCCAACCCTTTAATTGTCTACCCCTAGGGTCTGTTTCAAAATCCATTAAAGTTATTTGTTTATCTCCTCCAGAACCTTCTTTTCTTGGTTCATCAACTTGTTCAATTGTTTGAAAAGGAAGAACTATGCTTGAAACTTCTCCAGATTTTCCATTCCAAACTAACTCTACCTCTCTTTTGTCTCCAAATAATAAGAATCTATATTTATCATCTAAAGGAATACCTTTTTCTAAATTTTTTACAATATCTCTAACTTCATTATCAGACAGAACTAACTTTGATTTTGTTCCATATTTTGATTTTACTTGTTTTTTCTTTGCCATATTAATAATGAGTTTTATTTATATAAAAACCTATTCTTCACCCGTATCCCCTCTAATTTTTTGTTTTATTTCTCTCATTTCTTTCAATTCTTCTTCATATATCTTTAATCTAATCTCCTTCTCCTTTCTTAATTGTTCTTCATATTCTTTCAAATCACGAATAGTCTGTTCTTTTTTATCAACTTCTTCTTTTTGTTTTTCCTCTTCCTTAGATTTTAATTTAAAAGTATGAGGCAAATCATCAATAAACTGCATGATGATTTCTTCTTTAAAATATGGACAAAGAAAAAGAAATTTTTCTTTAATAGTTTCTTTAATATTCTCTTTAAGATAATCCTTATTTAATTCATATTCAGCATCACTTTTTTTAATAATAAAATTCTGTTCTTCAAGTTCAAAATCTTTTTTAAAACGCTCTGCCCTAAAATCATCAACTTCAACTTCTTTAATGGTTCTTTTTAATGAAGATAAGTCTCTTGGAAAACCATAAGACTCTGTTGGAAATCTTATTCTATTACAAGAATATATCTTTTTTCCTTTTTCACATCCATAATCTCCACCACCCTTATAACAACTAAAAAGACTATTTACTTCAGAAGATTTAGCTTCCTCTCCATCCAGAAATAATTGAGTAGTAGACCATCCTGAAACTAATCCCAATAATTTAATAAAATCATCATTCACTTCATTAAATTTAACTTCATAAATATTCTCTTCTTCTTCATTGATATTTCTTTCAGCGATTTTTATGGCTTCTGCTCTATTTGGGCTTGAAGTCTTTGAATTAAACTTAATAATAAACTCCATCTTTATTCTTCTTCAACATCCTTCCTTTTACTTAAACTTAATCTATAATCCTGAATAATATCAACCATCTTTTTAAGTTCCTTATCAATATTTCCACTAACAACTTTACTATTTAACCTTGGATAACAAACCATAGAAAGCTCTTCATACAATCCCTTGTCTTTCATTAATTGAATAAACTTTTCTTTATTCTCACCTTCAGGCATAACCATCTTATCAAACTCCTTAACAGAACATTTTTTATTTGAACCATAAACAATATCTACACCAAACTGCTTTGCATATGTAATTAATTTCTCTTTAAATTCTTCTTCTGCTTTTTTTAATTCTGATTGTTTAGTTTTAATCTCAGAAAATTCATCAACTAGCTTAACTCCTTCATCTTCTTTAAACTTTTTAATATCTTCAATTTTTTCTAATTCAGCTTCATGTTTAAATGAAGGACACATTTCTTTGTAAACACAATAATCACAAAGAGCCGTTTGATTTCTTGGGAACTCTTTCGCATTTTCAATTTCTTTAATTTTATCACAAACTTCTTGTTGTAATTTTTCTAATTGTTCATCAGTCCTTTCTGAAATTGCATCTTTATTAAATGCCAACATATGCCATATTAATTTAACACTTTTAGCATCCTTGAATTTGTCCTTAACCCAAATAGAGTATAATGCAAGTTGTCTATCTTCATCTGCTTCTTCTTGGTCTTTCATTCTTGAGTTTGTCTTATAATCACAAACATAATAATTCCCATCATTATCACAACCCAATTTATCTATTCTTACATGCCATTGATTTCCATCTGGGAGAGTCATTCTATCAGTTGTTTCTAATCCTAAGATTGTAAGTTGGTCAAATGGTTTCATCCTTTCATAATAATGAGTAATAAACTTCTCGCCCATTTTCTTATAATTGTTAGCTGTTAATTTTTCTTTCTCTGCTTTCACAATTAAAATATCATCAGAATAATTTTTATCCCATAAATCTCTATAGAACTTTATTAAAACATTCAAAGCAACTCTTTTGTTAAACTTTTTTAACTTATACAAATGTTCTAAGGTTTGATGAACCATGTCTCCCATAAATGCTTCAATTGTCGTAGGAACATCTACTTTTATCTTATCAATATAATGAAGTTTATATTTATAGGGACAATTTTCATATGTGCTTATTCTTGAGTGTGAATATGTTGTCATTATAATAAATAAAGGTAATTAGAGTAATTTAAGGTTTTCTATACCTCAATAAATAACATATCTATTTGCTCCACTTCCTATCTCTAATTTAACAAAATCTTCTGTAGCAAGATTCTCCCATATGAAAGCAATAAGGTGATTATATGAAATTAAGAACTTCGAATTATACTCCTTACTAGTTTTAATTAAATTAAAATCTTCTTTCAATTCTTTTGAAAGAGAAATGTCTTGAGTATTTAATAAACTTAAAACCTTACTTACTTCATCCTCTATTCTATCATCTCTTTTTGGCTTAGTATAAACAAAATCGATAGCATCTCCTTTTTTGTCTGTCACCTTCAAAAATGGTGGAGTATATTTTCTAGTTTTTTTAACATAATGTCCATTAACTAAATGCTTTAAGTAGGTTCTAACAGAATTCTTACTTAGGTGGGTGTCTTTAGATATTTCTGTGACTTTCGTAGGATTCTTAGTTTCTAGTTGATTATTTTTAACAACCTCGTAAACCTTATTAGTTTTAACTAAGTTTATTCTTTTAGATATTCTATAAATTCTTACAAATTTTTCTTTTAGTTCATCAGAATTCATTTTAAACTACACTTGTTCGAAAGTTTCGCTTTCTCGAATGAGAAGCAAATCTTCTAAAGGCATTTCTTTGTGGGATGTCCTTTTTTAGAGATGCTTTTGTTTCTACTTCAACAACTCTTGTTTTTTGACCTTTAGTCGCAATAACATCTGGGCGTTTTCCATAGAGAGTTCTTGGAGAAGAATAGCCCGATACATCTGCCTTGACCTTCCAGCCCTGACTTTTATATCCTCCTGCAATCTTCATAACTCGTGAGTCATGCTTACTCTGAAGTTTTTTAGTTCGTTTCATAACAGGAGCATAAGGTTTTTATATATTAAATTTTCTATGTTAATATAGTTATAAAAGTTAATAAAGTTAAAATGGATGAAAATTTTAGAGTGCATCTTTTAGGAATCGGAACTAAATTTAAATGGATTGTAGAGTCGTTAAAAAAATCTAGAGCCGATAAAATTTATTTATTTAGAAAGAAAGATGAAGATTTTAATGATGCGCTTAAAGCAGAAAAGGAAGTAATCAAATTTCTTAAAAAGAAATCTATCCCTCATGAATTAGTAGAATACAATCCTAAAGATATTTTTGGTCTTCTAAAATCTATAAGAGAGATAATTGAAAAAGAGAAAAAGAATTTTATTTATTTAAATATTTCTTCTGGTCAAAGAGAGGTTTTAACTTCGTTTGCTATTTCTTCTACATTGTTTAAAAGTATTTCAAAAGGATTAAAACTTTATTCTATGGAAGAAGGAGATTTTAATCACCTTCCATCATTTGAGGTAAAGCTCCCAGAGAAAAGATTAATTGAGGCAATGAAATTTATAGCAAAAAATAATAACGAATGTAGAAGAAAAGAATTGTTAAAACTTTTTGAGTTGGGAATAATAAAAGTAGATAAAGAAACTAAGTGTAATAAATATATGAAACTAAACAGAGGAATTATTGAAAAACTTCTAAATTGGAATTTTATTGAAATTGAGGGTAAAGGTAAAGGGGGGTTAATCAAATTAAACGAAGAAGGACAGAACTTATTAAAATTTCTTTAGAATTAAACTTACTTTAGTTTAATTTGTTTTCATTTGTTTTATATATTTAGAAAAAACTTTTTGAAATCTCTCTGCTGTTTTCTTCATCCATTCAAAATAGTCTTCCCAATTATCTGTTGTATTAACATCCGCTTCTTTAGATAATTTTATTCTACTGGCTTTCTTTCCTTGCAATTCCATCCATTCAAGAGATTCACTTAACTCTTGTTCTATTTTCTCCTTGTTCTCTTGTAGAAAGACAAAGACTTCTTTTTTATCAGGGATATATATTTCACACCCAATCTCATTTGACTGAGTGTTTATTGTAAGGGAAATATGGGCATCAGAAACTCCTAAGCTTATATCATACCAATGTTGAGGATATGTTTTTCTAAGTCTAAGGTTGGAGTGATTATTATTTACATATTCTTTAAACTTATTCCAAAAATCTAATTGTAAAACCTTTGTATCTGTTAGTGAAGATTGCCCAACTGATTTTTTTATTATTTTTGCCCAATCGTTCGGCTTAGAGACAATATGAAATTTTGGTGCAGCAGGAGAATCTGCAATTTGCCATAGTTCCATTTTAATAGCAAAGAAGTTTATCTTTTCATCAGTATGCTCATTAAGCCAATCAATAGCTTGTTTGTGTTCATCTCTTACATCTTTCACTATCCAAATTATAATTTCTGCATCATGTCCGGAAGCATAAGTTATAACCTTTCCTAGATGTTCATGATTTGTAGGTTCTAATTGATTTTCAATAATAATTTTTCTGCCCGTATTTTCTTCTTCAGCTAAAATATCCACATTAAATTTACCTACACTAGCTTCAGTTTGTATTAGCTTAATATCTATGCCTACTTCATCGCTTAATAAAACAAGATTTTCCTCCTTAGCTAACCAATTAGTAAAATCTAATGCTTCATTCTTCCATGCATTTCTTAAATCTACCTTACTTAATTTTCCTAGTTCCATCCGATTACATTACAAATTATGACTATTTATCTTTTTCTATAATCATACTCGTCCCATCCCCATATACATCACCACCAACTATCTTACCACCCAATCCCAACCCAATCTTCATAACTTCATCAATCGTATTATCGATTTCTTTCTCATTAGACTTACTGCCCTTGCCTGTCCTAACAATAATCTCTATTTCCATAATTATAAGAAATGACATTTGTTAATATAATTTTCTCGTGTGATTTACTTAGGCCCAAACAAATCCTTAGCCCACTTAGCCATTTTAATCCCACAAGGCTTACAATACCCATCCTCTATGTATGCTTTCAAATCTTTTTTAGTTGTTATCTCCTTTTTACAATATCCACACTTCTTATCTTTCTTTTTTGCTCTATCCTTCTTTATTTTCTCCCTTAACCTCTCTATCCTTTTAAGACCTCTCTCAAAGCATCTCTTACACATACCACAAGAATTTGCTATCTTTCTCTTTTTACATTCATAGCATAAGTTTTTCTTCTTATCGTGCTCCTTTTGTTTTTTAGTTATTTTTTTCATTTTTTGTGTTTTCCGACTTTAATCTATCGTTAGATTCAAAATGTTTAATGATTTTTTTCTTCTCTTCTTCTGTTTCAGCACCATTTACCTTAAAATATTTCTTTACAAAAGATTGAATCAATCTTCTAACAGCTTCACTAAATCTAGCATCATAATGAAGATTGCCAAAACTATCATCATACTCTTTAGATGCTATGATTTTATTGAAATTATCTAATGTATCTGAGAAACTATCTTGATGATACACAGTAAACCTATTCGTCATAAACTTTCTAACCTTAACCATTTTTTATTTTGCTCCTTAGTTATTAAATTAAGCACCAACAATTAGTTTAAAAGACTTCTTCCGATTTAGATAACCAATAAAAAATATATTGGATAACCAATAAAATCATAACACCTGCACACCCTATATATAAATTAAAATTCAAAAATTAGGACAATACTCTCAAACAACCTCAAATAAGTATTTTTATAAATTAATTTAGAAATTATTTTATAGAGAAGTTACTATAAAGAAATTAGTCATTTTGAGGGGTAGGTATTTTTTTATGGTTCTTCAAAACATTATGCACAGTCATATGAGAGATGAATGGTCTGTGATGTTTGTTATATTCTTTAGCAATTTTATAAGTTGATAATCCTTTGTCGTGAAGTTCTTTAATCTTGTCTAAATTAATCTTCTTGTTCTTTCTTCCCTGTTTCTTATTACTCCTATCCTTTCCTAGTTTAACTCTCTCCCTAATTAAGTTTCTCTCAAACTGAGCAAAACAAGCTAGGATATTCATTAATAACTCTCCTGCTGATGAAGTAGTATCGATTGGTTGAGTAATAGAAATAAAACCTATGTTCTTATTCTTTAATTCCTGCATTATTTTTAAGAAGTGTTGTATTGAACGAGAAAACCTATCAATCTTATAAACAACAACTAAATCAATCTTCTTTAATCTGACATCATCCATCAGTCGATTAAACTCTGGTCTGCTCTCCTTACTTCCACTAATACCCTTATCAACATATAACTCATACTCATAGTTATTTCTCTTACAATAGTCAGTTAGTTCATCTACTTGCTTATCTATGTTTTGTTCCTTAGTTGATACTCTTGCATATATTCCAGCTTTCATTTTAATAGTAGCCCAAGAATGTTATTCGAGATATCACCATGCCTAAATCAAATTTAACATCCTTGAGCATAATATTTATTCCAAAACACATATTAAGAATATTCTTCCGATATACATAATTTTATAAGATTTGAATCTCTGTGTTTTTAAGGAATATGAGAATACTAAAACATGAAAATCATATAGATTTAGAATCACCAATTTTTATGAATTCTAAACAGATTGAAATATTTAAAAATGGTATGAAAGATATTTTTGGAGACGATGTATTGTTTACTGATGTTAAAGAACCAAAACTAAAAGGAGTAACTACCCATATCAGATATACAAAAGACCAGCTCCCTTTGATTTCCAATTTAGATATTAATGTAGAAGATGTAAGCAAACAAATTGGTAAATCAGAACACGCAATAAATCTTAAACGAGGGAGATTGCTTAAAAAATTATTAGAAAAAGCGAAAAAAGAAAATGAATCTTTTTCTAGCGATAAAAATATAAAGGAATTTGTAGAAGATGAACTCAGAAAAAATTGAAATTATTGTAGGAAGTCGAGGGAATATAGATTTTAAAAAAGCTATTTATGTCTCTGAAGATAGATTAAATAAATTATTGAATCTCCTTAATTCTTTATTTTATCCAGTAAATATAGTTGATGTAGAAAATTTTAAAGAAAGAAATAGAGTTAATTCAATTAACTCTCGATATAAAAGATTATTTCACAAAGAAGAATATGAATTCTTATTAAATAGTTCTAGCATTCAAGAAGCAGCAGAAAAATTAGGAATACCTAATATGAGAGCTATAACAAAAATGGAAAAAGTAATCTCTGAATTTATGAAATGGTGTAAAAGACAAGGTAAGGACATCTCGTCAATGACTGACCCAGATTCAATAAAAAGATTTGCTGAAGATTTAGAAATAATCCACAAGGATGCTAAGAGGTATAAAGAAATGACTAAAGAAGAAAATAATAAGATTAGAAATAAATTAAAAAGAATTGACAAAATCATTAAAAAAATAAATGAAGATATTGATATAAACAAAAATCTTTCAAAAGAGAATCAGTTTACAGGAGTAGGGAGGGATGCCGAATTAAAGGCGAAATCATTACAATTAAAAAAAGAAGATTTAGAAAAGGAAAAGAGTAATTTAAAAGAAAGATTTATGGAAATAAGAAATAATTTTAATAAAATCAAAGAGGGAGAACTTACTCTTAATGAGAGTAATATTAAAGTCTCAAAACAACACGAAGAATAATCTTTTCCAAATAACATTAACACTTTTCAATTTTGTAAAAAAAATAAGAAGGATTATTCTAATATCCTATCTTGAGCTAAAAGCATCTTATCCTTGTTCTCTAAAACATTCAATCTTAGTTCTGCAATTTCTTTAAACTTTTTTGCAAATACTTCATCTGAATAATTCATTAAGATGTCTATTGTTTGTGTTATATGGTCTTGCTCAAAACATGGGAAAGAACAAAAATCAAGTTCAACAGATTTCTCGCTACCCCTTATTATCTGAGTTACAAACGGATTCAGAACTTTTCTTTTACAAATACAACATTCTTTTTCAAGCTCCTCTCTTCCCATATCAAAACCTTCCTCTATCTTTTTAGTTTTCATTTTCTTTATACCTCCTTTCAATTATATTAAGCATTTTTTAACTCCATGAATTTCTTCAACTCAAGCTGTCTAAATTTTGGTTTATCTATAATCTGTCTAACTTCTCTTGCACAAAAATATTCTTTACTTTCGTGCCATTCACCAATTATCAATACATTAAATCCTGCTCTTATGTGGGGGATAAAAAAACCACACCAAATTTTCTCACCTGATTCTAACTCAAAAGAACAATTCTCATACCCACATTGATAATTTCTCTTTCTATTTATTCCTTTTTTTACAATTCCTATAAGTTCTATTTCTTGTTTCATTTTATTATATCATTGATAACATTGTTATTCTAATGACATGGATGACAATAATGTCAATACCTTTTACCCCTAATAGTAAAGTTTTATTTTGTGCATTAGTGCAAAAGTTGTTGTTAGCCTTGTTATCCTTGTCACAAATTACTCATTTTCCTGATATTCCTTTAATTTTATGCCCTTCCAGACTGTGATATATCCCTCCTGCATCATTTTTCTGTCATCTACTGCCCCATATGCTCTGTTTAAGGTTTCTTTTATGGCCCTATCTCCAACAGAGGTTATTTTGTGTTTAGTGCAATATTCACTATAAGCGTGTCTTAGTTCTGCCTTAGAAATAATGCTCTGTGAATCTGATTCTATCCAATCCATACAAAAAGCCTGAAAACTATCACTCTTTCTAATCCACATATTTTTTACATCTTCAATACCCTTAGAATAAGAAAAGTCTTTTTTGTCTAATAGTCTTTTTAATCCTTGAAGTGCTTTATTTAGAAGTCCTGATAATTCTTCATCACTAACTATTTTCTCAATTATTATTGGGTCAGCCATTCTATACCTTAACTTGTTTCCTATTTTTTCCTCTTTCTCAACATCTGTTAATTTTTTGTAATCTCCTTCTGGCCAGAAAGTAAAAGGAAAATCAATTAAGACCCATCTCCTAAAAAACGCTGGTGTTAAATCATAAGTTCTAGGAAGTTGATTAGCAGAGTAAATTTGTTTTGAGTAATTTGTAAAAGTTATTCTTGACAAAAACTTTCTATTAGCAGAGATGATATCTCCACCAGTTAGCATTTTAAAATTTCCAGTGTAGTCTAGAGCCTGATTACTTAAATCTCCACTAATATTTGCTAGTTTTCCATGAAGTAAAGAAATAGCAAAATTATCTTTTTCAAAATCTTGTAGTGGAATGTTCACACAATTTTCAGGTCCTAAAAATCTTTTTAATAATTCTAAGATTCTACCTTTCCCATTAGCTCCTGACCCATTAAACATAAATGCTTTTTGTATTCTATAATCTTTTAATAGACAATATCCAAATAGTTCGTCTATGATTGGAATATCGCTATCATTTCTTAAAACCTGAGATAAGAACTCGTCAATAGAAGGACATTCTTTTGTTGAATCATATTTTATAGGAAGTTTGTTAAAAAATATTTTCTTAGGAGTAAATACTTTTAGTTCACTTGTAATAATATTTAATACTCCGTTTTGAACAGGGATTTCTTCAACACTTTCAGAATTAAAAAATTCCTTAGCATCTATGTAGTTATCTGTTTCAATTTTATTTATTACTTCATTTGCTAGGTGAGGAGTGTAGGCTTCTCCTAATATTTCCCTGCAAAATTCTTTAATATAAGTTTTACCATTAGGAACATATATTCCTTCTCGATATATCCAAACTTCTGCTTTAATGTCATCTCTTGTAGTATAGATATGCTCATGCTTTTCTAAATACTCGCATAATAATTCAGTAGCATCTCTTGTGTGATGTGCTGCTAAATTTAATAAAACATCTTCTCTTAATTTCATTACTTCGTCGCCAGAGAACTCTTTTCTTTTTCTATAATCAATAATGTCTGCTCTTTCTTTTAGTTTAATTATCGCATCTTCTTTAGAAATATTTTCACACTCAGAAACAAAGTCTATAATGTTCCCAGATTTATCACAACCAAAACATTTGAAGAATCCTTTTTTGTCATTCAAACTTAAACTAGGTTTTTCATCCTTATGAAAACAACAATGATATAATTTAGTTCCTGTTCCTTTTTTAACCCCATACTCACTTGCTAAATCAGTTATCTTTATTCTCGAAACAATTTTTGCAGTTATTCCACCGAGATTTTTAACAATAAATTCTCTAGGATTATTATTATTAATATTTTTCTTAAACTTATCAACATTGATAATTAGTTCACCACCACTTTTTACTAATTCTTTTATTGTTCCATATTTCCAGTGTTTTACATAAGGCACAGCAATTAAATGAATGCCACATAAACTTGTGTCTAAAAATTCCTCACTTTCTTTTGATGCATACTGTTTCATTACTGCTTCTTTTTCTTCTTTAGTAGCATCTCTATCTAAGAATAATGTTAAGTGAGGACATTTTCCTTTATGGTCATGTAATTCAAACTTAAGATTGTCTTTTTCTACTCTCTTAATAATTTCATTCATCCAGTTTTCTCTTTGCTCTTTTGTAGATTTCTTTTCACTATTTTTTATTTTGCTGGTTTCATCATACTCTATAATTAATTCTCTTTTTCCGATTTCAATTAAATTAATTGTTGGGTCATAGTTTTCATCACTATAATTTAATTCCCACTTTCTGTTAGTGTTTCCTTGCTCTGCATTTCTAAGGAATCTTAATCCTTCATGGCTTTTTAGCCAATCTCTGTGTTTGTTTTGTTCTTCCATTTTGCTATCGCTCTTTTATTGAGTTTTGGTCTTTCAAAAAAAATAATTCAGGAGGTCAGATTAACTTCTAGCTATCTGTTCATGACTTCCGTTTTTAGATGCAAAAACGCAATCTGTTAAAAACATAAAAGGAACCATGTTTTCTCGATTCTCAAAACTCAAGATTATCTCTTGCATATCCCAGTGAGCTTCAATAGAGTTAATTAAAGAAATTCCATGTATGAACTCGCCCAATCTTGCTTCATATAGGCTTACTCTCTTAGACCTTTCTTTCTTTTTCTTCTCTTTTGGTTCTTTTGTGTCATCAATCTTGTCCTTTTTTTTCTCTGATTTCATTATTCTCTGACCTCCTTTGTAACTTTTTTATGGCAGACTCAAATCGGTTTACAAGATTTTGCATCTGTTGTTTCAGTTTATTTAGCTCGTCTTGTTCGATTTGTTTTTCCATGGGTTTTCTAGGGATTTTCTATTTAAATGAATTCTCTTATGCTCTAAAGTGAATAACTAACAAAGAACTTAAATACTCTCGATAACTAGGTTTAAAATGGTTAAAAAAAGAGTAAAGCCAATCATCAATGAATTATCAGCAAAAGTCCTATTATGTATAAATACTAATAAAAAATATTCTGCCGAAATTTCTAAAGAACTTGGTTTGCCTCAACCCAATGTATATAGGGAACTTATTTCCTTAACAGAAGAAAGATATTTGATTGCTCATTTGAAAAATAATAACCCTAAAAATAAGAAGATATTTAGTATAGATTGGGAGAAGATAGGTTCTAAATTTATTGTTTTTTGTATTGATAAAATAAACACCTATCAAAAGAAGTTTACAAATATGAGTAGGAACAAATACATAATAGAATTACTAAAAGTTTCTTTTGTAGAAAATTATGAGTTATATAAAAATCATTCTTTAAAATTAAAAAAAATAAAAGAGATATTTGAAGATTTATTTAATCAAATGATTTATCAAATACCTCCACATACTCATAGAGATTTAATTAATAAATCTAAAGAAGAAAGACAACTTAAAATATTTTTAGAGTTTACAAAATTTTTAGAAAAAAACATATCTGCTCATCAGGCTGATATGATAGGAGAGTTTTATCATCAGGTGGTCGGAGATGGTATCTATATGGGAAGTTCCAAAAAAAATAATTAATATTTTAATTCGTGTTTATGAATCCAGCGTTTTACACATTTTATTTTAGGTCCTTTTCCTCCTAAATCAGAAACAATCTGTTCAGGTTTCTTGCCTTCTTTGTGCCATGTTATTACTTGGTCTTTTATCTTTTGTGAGTATTTTCTAAATCCGGGCTTACTCACAATTTCTTCTTTTGGGCTGTCTTCACTAACCTTTATTGGCTTAATTTTTTTCTCCATTTTTACCTCCTTTTTGTCTTCTTTTTTTGAGTTTTATGCCCATAGTGGTTTTATATGGGTTGGATAATAACTCTTTACATATGAGCTTAATATGGCTTATTTTGAGCTGTTTATTATCCTTTTATCGTCGGTATGTATAATTATATCTCCAAATCACGATTTAAATAGATTGTTCTAGTATAGTAGATAGAAGAAATAATGTAACAATATGTAGTATAAAGATTTATATAGTAAGATGAATTTTTTATAAAATGGTGAAGAGAAAAGAAGGTGACAGGAGTAAAATACTTCTTAATGAAGTTGATGTAATGATTCTTAAAATAATCACTCAAAAAGAAGATGTAGCAATAATGTGGTTAAGAGAATATCTTAAGATTAGTGCCATTAGTTTAAGGACACATATTAATCGAATGTTAGAGTTGGGATTAATTACAAGGGAGAGAGTTCCTAAAACTAATAGGTCGCTCCTAAGATTAACAAAAGAAGGTAGAGAAGTTTTAAAGATTTTTAGGAAGGTTGTTTAGGGGTTATCATCATCCCAATCTTCTTGTTCAGGCAATTCTTCTAACATTGCAACTCCTTCTTTCCCATTACTATATAACCTTACTCTACCAAAAAGAGATTGAGCATTTCTATTTTTATAAAATTCTGTATGAAATAAATTAGGACCAATTCCTAACGTAACATCAGACCTCTTAAATAATCTCATCAAATTATGAACTAAAAATCTATCAGTTTGACCTAAAACTAAACCCCTCATATTGGGAACCATTAAATCTAAATCATAAGGGTCTCTTTCAGCATTTCCCATCATTAGACAATAAGGTTTACCTTCAAAGTATTGTTCTCCATCATGATAATGTTCTCTCATCTTAGCAGTTGTTGCTTCCATTTCATTAATTCCTCCCCCCAATTGTCTTACCATTCCAACACTTACAAGACCATGTTTTAAAATCTCATCTAATCCTTCCCACATTTTATCATCCCTCATTAATCTATTAGCATCATTAACTCCTGCTAAAGCCATATCATATCCAATGCTTTTAACAATAGGCAAGGTTACACCTTCAGGAGGTGTCACACCAAAAACGAAATCTGTTGATATACTATTTTCCTTATCTCCTTCAGGTAATTCAAAGTTTGCTACTTGTTTTTTCATGAATGGCCTTGCTTGATAAACTGCAAATGGGTTAAAACCAAATTCAACAAATAGCGTTGAATCATCTGCAATCTCTTCAAGAGATTCAATCTTTTTGTATTGTTCAACTAAAAACCGAGCATCATCTTTTTCTAGCCCATGTGAACTAAATCCCCTACAATATCTCTCATCGCCTGTTGATTCGTCAAATAGAAAAGTATGGTAAGATTGTTGATATTTTCCTCTACCACTAAAATAAGTGATAAAAACCAAATCAGGATTATTAGGATGCCTTAACATTCCACCACTTAAAGAAGGTGTTTGTTCTTGAACAATTAAATGAATGTTATTACCGATTTTAAATCCGTGTTGGTCTGCATATTGTTTTGCTCTTTCACTCCTTCCACTTTTTTGAACATCCCTTATAGCCCGTTCTAATTGAGATTTGTCAGTTACATCTCTAACTGATTCAAAGATTCCTTCAAAATCTCCATATTCGTAAGGCGAAGATGACCTCACAATAACTGGTTTTTGCATTGAATCAAAATCACCTAAAACCGAACTTGCATCTTGACCTGCTTGCATAACAACATAATTAGGAATAGGTAAATCAGTATTTTCCCTAATATGATTCAGAATAGCGGCTTTTCCTCCATACTTATCTATGTCTGTTTGTGGTAACATTTTTATTCATCTCAGAATTAGGCTCTGAGGTGCCATTCACCTCTAAAATATTACATATTGGTGACTTTAAAAGCTTTCTACTGCTCATTTTAAATTGATAATTTCTATTTCCTTCCCACCAATCCCCTCAACCTTATTTATCATATCTAAAACTTCTGTTTTTGAAATAATCATCATTTGCTTAAAATCTTCTCTCATTTGTTCCTGTTCTTGTTTAATACTTTCTAATCTAAGACCCTGAAGTTTGTTAATATCTTTTTGTTTTTCTAATTCCATTTCCATTTTTCTTAGATTACTTTGATAAACTTTAGCTTTTGGTTTCTTTCTATCTAAAGCATTATAAGAAATGTATCTATCAATAATTCTCGACGATGGCTTATGACCTAATCGCCCATTGACTTCATCTCTTGACCAACCCTTTCTAAGTAAATCACAAGCCATAGAACTTCTTAGGTCTTTCCATGTTACTCTTTGCCCACTTGGAAGACATCTTGCTCCTGCAAGATTAACAGCTCTTTTTAATAGTTTTTCAGCTGCACTAAATCCAAACTTAAACAATTTTTCATCGCTATGAAGTTCATTTAAGTTTCTTGGTTTTGTAAATTTATTAGATGTTAATTTATCAACTGGTTTAACATTAGCTAAAACAATATCTAAATATTGAACTGTTTCTTTATAATTTGTAACTTCACTTCTTGGTGTTCTGCTTCTTTTTAATTTTTCTTTACTTAGAATAACCAAATATTCAGGCTCATTAGTATCTGTGTTTATTTGTCTTTTAATATCATTTTTCTCTAATTCTAACAAGCTTCCAATATTTTCACCTATATCAAAAGCCAACCATAATAAGCAACGATGTTCAGGAGTGATAGCACAATCAACTATTTTTCTAAAAGTAGCTTCTTCAATAAATCTTACTTCATTATTATAATCTCTTCCTCTTATTGAAAATTCTTGTAAAACTTCTCTAACATAACTACTCTTTCCTACCATAGCAAATAATTTGCCCTGCATCATTTGATAGTATAAACTTCTATCAATATATCTCTTCCCATATTGATTCTTAATAACCCCATCTTCTAAATCATCAATCAATTCCTTTAAATCTTCATCAGTTAAATCCTTCCATGATTTGTTCTTAAACCATTTATTGAGTTTTCTTAGTCTTCCAATATAATTATAAAGAGTCTTATAACTTCGTTCATCAACTTCACTTAACCCTTCTTTTCTCTTAAGCTTATATTCTTCAAACTCAAGAAACTTAGCTATAATCTCCCTATTTTTAGAGTTTACTTTAGAATCATTCAATAATTCCTCTTTTCGTTTTGTGTATCTTTCTTTATACATATATATTATTACTACATATAGTATATAAATCTTTCTATCTTAAATAATTACTTTTAGGATAATACTTGTGTAAACGAGTCAGTTTGCCACTAGCTTAATGGCCCTTATGAGAATTAAAAATTCTCAACGAAGACTTTGCAGCGATTTCCTTCGGAAATGTCATTGATGCAAAGTCATCTTGTAAATTAAAGAGAAAATAGAGGTTTTTAAAATTATTGTTTTTATTTAGTGGTCTGGATTTGGTTCTGGTAGAGTTCCTTTCATGAATTGTGCGTAAAGTCTCATGTAGGGATTATCTTCAAAAGCTTTTAGAACTGCTTCCTTTCCTATTTCTATTCTTTTTGCACTTGCGGGTAGTGTGTGGTCTACAGAATAAGGGACTTGTTGGATTCTTGGGGTTGGTACTCCTAGATAATTTGTAGGTGGGCAAAAATAATGTATTGTGTCAGGTAATGCTATGAAAGAATTTATAAGAGAATGATTTTCATCATAATATGCAAATCTTGCAACGGTCCATATGTCTTTATGAATATTTAATGGAGGTTCTATAAGTAAGACAAGATCTCCGGATTTCACTCTTGAGTTTCTTAGGTCTTGTAGTTTTGAGGTTGGCATTTTTTTATTTCCTTCCCTTTCCTTGCTTATAGGCTCCTGAGAATCCTGAAAGTTGTCTTCCGGTTTGAATTTTGTAGTCAGTCCCTAGTTTTTCTTTTACCTGTTCGTGGGTTAGTCCGCTGTCTCTTTCACTGATATAAAGCTGCATATTAAGAAGGGGCAAGCTGTTTTCATGAGCTGTAGCAGTGCGTTTTGCACTTCTATGCCACCTACTTAATCCACCTATTTGACGTGGGCTTGTAAGTTGATACTTTTCTTTGATTTTATCATCGCTCATTCCATTGGTAACTGCTTGTTTGTAAAGTTCAGTTGTTAAGATAGGTCTAGAATCTGTTGAAGTATTTTCTGGAGTTGTAGTTGATGTTTCTCTGCTGCTTTGAGGGTCAATGGGATCAAAATCATCCCATCCCCCTGGATGTTGGTATTCTCCTTCTGGAGTTCCTGATTCTGCTTCTCTTAAATCCTCTACACTTGGTTTTCCTGAGTCTGTTCCTGCGTGTTGCTCGTTTGGAAGGCTAGGGATTCCCAAACCAACTCCTATTTTATTCATTAATTGATCTAAAGACGATCTTTTCTTTTCAGTTCCTTTGAGAGGATTTCCTAGAGAAGATAATCTATCTAGAAAAGATTTGTTAGACCTACTTTTAGAACCGAGCGGATCTTTAGGATCATTAGGGACATTAGGATCTCCCATCTTGTTCTCCCTCCAATAATTTAATTAAACTATACTCTAATGCATGAGAACGATTACGAAACTTACCTGATTGAATTGCAGTTTCAACTGTGTTTAGAATATCTTTATCTATTGTAATACTAATTTTTTCTTTTGAACTGAATTTCTTTGGCATGGTATTTTAAATTTCCTTGAATTTGAGTGCGTTTTCATTAAAAGTAGGATAAAATCTTACTTTTTAAATGTTTCTATTGTAGTTATTATAAAATGGTAACATATGGAAAGGTTTTTAAAGGTTTTATTCTTGAAAATTTTACAATGACAGTAATAAATATGTTATCTTTTGGGAAAGAAGGAGTAGCTGTTGCTGATGAGCAGTCGTCAACTCCTAATAGAAAGTATAATGTTGCTCAGAAACTGCGTATGCTTGATAACGGAGTTGTTTATGGTGGAAGCGGACCTTCAGATATATTAAGTTCAATATATTCTGAAATATTAAAGGTTATTAATGAGGCTAAACAAGGTAGAGCTAATCTTCCTCTTGGGGAGCTTTTTACTAATGCTGAACAGGCTTCTTCCGATTATTTTATTAGATTTAAAGATAGATTCTTAAGAAAAAATTATGGTTTAGGATTTCAGGAATTTCTTGCAGGTAGACTTGAAAGTGGTTTACCAATACATGATTCTAGTAGAGAAAGAATCTCTCAAACCCTGAGTGGTCTTGATCAAGATTTAGCACATGGTTTTTTGATTGGGGGAATTGAAGAGAAAGGATTTAAGATTTATATGGAAACTTCACAATATCCTGGAGTAATTTCATCACGTCCTTATGCTTCAATAGGTTCAGGTAGTGAAGAATCTGAAAGGGTCATAAGTGGTTATGTTGAATCTTTATCAAGAGAACAAAGAGAATCTATCCCTCGAGAAGAAGGTTTGGCTAAAGTAATTGAAGCTACTAATGCCTCTTCAAGACTTAATGTTGGTGTTGGTGGAGCTCCTTCAATAGTTTATATTAGAGAAGGTGAGGTTATAATTCCTGATGAAGCTAGATGTATAAAGGCAACTGAGATAGTAACGGGTTTAACATCTGGTCTCTTGACTAAGGATTTCTCGTATCAGGCCCTTTCTGACTTAATTTATGGCAAAAAAAATCCTTTAATAATTGAGGAAGAGATGAAGAATAATGCTAAAGACTGGAATAAATTAGATAGAATTTTCAGAGGATACAAAGAATAATTTTTTGTTGCTAAACTTTAGTAACCCATAAGTTTTAAAAAGAAACTTAATTTAATAATATAATATGGTTGAAGAAAAATATTTGGGAAATCGGCAACTACGGCCTCCTGAGTATTTTATTGATTCGGCTGGGAAAAAAATCCCTGTAAGAGATTGGAGACATCTCAGTGAATTAGAAAGACAAAATAGGGATTATCAAGAAACAAGGGCTGTGATGGATGAACAAGGAGATTAAATAATAAAAAATAAATAAAAATGGCAGACGAAAATACAGCAGGAAAACAAGAAAGAAAAAATCCTGAAGAGACTTCTATGGAAACTAGTTTAGATGATAAGCAGTATCAGAATCCTGCTTTAAAGGGAGCTCAAGTCCCAAATGCTCCGACGCCTGAACAAGAGAAAGAGATGCAAAAGGTTCGTGGGGAGCTTGATAAATTAAAAAAATGGATTTGTAAGACTTACAAAGATGTTAGTGCGATTGGTATAATTCCTCCTCAAGCTGCTGATATGTTTGATGATGAAAATGAGTTGAATGATGCTGAGAGGAAATTGAAGCCAATGCATTTGGTAGTTGTTTTTCCAGATGATAAGGAGAAAGAATATAATAAGATTAAAGTTGAAATTATGAAAAAGGTTAAAGAGGATAAACATAATATTTGGTTGAATTTATTTTTGGAAATGGATCTTTGGGAGATTTGCATGGATTCTAAGTTTAATGTTATAGAGGCGATTGGTATGGCTTATCCTTTGTTTGACAAAGGTATTTTAGGTGCTCTTCGTGTTGCGCAGATTCATAAGTCATTAGTTTTGAAAAAGTTTGAGAAGTATGTTTATAGTTATGTTATCTGGGGAAGTTTACCTCGGGGAGAGGTTCAAAAAACAAGTGATATTGATATTGCAGTTATAATTGATGATACTGATGTTAAGAGAATGCCTAGGTTAGAGTTGAAAGAGAAACTTAGAAATATAATTCATAGTTATGTTATGCAGGCAGGAGAACTTGCTGGTGTTAAAAATAAGTTAAGTCCTAATATTTATTTATTGACTGAGTTT
>Ga0180007_10002259_pt1 | contig 23391 bp, 21 predicted proteins | sample MM_PC_MetaG_FD_121122 | JGI IMG/M metagenome (GOLD analysis project Ga0180007, IMG submission 121122) | Groundwater microbial communities from the Aspo Hard Rock Laboratory (HRL) deep subsurface site, Sweden - MM_PC_MetaG | ecosystem: Environmental > Aquatic > Deep subsurface > Groundwater... | reverse complement strand
CTGATCTCGTTGGCTGCGGCAGACTGGGAGGCGACGAGTTTGCCATGCTGCTTACCAGCGTTACCATGGTGCAGGGTGAACACCCGGTGCTGGAACGCATCAAGGCAAAGCAGCGTGAACTTAATGCCAGGCCGGACCGGAGATATCAACTGGAGATCAGTTTTGGCTCGGCCCGTTTTGACCCGGAAAATCCCTGCACGCTGGAGCAGCTTGTGGCCGAGGCGGACCAAAAGATGTATGAGTGCAAACGCAGTAGAAAAGAGAAGAATAATGGCAGTTGACACCCCATCATGGTCAGTTACCCACTATCGTCGCGATGTTCAGGAGCTGGGAGCTGATCTTGAGATCAGCCCGTTGCGCTGATGCCAGATTGATGGTGAGTCTAATCTTTTTCCCCTCGTTTCTGAGGGAGATGATCCCACCCTGTTCGGCAAAATGATCCATATCCCCCACCGTCAATACCGGTTGGTCCGCAAGTTCGGAGAGGATCTGCTGCAGGCGCCATTTTTCCGAGGAACTGATAAAGAGAATATGGCAGCCCTGCAGATTTCCACCTTTGCCCAGTTTTCTGATAACCAGTTTACGGCCCTTGGCGGTTTTGCCGTCTATGGCGTTTAAGGCGTCGCCAAAATCATCGTCACCGCAGATCCCCAGCACAATGCTGCTTTGCTCGTTGGCGAATGCCCCGGCAGGCCACTGGGTGAACTTGGCGAAATTCAATAGAAAAACCGCCTTGACCTGATACTCGCCGCTGGTCAGCTGTTCAGCCTCGGCATAGGATGTGAAACAAAGCACCAGAGCCAGCATCATCGTTGTGAGAGGAAGAAATTTCCCCAGTATGGACAAGGCATTTTTCATGGATGGGCGGCTGGTTGCTGTTTTTTTAAATTCAGTTAAAAACTGCAGGAAAGCTGGAAACGAAAGGTTCTGCCCTCCTGGGGAATATTAAAATAGATGTAATGATCAGCATCCGGATCATAATGGTAATGCTCGCCGGCTCCGGGGGCAATGATATTTTTGTTAAACAGGTTGTAGACCGCAAACGACATTCTGATATCCTTGAAAATGTTGCCGGAGGTGATCGTCAGGTTTGTCAGAAAATAGGAACCTGCATCCTCGGTCATGTCAGCCGATTTGCGCCCGTCCACATAGAAAAAATCCGGGGAGAGATAGAAATTTTTTGACCAGATCGGTACGGAGATGCCGCCGGAAGCCAGAAACGTCGGAGAATTTGTCAGCCGTGCATCCAGGTCCAGATCCTTGGTATTGACGGTGCTGACCCCCAGATAGCCCTCAATGCCGTTTTCAAAACGGGACTCCAGCTGGATCTCCACCCCGTCGCTTCTGACCGTGTGCGGATTGTTCTGAAACTGGAGCAGGTAATCCGCGGTTTCCACCTGGCTGATGAGATTCTTGAGTTCAAAACGGAAGATGCTGGCCACCAGCCGGGAATGGCTGGCGATATTCTGCTCGCAGACCAGTTCCCATGTTCTGATTGTTTCCGGTTTCAGACTGTCATTGCCGATCTGCCATCCGCCGTCATCGTAGTTGCGTTCATAATCATTCGGAGCGCGGAACGCCTCACCATAGAGCAGCTTGAAAATCGTCGCCAGGCGGGGAGAGTAGACCAGAGCGGCCCGCGGGTTCCACTGTTTGCCGATGGTGGAATAGTCGTCCAGGCGGATTCCGCCGATGAGACTAAGATTGTCCAGCAATCCGTATTCTCCCTGCAGATAATAGGCTGAGGAGTGGTAGGCGTTCTGATCCGTCCCGGTGTCCAGGGACAGGGCGTAATAAGGAGAGGCGTCCCAGTTTTGCTGATGGATTTCATAGACGTCCTGGTATTCAACCCCGAAGGTTGAGGTAAGATCCTCGGTGATATCCATGCCGTAGCGCAGTTCAGCCCCCCATTGCCTGGACCAGCCTTCGTCCTTGTTGAGCACGTAGGTTCCAGCCCAGCCGCCGTTGTCATAGCGGGGATATTCGCCGGAATAATCGTAGTCATCATGGTAGATGCGGGCCAGAAAATGGCCGTTTCTGCTGTTGCTCAGGTCCTTTTCATAGCTCAGCTCAGCACTGGTGAAGCCGTCATCCGTGTAGGTGCCGCTGTCATTGAAAGCCCCGTCCCAGGCCGCGGTGGGCACAGTTTTCCGGCGTTTGCTCTTGTAGAGCATGAGCCCGACATCATGATAGGAGAGGGTGATATAGACTTTGGAGGCATCCTCGTCATCAACTCTTGCGGCCACGCCATGATGAAAGCCGGGCTGGTCGAGTTCCGGAAAGTAGATGTGGTTTTCCCCATCCGAGTCCATGCCGGAAACCGAGCCGGCTATCTCTAAACCATTGTCGAAAAGTCGGCCATATTCCACAAAGCCTTTTTTGCGCAGATGGCTTCCTGTTTCGGCAAGTACCCGTCCGCCGTCCATGTCGCTTCCTTTGCGGGGGACGACGTTTACCACGGCAAAAAGCGCATTGCTGCCCCACAGGGCGGAACCTGGTCCCTTAACCACTTCGATGTGTTCAATGCTTTCAATGTCAATGGGAAAACCGTCTTCAAGCAGGGACGCGTCATAAATTGCATTGTTGACCCGATGGCCGTCAATCAGCACCAGAATTCTGGTGTTATAATCACCGGGCAGGCTGAATCCCCTCACCCCGAGATAATCATAATTGCGGTCAGAACTCAGATAGAGGCCGCTGATTCTCCGCAAGGATTCACCTAGGGTGCGATAACCGTAACGCCGGATATCATCCCGGGTGATGACAAAGGCCGAGGCAGCCACCTGGGAGATCCTCTGTTTTTTCTTGGAGGCAGCCACAATTTTGATATCCATCAGCTCTTCAAGGCTTAATTCCGTCAGTTCATCAGGCGATTGTGTCTGGCCGACCGTCTGGCCTGGCAGGGCGAAAGGCAGCAGGATGAAAAAGGCAAGGACCCTTACCTGTATCATGAAGGGATAGCTCGGCATTTTGCACTCCAAATTTGCTGGTTAAGAGCTTGTTTACGGGCAAACCCCATGCTTTTCTTTTCGGATTGCCCCGGCACCGGAAAATGAGCATTTCAGTTTCAGGATAGCACAGGTGTTTGCCGAAAAAGAAGCAGAAATAATGGATGGCTACAGGTGTTCTCCTGAAAATACAGCAGGTTATGTTGTGTTAACGGGGTTTTGTCTGCCTGGAGAGAAAATGTAACGGAAAGAAAGTGACGCCGTTTGACTAGGCATGATCTGCCATTATGGCCGGTGGTTATTATAGCTCTTTCCGGCAAATGGAGCAGGTGCTTTAAGAAAATTGTCGTAAAAGTGTGGATATGTCGGGACCGTGGAGCAGAAGATGGTGGTCAGGAGATAAACGATCAGATGCGTCGGTTAAACGCTTGTAAAAAAAACTTGTAACAGCGCAATACTGTGAACGGCTTAAAGGGCCGTAACGAGAAGGTTAGAGAGGTAAGTGGTTTTTCGCAACGGCCCCTAAAAGAAAAAACCGACTCCCACCTCCACCTCGTACTGGCTCATTTCCAGCGAGCCGGTCTGCGGGCCGGTATTGGGATTGGAGCCGCTCACCTTGTTTGCCGGGGCATAGAGCAATGACAGATTGAGTTCCATGTCGGCAAATGTTTTGGTCAGCCCGAGGGTATAGTGTTCGGTGACCACGGCAGGGGCCAGGATGTTGAAAAGGGCCTGCTCGTCGGGAATGGTCTGGTTGCTGATGCTGTAGCCGGCCCTCAAGGTCAGATCATCAAGACATTGCCATTGCAGACCGAATTTGCCGACGGTCATGTCCTGCCAGCCGAAACCGATGCCGTCGTCGGTGCCCAGGCTGATTTGCCCGGGTTGCAGCACCATGGTGCCGCTGTTGGCAATGGAGTTCACATCTTCAAAGAAGATACGCTGCACGTCCATGGCAAGGGTTAGCGATGGCGTCATTTCCCAGGCCAGGCCGGCGGTGAAATTGGCCGGGATGTCAAAGTTGCCCTGCTCGGCAAAAAGACCACGGTAAGCATCGAATTTCGACATCCACAGCTGGGTCTGATAGGAGAGGCCAAAGGAAAGGGTGTCAGTTATCCGGCTCAGCCAGCCGATTTTAAGCCCGCCGCCGTATGAATAGTCGTAACCGTTGTTGGTCACATGTTCCGGGTCGGAGGAAAAGGGCTGAAAGGGCTGCAGGCCGGTCACCTTGAAAGACTGGACTGCGGCAATGGGGGTGATGCCGAAGGAGTGGTTGTCCGCGATTTTTCTGGCGTAGGTCAGGCCGAGGAAAAGCTGTTTGAAGTCAATGCCGGTGGGGGAGCTGGCTGTGCCGCCGGTATTATTGAAGGCCGAGAAAACCGCGGCGTCATATTCCGTATTCATGCCGCCGTTGGCGCCGATGCTGATACCCACGGAGGATGTGGCGTCCAGCATCCGGTTGAGGCCGAAGTAGGGAATAAAGAAGATATCATTTTTACTGTCATAGGTGCCTGGAGAAATAACGGGGTAGCCGTTGCCGCCGTCATCGTTGGCAGTAAAACTCCGTTCCGGCATGAATGCGGCAACGCCGAAATCCATACGGTTGCCGAGAAAGACCATTTTAGCCGGGTTCTGGGCCGCGTCCATGGCATCCAAGGGCATGGACGCCCCGGCTCCGGCCATGCCCTTGCTCTTGGAACCATAGCCATGGGCCCAGTAACCGTTGGTGGCCCGGGCGGACAGGGGCCAGAGCAGCAGGCTCAACACCAGCAGGGTTATGTGAGCTTTGCGCCTGTAGCCTATGACAGGAGTAGGAAGTTGGGAGTCTCTACATGGATAGTTTCCCGCTGCCCCGGCGCCGGGGGATTCTGCCGATGATCCAACCCAGGAAAAGAATGCCGGCGCCGGCAAAGAACCAGTAGAGATTGGCTTTTTTCTTGAGAGTCTCATTTTCCTCTCTGAACAGTTTATTCTGCACTTCCAGCTGACTGTATCCACCCTGCAGGCGTGTAAGTTGTTCGGCAATCTCCACAACATTGCCTGATTTTCCCCGGATATCCCTGTAGGCGGTTTCCGCTTCCTGATACTTGGTGGCAAGCTGATCCCTTTCAGTCTGGAGTCGGTTAATGTTTTCTTCAAGCGACTTTACCTGCTCGGCATGTTCGCGTTTGCTCTTCTCAAGCTGTTCACCGAGAGGGCCCCTTTCCTTGGATAACTGGGTAATGCTTGCCTCCAGGCGTTTGATCTCCGTTTCCAGGCTGTCAATGATAATCTGTTTGGGAGGATCGGTGGTGGTGTACTGCTCATCCAGCCAGCCCTCATCGCCATCCTGGGTGCGTACCTTCAGAAAGCGTCCGCTTCTTTCAAGCAGTTGCAGGGGCGTGTCGGAGAACAGTTTGGCGATTTTTTCTCCGGCCCCCTGTTCACTGCGCAGCAGCACCACAAGCCGATCGGTCACATACACTACCTCCGCCTGGGCTGCTGGAACAAAAAAAAGGGAAAACAGAAGAAAAAACAGAACACTCTTCAGGGAACAAATATCTCTATTCATTATCTTAACCGTCATTTTTTTATCTCTCATTTATGCTGATAATCAGTGTTACTACTATTTATTTAGCAAAATCAACGGGAAAAGTAAAATGGCCGATTTTTTTCCATTTGTTTAACCCGGAACTCACGGTGACCTTTAACGTCAATGTTTCGCCTCGGTGGGTACGTGCTGTGCGGCGGGAGTTGTGGCCTGACGTGAATTTTGTTTGACTGTCAATTCCCTTTAAATTATTGTCTGATCGGTTAAAAAGGAGAGGGCTTTCACCGCAGAGCACATTGAGATCACAGAGAAATATTTTTTATTACAGTCAGTTAACTCTGAGCTCTCTGTGTAAATTTACAGTTGTTACGAGTCCATCATAACGTTATGAGTGAATTATTTGCGCGCAGTTTTATCAACGGCATGCCCCTGGCAAACCGCTTCGTCCGCTCCGCCACCTGGGAAGGCCTGGCCACCGATCACGGAGCGGTGACGCCGCGGCTGATCGATACCCTTATCGGTCTTGCCCGGGGAGGGGTAGGCCTGATTATCTGCAGTCATTCCTACGTCAGCCCGGAAGGCCAGGGCACGCCTTGGCAGATCGGCGTCTACAGGGATGAACTGGTGGATGGCCTCAAGGAGCTGACCTCGGCGGTGCACGATGATGGCGGCAGGATTGTCATGCAGTTGGCCCATGCCGGCGCCTTTGCCGAGGTGGGTCTCACCGGCCTGCCTGCCCTGGCGGTGTCCAAGGGAGACGGCCCTGCAGATGCCGGGGCGATCGAGATAAGCGGTCGGGAAATCGCAAGGATTATCGCCGCCTTTGCCGCGGCCGCACGCAGGGCCCGGGAGGCCGGTTTTGACGGGGTGCAGATCCATGCGGGCCATGGCTATCTGCTCAGCCAGTTTCTCTCTCCGGCATTCAATCGGCGCCGGGATGAATACGGCGGCGCCATGGAAAACAGGGCCCGCATCCATCTTGCCGTGTGCCGGGCCGTGCGGCAGGAGGTGGGAGCTGATTTCCCGCTGCTGATTAAAATGAACTGCGGCGATTTTATCGATAACGGTCTCACAGCCGAGGACTCCATGCAGGCGGCGCAGATGTTTGCCGCCGCAGGTTTTGATGCAATTGAGCTGAGCGGCGGCATTATCCGCACCGGCAAACTTTCCCCCAGCCGTCCCGGTATCCACTCCGAAGACAGAGAGGCCTATTACCGGGAGTATGCCAGAGAGTTGAAGAAAAAAATTACTATCCCCCTGATCCTGGTGGGAGGCATGCGCTCTTTCACCGTGGCGGAAAAGCTTGTTTGCGACGGCATTGCCGACTATATCTCCATGAGCCGACCGTTTATCCGGGAACCTGAGTTGATCAAGCGCTGGCAGGCGGGGGATCGGCGCAAGGCGGAATGCGTGTCGGACAATCTGTGTTTTGCCCCGGGCTTTAGCGGCAAGGGTGTCTATTGTGTCACCAGGGAGCGTGGCGAAAATAAGGAAGAGGCGGAGTCTGCCTACAGTTGAGCCTTGCCTGCACGCAAAAGAGGAGCATGGCTGGGCATACCGGCCTGAAGGATGAAACGAGTGGCAAGAAAAGAACGGATCGAGAAGCAGTCCTGGAAGCCGGGAAATGTTCTGTCACCGTTGCCGGTGGTGCTGGTCAGCTGCGGCGGCACGGAGCAATGGCAGCCGAATATCATTACCATTGCCTGGACCGGCAGCGTGTGCAGCGATCCCCCCATGCTGTCCATCTCCGTTCGGCCTGAGCGCTATTCCTATGAAATCATTGAGACCACTCGCGAGTTTGTCGTCAATGTGCCGTCCGTACAGCAGGCCAAGACAACGGACTGGTGCGGCATGGTCTCCGGCAGCAAGGTGGACAAGTTCGCCGAATCCGGCCTGACTCCCGCCCCGGCCCTTAAGGTGCAGTGCCCGATTATCCTGGAATGCCCCATCAATATTGAGTGCCGGGTGTGGCAGGCATTGCTCCTGGGCACGCACACAATGTTTCTGGCGGAGGTGGTTGCCGTGCAGGTCACTTCGGCCCTGCTGGATGCCAGGGGTAAATTCCGGTTGGACAAAGCCGGGCTGCTGGCTTACGGCCTCGGCCAGTATTTCGCCCTGGGACCGGTTATCGGCCGCTTCGGCTTTTCGGTGCGCAAACGCAAGAGCAAAAAAAGATCCGCTTAAAAATAAGCAAATATAAGGCGCCCATAAACAGTCCCACCTCATATTTCCTCAATCAGCCAAAGAAATAAATAGATCGTTAAAAAACTATGTGCTATAGAGATCTTAGAACAATAGGAGACCAGGAACGGGCACATTGTCTGTCAGCCTTTTCTGCGTGGTCACATGATCGGCGCAATCCGGAAGCGGATTCTGCTTCAACGAGGGGAAACAAATGAAAATCTATGTAGGCAATTTGTCGTATGAGGTCACGGAAGAGGAATTAAAGGATGCTTTTAAGGCATTCGGCGAGGTGGAATCATCCATCATCATTAAAGATCAGTTCACCGGTAAATCGAAAGGATTTGGTTTCATCGAGATGCCCTCTCAAGCTGAAGCGCAGGCAGCGATCAATGGCTTAACTGAAAAGGAACTGAAAGGAAGAAAACTCACCGTAAGTGAGGCCAGGCCCCGGGCGGACAAACCGGGGGGACGTGGCGGACGGCCTGGCGGCGGCGGCGGACGACCTGGTGGTGGTGGCGGCGGAAGAAGAGGCGGCGGCAGTCAGGGTGGCGGAGGATATGGTGGTGGCGGCGGAAGAAGAGGCGGCGGCAGTCAATACTAATTGCCGGAGTATACCGCCGGGCAGAATATGTTGCCTCTCTCAATGGGTAACTTCCTGATCAAGTTGATGTTTCTGGAAAGTGTGGCCTGCCTGACCGCTGGCCACTGTTTTTTTTGACTTGCATTCTTGCTCTGTTTCGGTAATTCTCTCTCTCTTTGCAGAGATGATCTCGGTGTCGCCGGTCTCCGGATTGGCGGAGAAAAGGGAATACGGTGCAAATCCGTAACGTTGGGCCAGCGCTGTAAGCAGGGACTGAAACCATACAATGCCACTGTCGTTAAAAGATGGGAAGGCGTGGTTCCGGGTTGATCTGCAAGTCAGAAGACCTGCCAGGATCATGAACCATGGAAACGTCCTGAATCCGTGTTGCAGAATCGCTTTTGCGGTTTGTGCAGCACGGATTTTTTTTTGCCCGCAGGACAGGTGAACAAAGCGGCTGAACGGCCCGAAGGAGCAGAGAGATGAAAACCCAAATTGAACTGGCGAGGGAAGGTATTGTCACCCCGCAGATGAAGCAGGTCGCCCGCGATGAACAGGGTGCAGAGGAAGAGATCAGGGCCAGGGTGGCCCTGGGCGAGATCGTCATCCCCAACAATCCCAACCGACCGGGCCAGAAGATCGTCGGCATCGGCACAGGACTCCGCACCAAAGTCAATGCCTCCATCGGCACCTCATCTGACATCCATGATGTGGAGATGGAAAAACGAAAGGCGCGCATTGCAGAAGACGAAGAGGCCGATACACTGATGGAGCTTTCCACCGGCGGCAGTTTGGATGTCATCCGCCGGGAGATCCTCGCTGTAACCTCTCTGCCGGTGGGCAACGTTCCGCTCTATCAGGCCTTTTCCGAGGCAGCGCGTAAGTACCGCAATCCCAATAAGCTTGATCCCGAGTATCTTTTTGAGCTGATCGAACGGCAGCTGACCGACGGCATAAGCTTCATGGCCATCCACTGCGGCATCAACCGCTTCAGCATCGACCGGCTGCGTCGGCAGGGCTTCCGCTATGGCGGCCTGGTGTCAAAAGGCGGGACCTTCATGGTTTCCTGGATGGAGTACAATAACCGGGAAAATCCCCTGTACGAGCAGTTTGACCGGGTCTGCGGTCTGATGAAAAAATATGATGCGGTGCTGTCCCTGGGCAACGGCTTGCGGGCCGGAGCCATCCACGATAGCCATGACCGGGCCCAGATGGCCGAGATGATCATCAACTGCGAGCTGGCGGAGATCGGCAGGGAAATGGGCTGCCAGATGATGGTGGAAGGGCCGGGCCATGTGCCGCTCGATGAGATCGAGGCCAATATCCTGCTGGAAAAAAGGATGAGCGGCAACGCTCCCTATTATGTATTGGGTCCGCTGCCGGCTGACAGCGGTGCGGGCTATGACCATATCACCGCGGCCATCGGCGCGGCCAGTTCGGCACGTTATGGGGCCGATCTGATCTGCTATATCACCCCGGCGGAACACCTGGCATTGCCCTCAGAGGATGATGTGCGCCAGGGCGTCCGGGCCACCCGGCTGGCCGCCCGCATCGGCGACATCGCCAAGTACCCGGAGCGTCGGCAGCGGGAAAAGGCCGTGGCTCTGGCCCGGCGGGATACACGCTGGGACGACCATTTCCGCCTGCTCATGTTCCCGGAGGAGGCGGCGCAAATCCGGCGGAGCCGCACCCCGGGCAATCAGAAAACCTGCACCATGTGCGGCGACTTCTGCGCCATGGAACGGGGAATGTCCCTCTTTCAGAGTGACATCCGGGGCGACAAGATCAGCGAATGTCTGCGCTGAACATGATTTTTTACAGGAAGTGCTGATATCCGACTGAAGAGGATGGAGAAAGGCAATTCAATACAGGAGTGCGGTAAAATACCGCACTCCTGTACCTGCTTTTTTGAAAAGAATTATTGGTTTTGCATACCCTGAGCCGCAAATAAGGCAAGAACACCAGCCTGGCCTGAGATGTCTCAGGTAAATGTCTGTTTAGTCATCCTTGGTGGTATGACACACAAAACAGCCTGTGTCGTTTGCTCCGCCATTGGCCACCATGTCAGTGTAATCCCAGCGCAGGATATCATTATAATTACTTCCATGGGCGAAGTGGCAGGACAGGCACATCACCACATCAGTTCCGGATGCAGGATTTACCGAACTGCTCACGGCGGCGGGCACCGCGCCGGCCCGGGCGACCGGAGCCTCAACGCTGTAGCTGTTATCGCCGTTATAACCGGAATATTCGCCACTGTTCGGCAGGGCAATATCAGTGGGATGCCTGATAAAGGGCTTGATGCCGGTGCCGATACCTTCAGAGCTTCCTACAGTCAGGGTGTGAAAGTTGCCGTGACAGGTGGCGCAGAATTCGCTCATGGTATTGTTGGGCGGCCCGATGCCGCTGGCATTGTGGCAGCTTGTTGTCGGAGCGCCGCAGGAGAGCTGTTTCGGCATGGTCTGCCCGAAATATTCATTATGGTTTCCTGATGAGACATTCTGCCATTTGCCGGTTGGATTCTGATTCTCCAGTCCCTTGACCCCATAGAGAAACCGGTAACTGTTGGCCGGCGTGTCGGCGATGTCGCATTTGCCTTCAACATTGGCGTGATGCGCGCCGTTCAAGGCGCTGACCCCGCTGCCGTAACTGCTGAAACGGTAGCCGTGGCAGCCGTTGGTGCCGGCGCAGGTCAGGTTGGTGTCATTGACTACCCCACCGTCAGCATGGGAAAAAAGAACTATCCCACCAGGGGGGCCATAGAGGTCTTCGTCTTCTTCTCCTGGAAAGTCAATAACATTATGGCCCTTGCCGTCTGACGCGCCACCGCCTTTCGTGCCCAGCATATAGGCGAAATTGCCTCCGGCCAGGTCGCCGGTGCCGTCAGTATGCATGACCTGGGGGATCTGTGTATCGCCAATGGTTACTATCTTAGAGCCTGAACCCATGGCGTGGCATCCCGTACAACTGCCGCGGGTCAAATAGGGGTTGGCGTCGTTTGCTGCGCCTAGCAGGCCCATGTCAGCCCCGTCCTGGCTGTTATGCATGGTATGGCAGTTTGAGCAGATGCCTATTGAGGTACCGGCGTTGACCGTTGCAGCAAATCCAAGCAAAAAGAGAAGAAAAGCGAAGAAAGGCAGGGAGGATGCTAAAGAAATTTTTTTACTGATCTTAGCTGAACAGCGCTGGTAGTAGCAAAATGACTTGACAAGTACGCGCATTGCGGCACCTCATGAAGATTTTTGGCACAAAAGTGATTTTCACTTCTACGCTGTACTGGTAATTCCCAAAAATCATCATTTTTCAGTCTATTAGCCATTTTGATCTACTGTCTATGTATTTCTACCTAGACAAATAATAAAATAATGCATTTTGAGGGGAAAATCAAATAAATAATTAATATCGATTTGTTTTTAATAAATTCCGATAGCTGATATTGGAGAGCACTGAGGGGAAAAAGGTAGGCTGAAAAACTCATAATAGAACGGGATTCCATCTTGCTTTTCGTTAGGTAAAAGGCCGATAATGTAAAGAATGACTCACGGTATCTCCTTGCTTCCTGCGGGAAAAGGCAATCACTCCCCTGGCGAAGACTTCGGGATTAACTTAAACCAATTTTTTATGCTGCCATGAAACATGTAATTATTGTAGGCGGGGGCTTTGCCGGGCTGAATGCCGCTAAGATCCTGGGCAACAAGACAGATATCCGCGTCACCCTGATTGACAATCACAATCATCATCTGTTCCAGCCCCTGCTCTACCAGGTTGCCATGGCGGCTTTGAGTCCGGCGGAAATCGCCGTGCCTATCCGCCGTATTCTGGCCGGATACCGTAATATCACCGTGCTGCAGGATGAGGTGACCGGGGTCGATCCCCTGCAGCGCACCGTGACCGCCATGGAGTGCAGTCTCCACTATGACTATCTGCTTCTTGCCTGCGGCGTCAAACATGCTTATTTCGGCCACGAAGAGTGGGAGGAATACGCGCCGGGCCTTAAAACCATTGAGCAGGCCACCGAGATCAGGCGGCGGGTTTTAAACGTTTTTGAGGCGGCGGAACGGACCAGCGATTGCGGCAAGCAGCGCAAAAATCTCACCTTCGTCATCGTGGGAGGCGGCCCGACCGGGGTAGAGCTGGCAGGCGCCATCGGCGAGATAAGCCGCTACACCCTGGCCAAGGATTTCCGCAACATCAACCCGCGCCAGGCGCGCATCATCCTGATTGAGGCAGGACCCCGCATTCTGCCATCCTTTTCCGAAAAACTGGCGGACAAGGCGACCCATGACCTGACGGCACTCGGTGTCCAGGTCCGCACCGCAAGCCAGGTTACCAACATTGACAGCGAGGGGGTGCAGATCGGTGACGAACGGCTGGAGGCCAGCACTGTGCTCTGGGCTGCCGGGGTTGAGGCCTCACCCATCGGCAGAAGTATGGGTGTGGAAACTGACAGGATGGGCCGGATTGTGGTGGAAGCCGATCTCAGCATCAAAAATCATCCTGAAATATTTGTTGCCGGGGATCTGGCCAATTTTTCCCACGGTCGCGCCACTCCCCTGCCGGGCCTGGCACCGGTTGCCCTGCAGCAGGGACGTTTTATCGCCCGCAACATTCTGCGGGAAACAGCCGGCAAAGCCCGGGGCAATTTCCGTTATCTTGATAAAGGCCAACTGGCCACCATCGGCCGCAGCAATGCGATCATCGAACTTGGGAGCATGCGCCTTAATGGCTTCCTGGCCTGGCTGATCTGGGTGTTTATCCATATCTATTATCTCATCAGCTTTGAAAATAAATTTTTTGTGACCCTGCACTGGGTCTGGTCCTTTTTTAATTTTCGCCGCGGTGCCCGGCTGATCATCAATAAGGAATGGCGTTTTTACCGTAAGAATACAGACGAAAAACATAAAGAAGGGTAAAATTAGGGAAGAGGTATTCGGCGGAGGAGAATATTGGTTCCCCCTTGCAAATGACATAATAACAGAAATTACAGAGTATTTTTTTGGTGATGGAGAATGAAGAAAGACGTTCTCAATCGGTACGAACGCGACTCTCACGGCAGCATCCTGATCGATGTTGCTGCTGACAAGGTGGAAGATCTCTATAGTGATTTTGACAAGAGTGCGCCCTACATCCGCAGGGATCTGGACCAGGACCTGGTCGATTACCTGATCGACTGCGCAAGAGAGCTGGGCAATGAACCATTCACCGTCAGCTTCACCCTTGCCCAGCCGCCGGATGACACCGGACTCTCCCGTATCAGGGGGAGCATCAACAACTTCTTCCTGTACCTGGTCGAAATTGAGCGGCAAAAGGTCCGGCAGATGCTTCGGCGGTCGCTTATTCTCTTCTGTATCGGCATTGCCATCCTGTTCATCTCCGTATGGGTTAATCGCTGGCTGGGATCGGAACGCACGGTGGTGGCCTATGTGTTCTCGGAGGGGCTCATCGTCGCAGCCTGGGTCTCACTGTGGGAGTCCCTGGCGACTTTTTTGATCGAATGGTTCCCCCGGCTCAGAAATATCAATCTTTACCAGCGTCTGGCGTCTGTCCGACCAGTCTTCCGGTCCGGGCCGGAAGCGATGACGAATGGGGATATGGGGTTCCAATCAGTCGCTCAAGCTGACCGCGAATAACCTGCTGCTGCGCAGTTGTCTGTCAGCGGGTGTTGAGCTTTTCGTGCGATGTTAATATATATAGGTAGTTGCTTCCGGGCAGATTCGGGATCTTCACAGGGGACCTGGTACATGAGAAAACGTCAGAAGGAAGATATTTTAATCTCGTTCTTCAAGCAGAAGGAGAAATACGAGAAACTCGCATCGTTCATTGTTCATCTCATCAGTGACGATCCTTCCTCGCCCAAGGAAAGTCTGCATACAATTATCTATCGCATCAAGGATAATGCGAGGCTCATAGAGAAAATCGATGAAGAGAACAAAAAACTTGGGGGTGAAGCTGCGCCTATCACGCAAAAGAATTTTCAGGAAAGAATCGGCGATCTGCTGGGAATCAGACTGATCTGCCTCCGGCTTTCAGATATCAAGAGAGTCGAAGCGTATCTTGGACTTCTGGCCGAGGAGAAAATCCTGCGATTCATCCGCAGACCGGCACACAAGAGATCATTTGTTCTGCCGGTAGACCCCGGGGAGACGATTCCGCAAGGCCTGGATCTTCGCTACAGCGGTTACTCCTCCATTCACTACCAGGTGGAGCTGGGCGAGAATGCAGAGGCAACCGCTGATTTGCAAGGGCTGCAGGTCGAGTTTCAATTACGGACTATCCTCGAGGAGGCATGGGGCGAGATCGACCACAAATACAGATATGTATTCAGCCGAAGCGGGGATGCGCTTCCTGCTTATATCCACACTGGCTTCTACACCTTGAGCGCCTACCTGCAGGCCGCTGCTCTGCAGGCGGAGCACTTATGCCGACAGGCAGAGGTTCATCAGCTGCAGAGAACCCGAAAAGGGAAAGCAAAGTTGGCGCCTCCGGTTGCCCCTGAGCCCGGTTCCCAAGAGATTCGTGCGGATGAATCGGACCAGGCGACATTGCCGCTCGTCTTCAAAGCAATACTGGAAGAGACCTTTGGCTTCAAGCTGGCAGTGAGAACGCTCACGTATATCATGAAGCGGTTTGATGAACTGGGGTATGCTGAACAGCCTCAGGTTCACTTCCAGGAGATCTTCACCGAAAACAGGCTGCAAGAATTTAAAATTGTTTTCCGTGAAGTTCTCAACCGGGAAGCTTTTGAGGATAAAAGCAAGAGAAACGTTGATGCCATCAATGCTGTGAATTTTGCCCTGTTTGATGAGATCCAGGGGAGAAGGGTCGCCCGGGAAGGACTGAAATCCGCTCTCAGATGGAGAAAAGAGCATTCAAGGTGGTAGTTCCTTTGATTTGCCAGTATGGCAAGACGCTCCGGTTGGTAAAGAAAAGCCGACCCATATGCCCGGTGGTGTAGGTTCACCTATGGATGAGCAGGAGCGGTTGAAGTGGATCGGGGCTCTCTCAGAGTCAAAAAAGTCATACGGTGAGCAGGTTTTCTCCGGATTGCCTGCTCTAATGATAGGAGGAATGAATGTCCCGTAACAATGCACTCTTGCGAATTTTCCTGCCGCCATTACTGCTGGGCCTTTCTCTGCTTCAGGGGTGCGCGCTTCTCGGGCAACCGGCGCCGACTTCGGTCGCTGTGGTGGACACCGTCTGCGCTCAGGACAACCTTGCCGTAAAAGATTATTTCGGCCTCATCGAGAGCACCAAACGGGAGCGACCGGAACTTGTGGAGGCCCTGACGAAATTCCCCAAGGGCGCTGATCTGCATAACCATCTTTCGGGGACGGTGATGCCGCAAGACTATATTGCCCTCGGCAGCGCGGCAGGTGACTGCTTTGGGCCTGACCCGCTTGTATCGGGCATGTACACGACAGCGAATGCCACTGCACCCGGCGTCTGCAATGGCGATTTTAAGCCGTTGGCGCAGGCAACTGCCGAAGAGCGGCAGCAGTTGATGCGGTCGTTTTCCATGTACCAGTTCAATGATAAGGGGCTTAGGTCGATTCAGGCCGGGCACGACCAGTTTTTTGCAACCTTTGGTCGGTTCGGAGCATTATCCGGTTCATCCCAAAATACGGGGCCAATGCTTGCCAAACTCCTGCAACAGGCAAATGCGGAGAATGTCAGCTATGTTGAAACCATGATCTCTTTCCAATCCAGGGAGGTCAGCCGCCTTGCCGACCTGTTGCGGCAGAAATATCCGGACGCTGTGACTTACACTCAAGCCGATCATTATCCGGCTTTGTTCGATTATCTGCTGAGCGCAGGATTGCAGCAAGCGGTGGCCGCGGCGCAAAAGGATGTCGTCACCTATGTGGACAGTGTGAACGTCTTCTTAAAGTGCGGAATCGCCTCACCGGACCCGGCCTGCGAGGTTTTATTCGACTTTCAGGCTGCTGTAAACCGGAATTCGTCATTAAAAGACAGGAGTGCCGATCTGCCGAAAATATTCACCCAGACCGCCTTGTCATGCCTGCTGGCCGATACGGAAAGAAGGGTGGTGGGGGTGAATCTGCTCAGCGGCGAAGACCTGCCCGTTTCCATGCAAAGCTTCAATACGCAGATGCAGTTTTTCAGCTATTTCCATAAGCGGTTTCCACGGGTGAACATCGCCCTGCATGGCGGCGAGATCACCCCCTGTTTCGTGGGTGATGGCAATCCGGCGCTGAAGGAGCATATTACCGGCCCGATACAGGCGGGGGCGAAACGGGTGGGACATGCCGTTTCCTTTACCTGTCTGAATGATGCGGACAAGGCTGAGGTGGCAGCTTTGATGCACCGCAACAACACCCTGGTGGAAATTCCGTTCACCAGCAATGCGCAGATCCTGGGGGTCGCGGGTAAGGAGCATCCGTTTCCGCAATATTTCAGAGAGTATGGGGTTCCTGCTTCTTTTTCCACGGACGACGAGGGGGTTTCCTATGCCGACTTCACCAGTGAATGGATCTATGCGGCCGGCCAATACCGCTTAACCTCCGCCGAAGCGGTGCAACTGGCGCGCTTGAGCCTTCAGTACAGTTTTCTCCCAGGCGATCCGCTCTGGCAGGATGTGGTGTCAGCTAAGGTTGTCAGCCAGTGCGAAGGGGAGACTTTGGGCAGCGCAGATTACGGAGAACCGTGCAGGACCTTTATTGAGAAAAGCGCGAAAGCCAGGATGCAATGGCGCTATGAAGCAAAGCTTTCCCGTTTTAACAAGGAATACGGGGCTACGCTCAAGAAGTATCTCGATAATGAGTCAAGAGGGGCGAAATAGAGAGGGGCGGCTGTCTTAGCGTCTGATTCAGAAGGAGTATCGTGCCCCTGCCCTGCCCGGCTCAACACGCTCGCCGAAGGAGGAGGTCAGCATCTGCATGGCTTTGGCGCCGGTGCAGTGACAGGGGACGATAAGCTCAGGGGCAAAGGAGCGCAGGGCTGCAATAGTTTGCGCCAGACGCTTATCATCGGCGTTCAGTAAATGGAAGCCGCCGATGAGGGCGCGTAGTGTGCGCATACCGGAAAGACGGAAGACATGCTTGATGGTGTTGACGATGCCGGCATGGCAGCAGCCGACACAGACAACCAGCCCCTGTTCCGTCCGTATCCACAGGACAAGGTCGTCGTCAATGGGATCCGCCCGCTTTCCCTGGTGATCAAGGAAGAAGGGGCCGCCCGTGTCTTCATAGTCTGTCTCCCTCGGGATGGGGCCGGTGAGACCGATCCCCCTGGCAACCAGCCGCGCCCGGGGCATCCAGTTGAGCTTCTCTGTCGGTAGTTTATCAATGGCGGCCATGGACTCGCGCGGCATGTGGATCGCTTTTGCCGTCCCGTTCCGCGTGGAGTAGCGGGGCTGCACCACCCCGGGGTGGCAGTAAACCTTTGCCTTCCGCGCAGCTTTCAGAACAAGGGGTATCCTCCCGGTATGGTCGTGATGACCGTGGCTCAACACCAGGATATCAGTCTGCTCCAGCCCGATTTTCAGTTTGCCGGCGTTGTCCGCCAGCAGGCCGTCCCCGGCCTGGTTATCGACCACAATGGTGATGGTCGGTTTCGGCGCAATCATGACATCACCCGGCGCTGCATGAATCTGGCCTTGGCCCGGGCCTTGGTGGAGCCGGCAACGACCATTTCCGACTTCAGATGATAGAGCGGCGGACAGCTTGACACCACCCAGGTCCGTATTTCCAGAGTATCGGTACAGGAAACAGGTTTGACGAACCGCACACGAAGATCCCCGGTGACCGCTTCAACGCCATGATAAAACAGGCAGTTGGCCATCGCCGTATCAAACAGCGCGGCAATGACGCCGCCATGCAGGATGCCTTCATAACCCTGCAGTCCGGCGTGCCCCTTGAATTGCGTGGAGACAACCCCGTCTTTTTCCGACAGGAATGACAGATTCAGTGACCAGGGATTTTGGTAGCTGCCCGGTAGACACAGGGCGTGGTCATTGACGGGGTAGCAGGCGGTGCAGGATTCAGTGGATACAGGCATTGTCACCCGCCTACAGCGTGCCGGCCAGATGAGCGGCTGCCTGTTTTTCGGCCGGTTGCGCTGGGGCAGGTGCTTGCTCCTGATCCAGCGCGGCAATCGGCGCGATAATCTCCTGCATGATTTTTGCCGTGGGAGAAGCGGCATAATGCCGGACAAAGGCGCGGCCGCTATCGCAGGCCTCCGCTACCATGGGGTCCATGGGGATGGCCCCCAGGAACGGCACCTGCATGGACTCGGCGATGCCCCGGCCTCCACCTGACGAGAGAACCTGTGTTACATCACCGCACTTCGGGCAGGCAAAACCGCTCATGTTCTCCACCACCCCGAGCACCGGCACCTTGAGTTCCCGGCAGAAGGTGATGGATTTGCGCACATCCACTGTGGCGACCTTCTGCGGGGTGGTGACAATGACCGCGCCGTCCAGTCCGTCAATGAGCTGGCAGATGGTAAGGGGCACATCCCCGGTTCCGGGCGGGGAATCGATGATCAGGAAGTCCAGCTCGCCCCAGGCCACTTCCATCAGAAACTGTTTGATGACGCCGATTTTCATCGGCCCCCGCCATATCACCGCATCATCCGGGTTCCTGAGTAAAAAACCAAGGGACATCACCTTCAGCCCGTCCCTGTCCACGGGTAGCAGATCTTCGCCATCCGCCCTGATCGTTTCGCCCTCAAGGCCCAGCATGGTCGGAATGCTGGGGCCGTGAATATCCACGTCCAGCAGTCCGACCCGCTTGCCGGCCAGCATCAGGGCCACGGCAAGATTGACCGCCACCGTGCTCTTGCCGACCCCGCCCTTGCCGGACATCACCACCACCTTGTGACCGATATGGCAGAGCCGTGACGCAAGTTTCAGGCGTTCGGCAAAATCTTCCGCGCTTTCTTCCGCTTGACGCAGGGATGCCGAACAACTGGTGTCACCGCAAGTTCCGCAGGTTTTGCCGGTGTGAGGGGCGGATTGGTCTGGTTCCGCTTGTCCGTGGTTGGTGTCATTCTCATCTGTGGATTGCATCTTTTGCTGTTTCCTCTTGTTGCGTCGTGTCTGCATTATTGCAGTAACTTTTTATTGATGGGACAAGCTTAGTTCCTCGGTGGATTCGTGACCTCCAGCATCTTTTTTCCCGGCGATATCCTTGAAATGCCTGGCGGACACGGTACAGGAGCAGGCCTTTATTTTTATGCAATACTAATGCTAATGGCGCCATTCTGCCATCTCCATTTTTCTCCCTTGAGCGGCGGCACCGGCCAAATAGCCGATGATGCCGTCCTGCTTGCCCTTGCCGGGCGGCAATCAGGGTTCAATTTCCTCCAGGCGCATCCGGAGGTGGTTCAGCTCCGCTTGCAGGGCATCGCACTTATCTCTCAAGTTGAATTCTCCTCTCGCCTGGCCGGGCATCTGATACGGTGAGCTATTTCCCCTGGAGCGCCCTGTGCCCTGCCCGCTTACGACAGAGCAGCGCCGTCGCTGATCCCGGCGGCAACCGCCGGGACCGCGTCCCTGAGCTTTATTTGCATAACCGGGTATTGACGAGCCTGCGCAGAATCCGGCTGCACGGCCCGTCATGGCCCCCATTCCCATGGGGCCTGTTCCTTGTCGTCTTGGCATTGTCATCTCCTCCCTGGTAGTTTTTTTGTCGTATGTGATTTCTATAAAAGTACTTTGAAGTACTTCAGCACTCTTCTTGAATTTCTATTTCAGGCTCTTATGCAGCGCCGGTACTTGCAGTGTACTATTTATTTCGCGCTCTGTGCGGCGGGCTTCGAATCAAGAGCCTGTCTCGTGTAGTAGGCTATCTGGCTCTCAACAACCAATGATGTGGGATCTTCACAGAGACATGCTTCCATGCTCTGGAGCAACGTCTGCCGGTGGTCCAGCTTAATCAACACTTCATCGTCGGCAATGATGGAATCGGCATAAACAATGCCCTCCGTCATTAAGGCCTCCATGTCGGCACGATTATCGTTTGGGGCGGCTTTACATTTCGGCGCCTCGTCACATTCATAGGGAATACCTTCAGCCATCATGCCTGCCATGTCTGAGGCAGCGCTGGATGTACCGGCGGCAACCAACACTGTAAATGCCGTCACTGCCAGGCTGCTGCCACACAATTTCTTGAAAATTCTCATTTTTTTCATCATTTTCTCCCAATTTCAATTTGTTAATAATATGGAAACATTTCGGATCAGAATATTTGTCATTTTTGAGTCATTTTCCCAAAAGGCTTTTTTGAATATTTTTTATCTCCCTGCTGTTTGTTCAGGGGAGATTGCTTCTGCTCTGGAGGCCGCATTTGCACAAGCTGCGGCGTTGCCGGCGACAGCCCGGCATGGCAAAGGCATCCTCCTGGAGATTGCCGCTCTGCCAGGCCAGGATGATCTCACGCAGTTCGCCGGCCACAAAGGGGATCACCCGGATACCATAAGCGCTGACCATCTCGTGCAGAGATCTGGAAATCGCGCCGCAGACCAGCGTGTCAACGGTCAGCTCCGCCAGGCGGAGTGCCTTTTGCGCCGGTTGATCATCGGGCAGCATCTCCTGGGTTTCCAAGGCGATCCCTCTGGTATCCACCTCAACCAGGTAAAGCTGACGGGCGCTGTCAAAAACCGGTGCGAGGCGATTGTCCCAGTATGCAAATGCCGCTTTTCTCATATCCTGTGCATCCTTTGGTTTGAGTGATTGCATTTGCCGTGCCAAATTTGGATTGTTGGAGAAATATATTTAACACGTTGTTATTGCGTTATAAATGGAGCGCATGTATGGGGTGGGGAGAAGTGATTTGGTGGCGTATGCGCTACTGTGTACGTGAAGAGGGGTGCGTAAGCGCTACTGTTTCGATGTCTTGGGGGAGCGGCCGTCCTGTTGGGGGAGGGCGATACCCAGTTTTTTGATGCGCCGAAACAGGGTGGTCTTGTGGATGCCAAGCTCGCGGGCAGCGGCCAGACGGTTGTAATTGTTGCGCTCCAGCGCCGTGCGGATGGATTGGGCATCGAGCATATCATGGGCTGAGCGCACATCCGCGCTTCTGGCTGTTGATGCGCCGCGGGCCGTCAGCTCCTCGGGGAAATGGTCGATGCTGATCAGCCCCTCGTTGCACATGATGAAGGCCCGTTCGATGACATTAGCCAGTTCCCGCACATTGCCGGGCCAGTGGTGGGCCATGAGCAGGGAAAGGGCCTCGGCGTCAATGCCCTGGATGGCTTTGCCCTGCAGTCGGTTGAAACGGTTGATAAAATGCTCCGCCAACAGCGGGATGTCCTCCTGGCGGCGGCGCAGGGGCGGGAGCTGTACCCGGACCACGTTCACCCGGTAGAAGAGGTCCTCCCGGAAAGCGCCGCTGCGGGTCAGTTCCGCCAGGTCCCGGTTGGTGGCGACGATGACCCGCGCATCCGTGGTCTCGGACCGGGTGGCACCCAGGGGTTCATAGGTCCGCTCCTGCAGCACGCGCAAGAACCGCACCTGCAGGGCCGGGCTGACATCGCCGATTTCGTCAAGAAAGATGGTGCCCCCGGAGGCCAATGCAAAACGTCCCGGCTTGTCCTTGGTCGCCCCTGTAAAGGCGCCGGCCCTGTAGCCGAAGAGTTCGGACTCAAGCAGGGTGTCCGGCAGAGCCCCGCAGTTGACCGCGATGAACGGACCCTCCCGCCTGGGGCTCAGGCTGTGGATGGTGCGGGCCATCAGCTCCTTGCCGGTGCCGGTTTCGCCGAGGATCAGCACTGTACTGGGACTGGCGGCGATGGCGGGCAGGACCTCGAACACCCGCTGCATCAGCGGGCTGCGGCTCACCAGATCACCAACCCGGAAGCGGCTGTCCAACTCCCGGCGCAGGGCCTCGACCTCGCTCAGATCGCGGAAGGTCTCTGCCCCCCCGACCACCTTGCCCTTGGCATCTTTGAGCATCGCGGTGGAGATACTGATTGGGATGCGGTTGCCGTCGCTATTGATGATGTAGCCGGATTTGCCGATAATCGGTTTGCCTGTTTCAAGGGTCAGCAACAGGGCGCAGTTAGCGCCGCACATGCTGCAGCGAAAGACCTCGGAACAGAGACGCATGATCGCCTCCTCCCTGGGGACGCCGGTAATCTCCTCGGCTGCCCGGTTAAACGAGGTGATGCGCCATTCCATATCAATGGTAAAAACCCCGTCCGAGATACTCTCCAGGATCGCTTCCGTGGGGGTGGACATGGTTGGCTTGTTTTTTTTTGTGCCTCCGCTCATGTCTTGTTTTATAAGTCCTGCTGGTGGGAAGGTCAACAGGAACCTGATCAACACCTTTTTCGGTAAGGCAATAGCATTGGTTAGGGTTTGGGCTTTTACGGCATTGCCATGGATCTTCGGCAGATTTTACCCGGATTTTATGGTAAGTTAAAAAAAATGACGGTTCCTGCCGGGTTTGTCCGGCTCGATTTTCTTTTTTTATATCGGGGAGCAGCATGTCAGAGGCCATTCTGGTCGTTCTCATCATTGTTCCTTTTCTTGCCGCCCTGGCGTGTCTTCTTATCCGTTCATCCGCTTGCCGCTCATTTATCGTCATCGCCACCGTCGCAGGGCTTGCCGTCAGCAGTCTGCTGCTGCAGGGGCCTCTTGCCCCGGATGCCGGCATGCGGTGGGCCGGGATCATTGACCCGGTGATCACCGGCGGGGATTTCCTGCTGCTGGCCATCATGTTCTTTCTGGGCTGCCGTTACCGTAATTTCCTCATTATCATGCTGACGGCCAGCCAGCTTGGCCTGTTTGCCTGGCTTGAGTTTTTTGTCTTTGCCGAAGACCAGGGTCCTGCCCTGTTCGCCGCTGACGCTCTGTCGCTTATTTTGGTCCGGGTGGTCTGTACGGTGGGCGGGCTTATCTGTCTGCACGCCATTCCCTACATGCAGGCCCATGAGCAGCATCAAAATCTTGCCCGATCGCGCCAGCCGCAGTTCTTTGCCGTGCTGCTCCTGTTTCTCGGCGCCATGAACGGGCTGGTGCTCACCAATCATCTGGCCCATTTCTATTTTTTCTTTGAACTGACCACCCTCTGCTCCTTTCTGCTGATCGCCCATGACCGCACCGAGGAAGCGGTGGGCAACGCCTTGACCGCCCTGTGGATGAACGGGGCCGGCGGTTTACTGCTGCTGCTCGCCATCTGGGGACT
>Ga0180007_10002258_pt1 | contig 23392 bp, 43 predicted proteins | sample MM_PC_MetaG_FD_121122 | JGI IMG/M metagenome (GOLD analysis project Ga0180007, IMG submission 121122) | Groundwater microbial communities from the Aspo Hard Rock Laboratory (HRL) deep subsurface site, Sweden - MM_PC_MetaG | ecosystem: Environmental > Aquatic > Deep subsurface > Groundwater... | reverse complement strand
GGTAAGATTAAGTGGGTCTCGCGCGAAGAGAATTCTGCAGCCGATGCGTTGAGCAAACAGGCATATAAAAAGGCGTTGGCTGATCCGACCTGGACGACAGATAGGGCTGTGCCGGCTGACGTTCAGCCATGTGCCGTGGTTCCTAGTGCGAGTATTCCCGACCCTGACTCGCCAGACATCTCATGTCCGCGCTGCCACATACAATTCAGGTTACTCGCGGCGACATGGAAGGGTTTGCTCCCGCAAACAGATTGTTCGTTTTGTCCTTATTGTGGCGGGCAGATGAGCGATTTAGATTAGACGGCGTTGTATGCAAAACGTTGTTGAATCCGTGCACGTTTTGCACACATGCCAATCGGTCAACGAAAGGAACTGCTATCATGATTCAGACAATCACCGAACTCAAAGCCTGGTTTAGGAACAGCAAGTCTCATAACCCGGAGTTTTTCGTCAGTGCTAAGCTCCGGCGAGCGTGGATATTGGAGCACGAAACCTTTGTTATGCGGGGACGCATCTGGAATCTGGAGTTCACGAATTTCGGCGGCGGCATTTGGTTAGCACAACTGGTCGAGCCATCGAAGCCGACAGAGCCAGTCGAAATGAAATACGGTTGGCAACCAATTGCCACTGCGCCGAAAGACGGCACGGGAGTCTTGCTGTGTCGGGCCTATGATGCCGATGGCAAACCGATCAACTGGGAACGCGACCCGGAACTGGCTGGTGTTCACGTTCAAGTTGCCATGTGGTGGGAGACCAAATGGGTTGTCTTTTGCAGCCTGCCCACGGATCCGCTCTTGCACTTTGAACCTACCCATTGGCAACCAGTACCGCCACCGCCCAACCTGGAGAAAGCATGAGCGTAAGAACTGAGGCAGATGATCAACTGGATATTGCCATTGCGGCAGTACATCGGGCATTTAGGGCGTTAGGGATCATGACGGACCCAGGGACACCTGGCTATGACGACTACGCTCCAGCATTTATCATGTGCATGATCGAGGCTGAGGCGAATCTCAAAATCTTGGCTCGTAAAATGCGGCTCTAACTTGTGAGAGTCTGCGCGACTTTATTCCGATGAAGATCAGAACAGCTTGACCTGGAGGAACCATGAAACAAGGACCGGGGAACCAACCCCTTGACATCCGCGCCGCACTTGATGAGTTAGCCGAGTTACTGGCGCAAACCAGCGCCGAAGCGACCAACTGGCGCACGCTGATGGGCCTGCTGGCGAAACGCTGCCTCGGCCCGTTGTCATCCGACGAGATTGTCGATCAAATCGCGGAATTGTACTACGTGCGCAATGGTATGCGTGTGCAGTGGCAAGCACAGGAATCGCAAGGAATAACACGTGGCTAGAATTAGCCAGAAACGCCAACGCGAGATATCCGTCGATCGAGATGCTATCCAACGGCTTTACGAAGCAGCCTGCTCGCAGTGGGGCCAGGCCGCGGTTGACGCCGACCATACCCGCATCTGGGACCTGCGCTGTATCTGGGGCATGAAACGCATCCTGCCGTTCGGCGCGCTGTTCAGCGACAATCTCAGCGAAGTGCTGTGGGTGGCCGAGGAGGTGTGCGGCATCGGGCGCCCGCCGTCAAGCGTCGGAGCCATCAGTTGAAGTAGGTTCATTCTCCGTCAATAGTTTGTCAGCCTGGACCATCAGTGCGATCATATCTTGCGTATTCAGCAACGGTTTGCCCCCCGCTCCCGTGATCTGCGTTTCCTGTGGCACCTTGCCGAAGGCAATCTCCATAAAACCCTGTTGTTTGCGAAAGTCCTGCGAGGATGCCCAAAGCCGCAAGATGAGTTCGGCATTCGTCGCTACATGCCCGCCGACAACCACAGGCTGACCGTCTTTGGTTTTGGCTGGCTCATGCGCAATTTCTTGCGAAAGTGCCCGCAAAGCATCGAAGGATTTTGGGCGGCCCTTTCGATTTATGCGCGGATCCCCTTTCTTGAACGGTTTTAGATTTTCTGCGGCTCTGGGATTATTCGGCATCTTTGTTTTGTCACAGTATACTAAGGGTCACAGAAACGAAAAGCTCGCTTCCTTCTACTTCACCATCGCTCCCCACATCAAAACATCGGTACTTGTTGACAAGTGCAGACGTTATGCAGCCGACTGCAACCCCGGCTTGTCGAGTATCTCAGTCCTCACGTTCCTGGCAATCGAGCGCATGAACAGCGGCGGAACCGAATTGCCGATCCGTGCCCATTGTTCGGAATATGAGCCAATCAGCGCAAATGCATCAGGAAATGATGCAATGATTTTAGCCTCTTCGATGGTTAGGGCGCGTGGTTCCAATGGATGCGCAATCGTTGCGAAACCACGCCCGGTTTGTGTTTTCGGCAATGTCGGCGCGCACTTGTCGGGATTTGGTTTGACACAATTATTATATCCTTTACCGATTACATCCTGAGCATTGCCGCCAATTGGTACACGCGACCAAGGCTGTGCATATTTATCATCAAATGCTGGTATAACTTCATATCCAGCGTGCATTTTACAAAGAGTAGCCGCCGGGCGGCTACCATCCATTATCGGATTGATCTTTTGGGAACGCGAACCATTCAGCGATGGCAAGACTTCTTTTAATGCAATTGGCCTGCTCTCCGCTTCCGGGTGACTTGGCGCAATCCTCAGATCATCCCGCACGCCAATAAAGATCAGCCGTTGCCGACTTTGCGGCACGTTGAAGTACATCGCATTCAGTAACCTGGCGCTGACCTGATATCCACTGGCCTTTAGTTCTCGCAGGATTTCGGCAAAGATCAATTTCATCACGCCTTTGATCATGCCTGAAACGTTTTCCATAATGAAAACTTTAGGCTGCAAACCTCGCAAAAGACGAACATATTCTCGAAATAGCTGATTGCGCGTGTCACTGAATTGGCGCTTGCCAGCAGTTGAGAAACCAGTGCAGGGTGGCGAACCATCCAGTACGTCAAGCTTTCCCGACCCGATCAGTCCGGCCAGTCTCAGGCATTCGTCAACCGACAGTTTGCAAATGTCACCGTGATAAACTGGCACATTCGGGAAGTTCAGCCGGAACGTTGCCACGGCATTGTCATCCCATTCGACGGCCAGCAGTTCCCGAAAGCCGGCCATGCTGTAACCCAGTGACGAACCACCCGCCCCGGCAAAAGTGCTGATTACCGTTGGCGCATTCGCTGCCCTGGGCGCAAGATGCTCTTGCCAGCACGCCTCAAGGAATGGCAGATAGTCAATTCTTTTTAGCGGCATGTTCATGTCCGCAAGTCGGGCACCGACAGACTGCAATCCCGTCTGCGACCGACTCGTCATACTCCGGGAATTCTACATCTTTGACCCACGCGTCGCCCAGTGCGCTCAGCTCTTCCGGCTGCCACAGCGACTCCAGGAAGTCGGCGTCGTAGGTGACGAGGACTTCGGGATCCCAGGCAAGTGATAATTCAGCTACGCGATTATCGGCCAGACTAAGTCTTTGCGCCCGCGGGTCGGTGGCGTTTGGGATGTCCTTTCTTACGATTACAATAGGTTGCTGGCCCGTAGTCTCAATAACCAGCGGTTCAATCTCTACTCCAAATACATCGGCCACTCGCTCCAGACGTGCGCTACCCGCGATCATCTCACCATCGGCTGCGGTTGTCATAGCTCCAATCCAGCCGTCAGCTCGAATCGACTTATCCAGTGCACTTAGGCCGCGTTGGGTGTGAAGGTTTGCGTTATGCTGGGCGACCCGGAAGTCTTTGATCTTTTTCAATTTTGCACCTTTAGACGCGCTATTCGACCTGAACTACATCAATGCCTCTCTAGTTCCTTGCAAAACGACTTAATCCATGATAACATGCCTTTATGAGTCTGTCAATAGCTGAGCAAAAAGCCGCCATCCAATTAGCCGCCTGTTGGAAAGCATTCCCGTACTTCGCGGACGCGCACTGTCAAATCTACGACGCCGCCCAACGCGACTGGCTCCCGTTCCGCCTTTGGCCGGCTCAGCGCCAGGTTGCCACAAGCCTGCCAGACGAAAAGCTACTGATCATTCTCAAAGCGCGCCAGCTTGGCATGACCTGGTTATGCCTGGCCTATGCGCTGTGGCTGATGATTTTCCGACCAGCCGCTACGATCTTGATCTTCAGCCGCGGCGACCGCGAAGCAATGTACCTGCTCGGCCAGGAACGCTTGCGCGGTATGTGGGATCGCCTGCCGCCGGAATTCAAAACTGGTCTGACGGTGACTTCTAATTCTGATCACATCTGGGGGCTGTCTAACGGTAGCATAGCTCGCGCCTTGCCGGCCACGGCCGGTGACTCATTCACGGTCTCTTACTGCTTGGTCGATGAGGCCGATGTGTGCCCCGACCTGAATAGCCTCTTGCGGCGTGCCAAGCCGACGGTGGACGGCGGAGGCCAACTGACATTGCTATCGCGTTCTAATAAGAGCGAACCCCAGAGCGAGTTCAAAAACATCTATCGGGCGGCCAAGCGCGACGAGAACACCTGGAAGCCGATCTTCTTGCCCTGGACGGCCCGTCCAGAACGGGATGCCGCCTGGTATGAAGAACAGCGCAAGGACATTCTGGCGCGCACCGGTGCGCTGGATGACTTGCACGAGCAATATCCGCTAACCGATTTGGATGCGTTAGCCCCTGCGGAGCTTGATAAGCGGATGGCCGCCACTTGGTTGGCGCAATGCAATGCCGAACACGCGGCCCTGGGGCTCCAGGGCGCACCGGCCATTCCAGGCTTGCGTGTGTATGTCAGGCCCACTCCCGGTCATCGCTACGTGATCGGTGTGGACCCCGCTGAGGGGAACCCCGGTAGCGATGCATCCGCCTTCCAAGTCATGGACGCCGACACCGGCGAACACGTCGCGGCGTATGGCGAGCGGGTTGAACCTAAGGTGTTGGCGAGTTATGTCGATATGGTCGGTCAGTGGTACTTTAGCGCGCCAACCTTGGTTGAAAGGAACAACCACGGAGGTACCGTCCTGCTGTGGCTGTCCGAACACTCTAAACTATCCTCCCTGAGTGGCATGGACGGTAAGCCTGGTTGGCTGACCACCAGCCTTTCCAAGACCATGATGTACAATACTGCTGCTGAGCAATTGCGCAATAGCGAGGTAGTCCTGCATGATTTTGCGACTATCACGGAACTGTCACTGGTGGAAGGGAACACACTTTCGGCACCACCCGGCTTGCACGATGATTTAGCCTTGGCGTTTGCCCTCTGCTGCATTGCCCGTTCGCAGGCTGCCTGGAGCTTCGATGCCATTGGCGGAGTCGGCAAACGGGCGTCTAGTCGCTGGAAGCCACCGAGTTGACGTCTGTCTATTGCATTCTAACGCAAAGCATGGTATGCTTTGATCATGTGCATAAATAACCACTCTCCGAAGGCGTCCGGCGCCTCATAATTGTGCCACGGGAGGCGCAATGGCTAAGAAATTCGACCTATGGGCGGCTCTAGGAATTACTGGTGTCGAGGAATATCAGGGGATTCTTTCGGACAGATACGCCGAAACTCTCCGGGGGCAAGCTGGCATCCTAAAAATGGCGCGGGTCCTGCGCCGCGAGCCTGGCGCCTTCGCCACATGGTCAGCCGTGGGCCTGGCTGCCTCGACTGCTCGGTGGAGCGTGGTTCCCGCGGCCGACTCCAAAGCCGACCAAGCCTGCGCCGACTTCATCCAGTCCTGCATTGACGACATGAGCACGTCACATGCTGGCACCATCCGGTTTGCCCTATCATCGCGGGCGTTTGGGTTCGCCGACGAAGTCATCTGGTGGAAACGGCGCATGGGCCAGAATCCCAGGAAAAAGGATTTATCGGCCAGCAAATGGAATGATGAGTTGGTCGGCATTCGTAAACTGCTACCGATTCGCCAGGAGACCATCGCTAAGTGGGTCAACGACGAGCATGGCGCTAAGCAGGGCCTGGTGCAACAGGACCCGACGACTGGCAAGAATCTGCCGGAGATCCCCATCGAACGCCTGATCCACTATGTCGGCGGGGACGAGCGCGGCTCCTGGGAGGGTCTGGGCTGGCTGGAACCAGCCTACTGGCTGGCATACCTGATCGAGCAACTGGAGCAAATCGGTGGCGCAACTGCCCAACGCGGTGGGACTGGCCTGCCGGTGTTCAAGTTCCTGAGCATTCCAGACAACGCCACGTTGGCTGCTGTGGAAGAGATAGGTGAGGGCCTGGCCGCGTGTGAGTTGCAGTACGTCAAGCTGCCCGGCCCGATGATTGACTTCGACTTCAAGACCGTAGCTCTGAGCAACTTGGGAGAAATTCGCGGTTGGATCGACCAGTTGCGGTGGGAACTGGTGGCGTTGCAGTTTGCCACCTATCTGCGGCTCGGCAGTACGGAACGCGGCACGCAGGCCCTGGGCGGCACCATGTATGACGCCTTTACCCTCGGTATTGACGGTGCGCTCGATGATATTGCCGATGCCCGCAACCGCTATCTGATTCCGCGCATCATTGCCAATAATCCGGGTGAGTTTGACAACATCGCCGATCACCCCCGTTTGACGCATACGCGAGTCACTACCCTGCCCACAGCGACCGCCCAATGGCTGAAGAACGTCAGTGAATTCATGGATGCCGCCGAGCCGGAGGACGTGGAGTGGATCCGTAGCATTATGGGGATGCCGTACAAGTCGGCGCGGGACATTGCGACTGACCAGGCGGCTGCGGCCAAGAAAGCCGAAGCGGAAGCCAAGACCGCGGCTAAAGAAACGCCTAAGCCCCAGGTTGCCGTAACGCCACCTGCCGCCCCGGAGACTCAACCGGCTATAGCACCGGGTCAGAAGGCGGATGCCGGCGCAAAACAGGGTGAGGTGGCAAAGCCAGCCGAAGCACAAGCGCGCGAGTATCCAGCGGCGGTCCGTGAAGCATTGCTGGCGGCCGCCGAACGGATCGTCGGTGGGCAACAGACGGTCGCGGATGTGGAGTTGTACAATGCGCCATCTGGAGCATGATCAGCAGGTCCGCCTTTTCAATTGGGCGCGCAGCCGTGAGTTGGAATGCCCGGCGTTGAAGTACCTGTTTGCCGTGCCAATGGGCGGCCAACGCAACAAGATCACGGCGGCCAGGTTGAAGGCCGAAGGTGCAAAGGCCGGCTGTCCCGACGTTTGGCTGCCCTGCGTGGATGCCGCGCACAGTTTTCATGGTCTGGTAATCGAAATGAAAGTCGGTCGCAACCGCCCGACCGTCGCGCAACAAGACTGGCTCACCTGGCTGACGGCGCAAGATTATCGGGCCGAAGTGTGCTTTTCCTGGGTGCAAGCCGCGCAGGTGATCTGCGAGTACCTGGCCCTGCCCAGTGACATGTTGCCGTTGGAGGAAATGTAGACCATGCCTGAGCGTTCCCCGCAAGCGATGGTCGCCACCATCGTTGCAGCCGGTTTCACGCCGGTCGACGCAGCGCGCTGGGTGCGCGAGGCAGCGGCGATGCTGCCCCCCGGTGCTGATCCAGCCACCTGGCTACCGGACCCCGGCGCATTTGCCATGACCGCTGTAATCGACGAGGCCGCGGTGCAGGATACCCGGATTGACTGGTATGTCAACGCGCCGCTGGAATTCAAGCTGCTGCTGGATGATTTGGGCGGTGGAACGCAGGACATCGGGTTGTTCGCGGCGGTGTTTTACGATCCTCTGCTAGACGTGGACCTGTTCAACCCTTACCATGAACCGGCCGGGTCACCTATCGGCGGTAGATTCGCATTTGCCGGTGGCGCGGCAATGAATACGCGGGGGATTAGAAATCAGTCACAGCTTCAACGTTTTGCCGAGTTACCCCCGGCCACTGATGGTACATGGGACTACTTGACACATGCTGTGCGTTACGACAGCGAGTTGGACGACATTGTTAGCAATGGTTTGACGTCGAAAAGTGGTGTCGTGTATACCTCGCCGTCGCCTTTGGTTCGTGACCGGGGGGCTGGCTTTGTAATTTTGCGAGTTCCCGCAGGCGCAGGGGAAAAAAGCGAAGATGTGGTGGAAAGAGGCTTACGCTTTCCGCAAGTCACCTTTACCTCTCTGCCTGCTGACTCGGTTATTCGCGTAGTACGTTTTATACAAACAGATCCAGGAGGGCATGGTGTTCGTGAGGATGAATTAGCCAGATACGCGTTGACTCACCAGGGATTGCATGACGCTGACGTGTTAGCGTTGCCTAAGCGATACCAAAAATGGTTCAATTTGCCTGGTGAGCTCAGCGAACCTGCGCACGCGGATCTGTTCAATCCGAACCATGAGCTGGCCGGGAGTCCCATCGACGGGCCTGGAGGCGTTGGATGTCTGACCTGCTGATCGGCTACACCTTCGACCCCCGCGTCCACGCCTACCGCAACCTGGCGACTGGTCGGTTAGTCGCGCGGGCGCGCATCCTAGAATTGTTGGACGCGCAAGTCACCCAACGCGGCAACCGTTTGGCACGCTTGACGCTGGATTTTGCCAGCAATCAGATGGACGCCAGCCATTGGCTAGCGATCATGAAGGACGAGCTGCGAAGGGCGGCGCTTGAATATGCGGCCCTGGGGCGTGGCGGCTGGGAGCGGTTGGACGCAAAAGCGTGGGGCCGCGTAGGCGGGATTTTGCAGGCTGATCTCCGACGATTGATTGCCTTCGCAGACGATATCGCGTCCGAGAAACTATCCGAGGCACAGATTCTCAATCGGTTAGGTATGTACCTTGGCAACATGCGCCGGAATTTCTGGGACGCTGAACGCGATGCCCTGCGTCTGATGGCGGGCCGTTATCGCGAGCGCCGCGTGCTTGGCATCTCGGAACACTGCGATGATTGTGTGGTTTACGCGAGACTTGGCTGGCAACCGTTTGGTGTGCTGCCAGTTCCCGGGGAGCGCAGCCAGTGCCTAACAAATTGTCGTTGTATACTGGAGCGTCAATTTATAAAGAGTAAGCAAGGGCAGCTTTCTAAATGGACCGGTGGCGAGGTTGCCTTATTCAATCCCCGCCATGAGCCGGCCGGCTCACCGATTGGCGGTCGGTTTGCCCATGCCCGGCTAGGCAGCGCCACGCCCAGCAACACCGATGAAACGGCCCTCAATGCTGCGACTAAACAGATTGCAGAACTGCGCTCAGGTCGGAGTCCGACCATGCGGTACCGCGGAGTCGAAGCATTCGTGCTTGAAAAGGGGGCATTTTTTCCGGGTGCCCCGAAACCGGCCGGCGTAAAATGGGGCGTCCAGAAGCAATGCTATATGAACGCTTACAAATTGGCCGACAGTGACAGTGACCGGTACGCGTATGTAGAGGGCCTGGCGTTACCGGACTTTGAATGGCCGATGGGCTTTGAACATGCCTGGGTAGTGGATCGGCAAAACGGGCAAGTCGTGGACAATACCTGGCGTAAACCGGGGCGGGCGTACTTCGGTGTAGAAATGCCACTGGATAAGGTCCGCAATGTTTTACTGGAAACCAAGGTCTACGGAGTCTTGCCAGAGGCTTATCGGTCAACCGTGGACGTTTACGACATGGCCGAAGAAGCCGACCTGTTCAACCCGCGCCACTACCCGGCTGGCCCACGCGGCGGACAGTTTGCTCCTGCGGGCATGTCGCAGGTGCCCGGCACCATCATGAGCACCCAAGGCGTGCGCACCGTGGTCGGCACCGGTAAGTCGGATTTTGCTACCGCGGCAAAAAACGGCAAGATCGCGACATCAAAGTATCTGGGTGGCGGCGTTTGTGACAGTCAGATCGTGGAATACCAGGACGATGGTCGTGGGGTGTGGAAGGGGTTAGAAGACTCCAGCGGAGACCATCAAGGTTGGCACGAGGTGGCCGCTTATGAGCTTAGCGAGGCACTGGGTCTGCACGTTGTACCCAAGACGGTATATGCCAAGAACGAACTTCGCGAACCTGGCACAGCGCAAGAGTTCTTGGAAGGCGCGACACTGGGCAGATACCGGCACGCCACCGCTGAGGATGCGGACCGAGCAGAGCGAATCTTGGTTCTGGATTATGTAATCAGGAACGGCGATCGGCACGGTGGCAACTACTTATGGGATCAGGCCGGTCATCTGACCGCCATCGACCACGGCCATGCCAGATTCAACCGTGTTCAAGCGGAAAACATTGTACCTTACAACGATTTCGTCAACCTGAAGCTTGCCAATGCAATGGGTGGAACACTTCGTCCCAAGATTTACGGCCGGACGCAGATTCGGATTCCGTTATCGGACGCCATTCAGCGCAAGTTGCGTGGCATAACAGAAGCGCGAATCCAAATGATTATTGGCTCCGACCATGAGTCTAGCGCTTGGGCGGTATGGGATAATATCCAAGACCTGATCAAGAATCCGTATATGGATTGGCACAGATAGGAGGACGCGTATGCACACAGTAACTTTCCTGGAAACTAGCACCGTTGTCCCATATTGGCAACAATCGGTAGGTACCATCGAGTTCGCTGGCTCTGGTGCGCCAGTCATTGAACCAACCGTGGCGCGCGAAGCGGCATTCCTGTTTCGCGACGTTGACCAGGCCGACCCGGTCGCAGTGGTGGCCGCCATGCGAGATGCGCCGCGGCATTTCGATGGGGGTTATCTGCGCGCCACGTATACTGAGACCTGAAACACCACGATGACCGACTTCCCTTGCACTCGCTGGCAGATTGACGGCCTGTGGCTGCTCTCCCGCTCTGGCACCCGGTTAGCCCGGGTCGTCCAGGGCGGGCTGGCGTTATACGACAAAAAGTCTCACCACGAAGTAGTTCTGACCGCCTCCGATCTGGACACCATCCTGCGCGCCCGCGTGGATGCATCTACTGTAATCACCGTAGCAGACTCCGAAATCCATCTACGTTAGATCCGCGCTGGTTCCTCTACCTGGAAATTGGTCCTCCAAAACGCAATATTGCCTATTGACAAATATCTCATTTCGTAATAGAATGGGTTAGGTTGAGATAGGTCATATACATCCAGGAGGAGGAACCCAATGGCACGCCGAGAGTACTGCCCCCAGCACCGTGGAATGGTCGAGGTCGAGCCGACCGCAGATTCGTTGGTTTGCGTTTGCGCCCTCTGCGGTGCGCAGACCGTCGAGCCGAGTGAAGAGTCCCCTAAACGCCATTACCAGCCCGGTCCGTTTACCGTGGCGTGGCAAGGCATCCCCCAGGCCAGGCGCTACGCGAGCGTGGCCCAATGATAACCCAATCCAATCTAGCCGATTTCAAATTCCGGGACGATGGGAACCTGTGCGGTGGATTTGCCACGCATGTTTCTGGCAGACCTGACTGAGCATGACTCGTACTTGCTGGCGACCCGTAAACCCTCCGTGTTCCTGTGGGCTGTCCGTGACGCAGGTACCTGGCTCCATCTTGATAATTCGTCCATCGATTGGCGACGTGCCGAAGTACAATCGGGCGGGGGGGCTGTGCAGTATTTCATCGGCCAGCAAACGGGTCTGCGCGAAATCACCGCTCAACAATATGTCGATTACAAATTTGCGGAGGACAAATGTACGCCATCAATGTAGCTGACTTGAGTAGCCTGGCGACATCGCCGGTCGATCAACTCATGGTGCGCTGGATGTTGCAGGACTTCGTGCCAGCCACCAACCGCACAACCGTCATTATCGACCAAACTCGCATGGATACTGGCGCAGTTCTGCTGACTGGCCCGGCGGGTGAAGATGAGGAACGCGTCGAGGCACTGATTCAACTCTTGCAGGAAAAGATCGGTCCGCAGAAGGTGAATCGGCGGGTGCGGTGTTATCGCCAAGGTCCGAAGGGTGGCTGGTCGGAAGTCCGTCCGCCTGCGATCAAACGGATATAAAACTGGCCGAGATTGCCTATTGACAAATGTCGAAACCGTGATATAATAGGACTGTAGGCAGCAAGGTAAACGTCAAATCACAGGAGGCCACAAATGAAGTCTGCGAAATTCGTGAGAAACCAGGAACGAGTTGCACTGGATAAGTACCATAAGGCGTTTGATAACGTCCTGTACGTCCAGGCTACGAAAGACGATGTATCCCCGTACAAGCGGCGCAGTAACCAGCTAATTGACGAAGCGCTAGCCATCAGTGGCTCCCCCAGTTTCAAGGTTACGCTCATCGAATGGAATAGTGACGAGGTTGCATTCCTGGAGAAATTCGCATGATTGACTTTACCGCTTACCAAGAAGCGCTGCTCGCGGATGGCTGGTCTTCTGCCGCGATTTACGCCAGCCAATTTGACCCGACTAAGTCGGCTCGGTTTACCCGCGACGGGTGGAAGATTGCGGTTTATCGCGCAGCCGACAGCCTGGGGCGCGATTCCATATCCGCCTGGGGGCCAGACGGCCTGGCGATTGACGTGCCAGCGGTGTACTCCTGGGAAGCACTCCAGACCGCCTTGTTGGTTTGTGGCGGTTGTGATGCAGTTGGCAAAACGGTCCGCCTCGGCTTTGCTGGGCGGGTCTGCCCGGCCTGTAGGGAGAAGTACGTGGCCCGGGTCGAGTATCCCGGGTGGAACAGTTGACAGTGAAAGGGGAAACATGGAAACCTATCAGGAGTGGCGGACCGCCCGCGGATGCGGCCAACCGTTCAATCCAGCCGCCGACATTGCGAAGCGCTGGCAAAAACGGATCGTAGCGCAGGGCCTGAGCGGGCGCATGGGCGCGTCCGTGTATATGGGCAGATACGGCAAGAACATCGGCGCGGACAAGTTGGTGAAACTAGCGCGAACGGCTGAGCAGCACTTGTGCGACTGGGCCGAAAGTGATGAGATGGCGCAGTTCTTTTGGGAGGCCGCTTACCAACTAGCAACCGGTGAGCCAGTCCCCGTTGGTGAACGACGCTCAGTGGGCAACAGCCCAAAAGCTGACAGCGAAGCGTCTGGCGTAAACGCTTCGTCCGTCAAGCCGCACGCACGTGATCTACCGGGGATCGCAGCCCAAGCGGAAGACTGGACCGTATTCCCAGCGCACCTGCGACCGGGTGCGTTGGTCACCATGCAGCCAACGGACGCGCAACATCCGAGAGAGTGGTATATCGCTCACCCGGCCTATTGCGGCCAACCCAAGCGCGACGGCCAGCGGATGGTGATCTTCGCGACCGCCGAAGCCATCGCCTACCAGGGCCGAAGTCTGGCGCTCCAGGGAGTACCGGACCCGGACATGGACGCCATCCTGCGGTTGACGGCCCAGGAAATCGGGCCGTTCATCCTGGACGGTGAGTTATGGTGGCCGGACGCGGAAGGTGGCGAACATCGCACAGCTCCGCAAGCCCTGAGGGCCAGCCAGGAACTGGGGCGCGGCGAGGAACGCATCAGCCCAAAGTTCGCCGTTTTCGAGGCGCTGTTCTATAGGCGCGACTTGACTGCCGGGATGCTGGAAAGCCGGCTAAATGCAGCCAAGACCATCGTCGAGAACCTGCGCGGTGGATGGCTCCTCTTCGAGTTCCTTGCGCCAGTCTATCTGGCAAGCGACAAGCGCAGACTGGCCGAGGCGCAACATGCGGAAGGGCGTGAGGGTGAAGTCTGGCGACTGTTGAGCGCCCCGTACACCGGGGGCAAGCTGAATGCCCGTGGTTCACTGGAGCCGATTGTCCGCACCAAATACCTGATCGAACGGGTCGTGCGAGTTACCGGCCTGACCGCCAGTGGCGCAACCAAGGTGGCGCGGCGGTTTGCGGCGATTGAAGTCTGCGACCCGGAAACCGGCAAGCCTCTGGGGAAGGTCGGGACCGGCTTTACACAAGCCGATCAAGCGACCATCGAAGCCGGCTTCACCGCAGCGCAAGCGGCTGGGGTGCCATTCCTGATCGAGGTCGCGGCGGCTAGCGTCAGTGAGTATGGCGTCTTGTACCAGCCACGCTTTGAGAAGATCGTTACTTGATGACCGTGCAATTCGGAGGCGGATGCCGATGCAGCGGCTAAGTAAGGATGGCTCTCTCTGGTCTGCATAACCGGAACAACCCATCGCATAGGTGGGAGCAACGGAGCACGCGAGGCGCTCCGCACAGCTAGCCCGGATCCAGAAAGCCCGTGGGGTGCGCAATACGGGGAGGCGCGGGATCTAAAAATGCGTCGATGCCAGCCGGGCCGGAGTTCGGCACTTGTCGGCCAGGGCTTACGCACCGCCAACTGCTCTGCACGACCATCAGTAGGAGCAGTTGGCGTCTATCAACAAGTTCAAGGAGGTCAGTCAATGAAGCGCATGATCACCGAAACCGACGAAGACGCTAACTGGATGCGATATGGTGGCTCCATCATATTCAAAGAGCTACCCCTCGACAGCCTGTTTCACAATGGCGTCAGTTGGGGCAGCGGCGCACAGTCTGGTATTCGCACCTATCTGGTCTGGCGCAAGTATGCGGACTCTCACGCCGAAGTCATCACGCAGGTCGGCTATGGCAACCAGCGGTTGCTGGGCACCATGCAGCGCTTTGACGGTCGGCAGACCGTCTGGCCGGTGGTGGAACGATGAGCAAAGTCACGCGGGGATCGTGCCCAGTGTGCGGGGATTGCAAAGAAGCTGATGTCGAGATTGAGCACGCTCTCGACGGTTGGTCAGGCCGGCGCATGCATCGCTATGATTGTCCGGATTGCGGCGAACACTCCGCAATTGTCCTATACGATTGTCCTGATTGCCCACCAAGGAGGGAACCACATGTTGCGCGCAACGAATCCGGAACAGTTGAATGAACTGCCTAAGCCGTCCATCCGAACGGGATGGAACAAAACCACGGCTTACGCGGGGGCTGACTACCTGACAGATGGCCGGACGCTGGTGCTGGCCGCCGGTGTAACGGCGAAAGATTGCTGCGCGATCGAGAGGCGATTGGAAGGGGGCCGTGATCGGGCAAGGCTGGTTGAACAGATATTCACTGACCAGTTGCAAGCGGTCAAGGTTAATGGGAGTCTGCCAGTCAAGTTTTTGGGCTGTGCGGCTGACCAAGCACTGTTGAAGTGCCTGTTACCATCCGATGAACCTGCGCTTCCCTGGCAACGCCAGGCCATGTTGGAGAGTGCTCGGCTGGCCTATGCCGTGCACTTGACGAAGGCCACTGACCTGCGGAAGATCCCAGGTCGTCGCTGGCAAAATATGCTCATGTTGTACCGGAATGACGAGTTGGTCGGTATAGTGTACGTCGATTGGGGGAAATAACATGCGGAACACTGGCAGAGTGTACGAGATTTCCGGGCTGGATAGTCCGCGACTGAAATTCAACTTCGGCTACCATGACGCCCGATCCGCGCGAGTTGCTACCGAACGGCAAGATGACTGAGCATGACGAGCGACACGTCAGTGCCGGATTCGATCCGTATTATTTTCACGGTTACCGCTTGGGATTGACATCCAGCGCAGAAACCAGTACGGCGGCTTGGGTGACTTGGCTGGCGAGCTTGACTAAAGATGAGCGCTTCCAGGTGGAAATACAAATTCTAAGTGCTGAGCTTGCGCAGCAAGGAACGCCGTTTACTGCGACAAAGTGGCGACAGGTCGTCGAGTTGGCCCGTGAAACATGGGAGGCGTGACCATGAATGCAGCCGCGGAGGCGCTAGCCGCTAAAATCCTGGCGACCGTTGAACCATATCTGTATGATCCGATTCCGGCGGATGGCTACACTCCCGTTGACTTGCGGGAATACCTGCTGATTGCGATCACGCAGCTCATCACGGCTTCGAATACGGTTGCTTGACAAGACGCGGCTTATGTGTTACTCTGCGCTAGAATGGACAGGATAACACATAAGGAGGCTACATGGATATTAGCGAATACGTGGACATCAATACAGCAGTGCGCCTTCTCAAACCGCACATCCCAACAGTCAACCGGGTAACGCTCTCAGCATGGGTTAGAGACATGTACCTGCCGGGGGTGCGCTTTGCTGGCGGAATCACAACCCTGATCCCTAGGGCGGCATTGGCGTTGTTTCAGAAGCCCGGCGGCGGGCGCTACAAGAAACGAGAAAACCTGCAGCGCGGGGTTGCCATCGCAATGCGCGTGCTTGGCAAAACGCAGGTGCCGGCTACCATCGGCGTAGTGGGCGCGGTTTGTCCGCGCTGCGGCCAGCCATGGGTGATCAACGGAAGTCAGCCAGTGCTCGGTCGGGAAGCCGATCTGTGTTGCTGTAACTTCGACTGCCTGTACGTCGGAGCAGACTTCATCGCCCAACCCGATGCCAGGGCGGTGCGCAGCGCAGACGGCGTTTATGTGAACATGAGCATTTGAAAGGAGTGACGATGGTTGATCTGGGTAAGCTGAAGCTCCACTACAATCACTTCGGCCAGCCGGCATGTGACTGCCATGATGTAGACAAAGCACAGTTGATGCCCGCTGCCGAGACCACCTGCCTGCGCTGTGCGCATACGCGTGCCTGGCGCGACGCGATGGGTTTGCCAGAGGAGACCACCGGCTACCAGGCAAGCGCGATCTGCCGCAATGGGCGCCAGGTGGTGTTCCAACGCACGCTGGAGGGTGGTTGGACAGCTAAGCAAATGCCCACGACGTTCCGCTTGCTGTGCGGGCGACGGGTGGTCTGGCGAGAGAAGGCCGACGTGACTGCTACGGATGCCATGCGCGATAAGGCCAGGGCCTGGGCTACGGCGCATGGCTTTGAGTTAGTTTGACCCGGAGGGACCATGAAACTTATCTTCATCCTGTGCCTGGCATTGGTGCTGACAGCGTGTGGTGGCGCAATCGCCGGTATACCTACGCATGACGCGAATGGCAAGCTGGTCTGTCCTGCCGCGCAGGTGTTGGACATCCTGGATACCGGCGTACCGGTGTGCCGCTATCAGTAGGAGGAAATCCCATGTTGAAAGACGAACAACTCGCCGCTATCGAAGCCCAATGGCTAAGATTGGACGCCTTACGCAAAGCATACGATAAGGCCGATGAAACGCTCAAGGCTTGTATTGCCTGGCCGCTGTTGACCCTGGCTGATCTGGAGACGTTGCTTTCGGTAATAAACGAGGCGTGCGAGACCCGATTCACCATCATCTCCGAGATGCAGAAACGCAATCGGCGCGCCCGCATTTGATCGAAAGTGTAGGAAGTTGCGAATAACTATTGACATTTTAGCAGAGGTGTGCTAGAATACATTTGCTTGGAACTGACAAGCCAAGTAGTTATAAATGGACTCTCCGCTAAGACTCCTGCTCCGAAAGTTGGGGCCGACTTGCCTTAGCGCCTGTCAAGCGCAAATGCGGAGAGTCGGCGGTCGGAACCAACTTTTAGCGCAGGAGTTTCTTTGTCTACAAATATCGCCGAAATACTCATGCGGAGATGTAAAACGCCTGGGGATGGTCGAGGTTCAACTAAACCAGATGAACCAGGAATCCATACACTCGTTAGGGTACACCCCACGGGTGCGTGGAGTGAGGGAGGCCGCCCGGATCGTTTCGTCACCGAGGCCGCGTACACCCCACGGGTGCGTGGAGTGAGGGCACGCGATGCCCACGAGGTAGCACTGGCAAATGTACACCCCACGGGTGCGTGAAGTGAGGGAGCGAGAGAAATGCATAGAGCACATCGAATTCGATTGAATCCAACGCCGGAACAGGAAAAATATCTCTGGCGTTGCGCTGGCGTAGCCCGCTTCACCTGGAATTGGGCGCTGGCAGCTTACAATGACACTCTGGTCCGCGGCGAGAAGCCATCAATTGCCAAGCTCAAAGTCGAATTCAATCGCCAGCGAGCAGAGGAAGCTTTTGCGCCGTGGGTGGGTGAGGTCCAGTCTTACGCCTATCAGTATGCGTTTCAGGACTTGCGAACAGCCATCAATCGATATCACGAATTACGAAAAGCCGATAAACTCAAGCCCCGCGCCGGTTGGAAACCCCGCAAGGATGGCCGACCATTTGGGTGGCCGCGTTTCAAGGCCCGCGCATTGACCACTCCGGCATTTGGTTTAGCAAACAATGGCGGTGTCCACTGTGCCGGGAACCTGGCCTATCTCCAGCGGTGTCCCAGCCCTATCAACATGGCTGAGGAGTTGCGCTTTACAGGACGGATACTCAGTGGTCATGTAAGCTACACCGGCGGCCATTGGCACCTGTCGGTCTCCCTCGATTTACCCGATCCTCAACCAGAACCGCTGCCCGGTCGTGTGGGCGTAGACCTGGGAATCAAAAGCCTGGCCGTAACCAGCGATGGCGTAGTATATGAGAATCCCAAACACCTACGCGCCAGCCAACGCAAACTAGCGCGGTTGCAACGCGAGTTAGCTCGTCGGACTAAGGGCGGAAAGAACCGCGCCAAAACGCAGACTAAAATCGCACGGCTACATGAACGAATCGCCAACCAGCGTCGCGAAACGCTGCACGAGATGACCACCGATCTGGTCAGCCGCTACGGTACAGTGGTAGTCGAGGACCTGAATGTCTCGGGAATGCTCAGCAACCATCGTCTAGCCCTAGCGGTTTCGGATGCCTCCTTCGGCGAAATCCGCCGGCAACTGGAGTATAAAGCTCCGGCGCACGGGAGCCAGGTGCTAGTTGCCAATCAGTGGTTTCCTAGTAGCAAAACGTGCAACGACTGCGGTTGCGTCACTGCGCTAACGTTGTCTGACCGCGTATGGACATGCCCGAATTGTGGCGTTGTCCATGATCGAGATATCAATGCTGCGCAAAACCTGCGTGATTATCAGCCCGTTAGCGTAGCTTGATGGAATACAATATGTCGCCGGAGTACTCACCTGGAGACGCTAAACGCCTAGGGATGGTAGTGGTAGTAGTCACGCCAAACGAACTAGGAATCTACGTGCTCCGTAAGCGCGTGGAGTGAGGGAAACGGGTGCGTCTACACCGAACGGTGAACGCTTCCCGCCAGACACAGAAAACACCTGGCGCTCCGGCTTGACAGCCTGAGCGTTCCGTCGGTTTGCCGAAAGGCAGTGAGCTTCGCACGAGTGCCGCCAACGCGGCCACCCTGTAAATTCAACCACCTGGAAGGGTCTGAATGCGAGTGCCCATCCCGCCAAGGGGTGGGTCTGCCCTGTTCTCGCCAACCTTATCGTGTAATTCCAATCCTCTTGCCAGCCTATGGCCTCTGCACATCCTCCAATTGCTGAAGAATGTAACTGGTCGTGTTTCCCTGTAAATTGGTCTCCAAATCCACGATATTGTCTATTGACAAACGGTAAAACCGTGATATAATGGGTTTAGGATGAAACGAAAGCAACGGGCACATGAAGGGAATCGCAAATGGAACACAGCGAAACTAGAGAAGAGCTGATCCAAGGCATTACCATGAATACTCAGGCTTGGCTGGCAGTGTTCTGAACCGGCAGGGTTGCGCAACAAGACCCGCTATCGCAAGCCGACTGCACCTTACGCAGAATCACTACAACTCGCGCGGACTTTCAACCAACACAGGAGGATAACCGCCATGGAACCCAAAATCAGCCAGTGCGAATGCGCCAACTGTGGCCGGTGCTGGAAAAGCGCCATTCCCACCGACGAGCTGACCGAACTCGACATCATCAACAACATCGTCTATTTCGAAGAGTGCTCCTACTGCTACCTCACCGTTGATGAGCGCAGCCGCTAACACCCACGGGGGCGATCGCTACCGATCAACCGGGCTGGCCCCCTGTCACTCACCCGAAAGGAACCTTCCCATGTTTGGCAAATTTCGTGTCAGAGCCACGTTCACCCGCCCTGATGGAACAGTAGTCGAGAGCCCATTCTGCCGCTCGTTCGGGTGCATCTCCGAAGCGCTGATCTGGAAAGCTGGCCTCCGGGCAGTCCTTCCGCTGGACGATGTGACGATCACAGACCCCAATGGGTACGCCGTACCCCCAGACCACACAGGATGCTTTTACCCGCAACTTCTAACCCGGAACCCTGACCTGGCTCATCCCCGGGTCAGCAGGTAAGGCAGCCACCCGCCTGGGTGCGAGTTCAAAGCCTCTAATGCTGATGACCTGTTACTCACCCGAAAGGAATGCAGACATGCCACTTACCCGTCAGCAAGCCTGGTCAATCTTCCGCTCAGCACCGCTTGAGATGAAGTTACGGAAACGCATAACCAATCACTAGGAGGAATCACATGATAGCCCGCGAGGACGCCGAACGCTACTATCAAGCAGGTGTAGTCGCCAAAGCAGCCGGCCATGAGCTGCCGGAGGCGCTCATGGATTATTTTGGCCACTATCAGGACTGGTCGGCGTATGCCTGTTTCAAGCTGGGCTTCGCGGCCCAGCCATTCGAGATCAAGATCTGGGAGCGCTACGGCGAGATCCGCACCGAGCGCTACTCCGGGCAACCGCTCCCCAGCTACAATCATCTGGATGATCGGCCAGAGCATGGCGTGTCCGTGATATACCCCGACTGGGCCAACACGGTGCACGGGATGTTTTATATCGCCCACGCTGAGACCCGCGGCCGCAAGCGGATCTCCTTTCGCGGCATTGATACAGGGCACTACGGCGGCGACGGGGAGCCGCTGGTTATCCCAGTGGCATAAACACCCAACCAGCCCCGCCGGTGAGGCAAAAGGCCGGCAGAGGAGAGTATCATGGAAAACATCAAGTACAAGCTCGGCTTGGCAGCCGGGCAGACCGACGACGGCAAATTTTTCCTGGACTTCAGCGCCAGCGCGTTTGACCCCGTCGAGTATGTCTATGTTGACATGCTTGACGGGGTGATCTGGCTGACGGGAGCCGGCTTGGCTTCCGAGCTCGCGACTGGCATTGTTCCGGCGCCAAGGTCGCTGGGGATCCGCTACGCTGAGCATACGCTCAGCGTGGAGGACAAGGTGACAGGCGCGCAAATTGCCGCGCGCTTGTTGGTCCCCGGGATGCCCCGGGAGCAGACCAGCGTTGTCGGGACGATTGGTGACTGCTCGGGAGTTGCGGATACCGTGCTGTGGACCAGCGCGGTCAACGTGACTTTGTACCACTAACCCATCACGCACCCGGCCAGCCCTACGAGTCGGGGGAGGGCAAAAGGAGAATACCATGAGAAAATATAGCAATATCTACCGCATTGCACTGGGAGAATGCGGAGACAATGTCGTATTTTCGGTCTCCGATGAGGGAGACTTCCTAAAAATTGTGAATATCACCGCCGATTGTTGTAATGCAGATAGCTTGGTGCTAGATATCGAGGCGGGGAGTTTTCGCCTCGAAGATGACAACGCCGCGCCCAAGGATGGGCATAGTGCTCATCCAATTGATGACCGCGGAAATTACTTTGTTTCCCGGTCAGGCGAGCTATTGTACTAGGCAGATCTTTACTGTTGCCACATACCCGGCAGGCCCTGCAAGCCGGCGGCAGGGGCACAGGAGAGAACCACATGAAAACCAAGCAATTTGTCAACCTGAACCTGGGCGATTTCGAGGCATTTGACTACAGCACCGACCCGACCGCCGACCCCTCCGATGCACCCTGGATTAGCCAGGTCAGACCAGGCCTCCAGTTTTTCGCCGTAGAAATTCTCTTCGAGAACACCGGCGCCGAACGCCTGGACGCGCGCAGCCAACCGGCCCGCAAAAATCTGAGTCGGGAGATCTGCATCAACGGTTGGTGCGGGACTACCGACAACGTCAGCATGACAGGCTGCGGTCAGTGGGAGATCGTCACCGTTGATCGCAGCCACGGCAACGGCCGGTACGACATCACGGCGCAACGCATTCAGTAATTCACCACCCGCCGCGCCAAGGTAAGGCGCGGCGGTTGGTGACAATGCCGAGTACGGTGAGATTTTGCAGGGGATCGCCTCCGCGCTGTGCGGTGATCCGTTCTCTGCGTCGGTCAACGAAACCGGCATGTACACCATCACCTCGGCGGCCTACGCGTTTTGGCCGCGTTTTGCCCAACCCAGGAGCTACAACCATGAACCCCATACACGACATTGACGCGCACGTCGGATCGAATCAGTTCTTTACGCCAAAGGGCCGCCCGATCTGGGTCACCCGCCGGTGGGATAGGGCGTACCGTATTATCTCCAACAGCGTGGAAATTTATGTCGGTCACGACACAGTCATGGCTACTGCGGCGCTCAACAAAGCGTTAGCTGGCGAGGAGGTCGCCCATGTCTGAGTCTGAGCGCGGGAAGATTCGCGTCTTGCGCGAAGTGCAGCGCGGAGACTATCTGATCCAGGTATTCAACTATGCTGACACCTGGCTACTGGATGCGCCAGCACCGGCAGAATGGGACACGTTGGTCTATCGCGTGATGAAGGGAGTTGGCGGTCACGAATATCCGCTGCATGAGCGACAAATTCCACCGTCCATCGCCAAAATGGGTGATACGCTGGTCCGAACAGAGCAGGCCGGACAAATGCGGATGCTGTAAACTGGCGCCTAAATTGTCGATATTGACTATTGACAAACAGCGGAAGCTGTGTTATAATGAGTTTAGGATGAAACGAAAGACAAACGCACGAAAGGACAAGCAACCATGAAGCACACGATAGTGATTGAGGATACGGTGGGAGACGAAACCAGGATTTCGACGGTGGATGGGTCGTCCTTTGAGTGGATGGCCCAAGAGATCGCCGAGATGGCCGGCGTGAGTTTCGGCGAGATCATGACGCAGGTCAATAATAGCCGCGTGACCTTCTCTGATCGCTTTTTCGCAACTGTTTGCATCTAGGATGTGCCCGATGACCCCAGACATCATGTCAAATCAGCCCTACTACAGTATCATTCGCGATAGCGAGTCCATGTTATTCTGTGACCGCTGCGGCGCTTATCTGGCCGTCGGTGTGTGTTTTGATTGGCACGGTGAAGCACTGACCGTCGGGCGCACTTGCGCCCGACACTACGGGATCACGTGGACAAAGGCTGTCGGCCCATGTGCTGATGACCCCGACGTGTACCAGCGCGCTGTCGCGCTGCATCGCCAGCGTGGAGAAGATCGCCCCGCCTATCGTTGGCCGGATGGCTGGCAGGCGCTACGTGATGCGCTCGGTAGCATCGCTTGGAAGCGGGCGCAAAACGAAGCCGCTCGCTAACACTCACCGGGGGCGCTCGTCGCCCCCACTCACCCGAAAGGAATGCAACCATGGCTCGCACCATTCGCCAGGAACTCATCAGCTATGCGGCCAGCCGGTTGCGCCGCTGGAGAGCGAACAAGGAGCGTGTCGTCTCCGGCTTCGGTCAAGCGCACTCCCCGACCGCCCAGGATGCGCTCGACAATGTAACTGACTTCTGCCGGCCCGGTACACTGGGCTGGGCAATGCGAGAGTATTATCTGAATATTTCCGAGAATGGCACCCGTCGGCAGTGGGCAATGTTACTCAACGCTATTGACGATGCCGCTGGCACATACGACGGCTAATACCCGCCCCCACTTACCCGAAAGGAACGCAACTATGACCGCAAAGACCCGCACAAGTTTTTCCGTGAATCCGTCCCGAGCCGAAGAGATCGCCTGGCTTCGGGAAGTCGCTGAGAGCGTGCCGGAGAGCACGTACCTGGCGAGTTTGCTGAAGCCCGAACTATTGGCCTGGT
>Ga0180007_10002257_pt1 | contig 23397 bp, 19 predicted proteins | sample MM_PC_MetaG_FD_121122 | JGI IMG/M metagenome (GOLD analysis project Ga0180007, IMG submission 121122) | Groundwater microbial communities from the Aspo Hard Rock Laboratory (HRL) deep subsurface site, Sweden - MM_PC_MetaG | ecosystem: Environmental > Aquatic > Deep subsurface > Groundwater... | reverse complement strand
TGGTACCCCGGACAGGGATCGAACCTGTGACCTACAGCTTAGAAGGCTGCCGCTCTATCCAACTGAGCTACCGGGGCATGGATAACATTGTATAAGGTTCCCAAAGGGAATAATGAACGAGCTACTCGTCCCGCACCTGAACATAATGAATGGTGCGGGGCCGAAGCATACTTATATTTTACCTTAAAATTGACATTATCTCCATATCCACAACAGTAACTGCTCACTGACTTTGCACCAATTTGCGGGCTAAAGCCCGCAAACGTGGGTATATTGGTAACCGCGCGCTTACCTGTCGACCGTAGCCCAAAGGCGAAGGTTGAAGCGCGCGGTTACCAATATATCCAATAAGGGCTTTAGCCCGTACGAATTGCATGCTCAGTGAGCAGTCACCCACAACAAGATTAATCTCACGAATAAATCATCCCAAAAGAGTGGTGGGAGCATTAAGATACAGGATCACGAACAATCCGATCAGGATAGATACTATTCAGCATTCTTTGGATGCGATGAGGGCGTTTCTTGAAGAAGATTTATTATAATGCTCCCTTGTCTGAACCATGATTTGCATGATTAAAGGATTTTCTTGATTATAAACATGATTTGTTTGCTAAAATCATGTTAATCCCTTAATCAAGTTAATCATGGTTCAGACAATTACCTGCCCCCACTGCTCAACGGCTTTCGAGATAACAGATAAAGATCTTGCATTCTATAAGAAAGTCTCACCTGAATTTGGAGGTAAGAAATTCGATATCCCACCTCCATCCCTCTGCCCGCAATGTAGAGTACAGCGGAGAATGGCATGGAGGAATGACAGAAGTTTCTATCACCGACCATGCAGTATGTGTGGTGAGCAAATGATTTCTATTTATCCTGCTGATTCGCCTTACACTATTTATCATGCAAGCGAATGGTACGGCGATAAGTGGGATCCGATGGACTATGGAATGGAAGTTGATTTAAACAAATCATTTCTTGAGCAATTCAAAGAACTAATGCTCAAGGTTCCACGACTCGGTATGGATATTGTTAATTGTCAGAACTCTGAATACTGCAATTACTGCGGTGATGATAAAAACTGTTATCTGGATATTGCGGGAGAGGCTAATGAAGATTGCTACTACAACTTGTTCACAAAGTACTCCAAGAACTGTGTGGATAACACTTTTGCATATCACTCAACCCTTTGCTATGAATGCATACAAGTCTATAACTGCTACAACGTCAGGCACGCGATGTACATGGACGGATGCAGTGATTGTGCTTTTTGTTATGACTGCAAGGGATGCAAGGACTGCCTACTCTCAATCAATCTGCGTGACAAACAATATGTGATTTTGAATGAACAGCATACAAAAGAAGAATATGAGAAAAAACTTGCTGAACTTAAACTCAATTCATACGAATCCGTTCTAAATGTTTTTGATATCTGGAACAAGATGAGAATCGAAAAAGGAATCTATCGCGATATGTCCAATCTGAATTGTGAAAACTCAACAGGAAATAATCTTAAGGATTGTAAGAACTGCACCGAATGCTATAACGCTTCCAATTGTGAGGATTGTAAGTATCTTTATGATGTATTGGATGCCAAGGATTGCCAGGATCTTAACTATTCCCTTTATAAGCCCGAAGTTTCGTACGATCTGATTAGCACTTTGCAAATGAGGAATTGTGCTTTCAGCCTTGCATCACATTACTGTAATGATGTGTATTACTGCGAGATGTGCAACAACTCTCATGATTTGTTTGGGTGTATTGCGCTTAACCATAAAGAGAATTGCATTCTTAATAAACAATACTCAAAGGAAGAATACGAAGAATTAGTACCAAAGATCATTGAGAAAATGAAAGCTGATAAAGAGTGGGGATATTTCTTCCCTGTTGAAATGAGCCCAAGTGCCTATAACGAAACAGTTGCACAGGAATACATAACACTCAATAAAGGCGCGGTCGAAGCGCGCGGATGGAAATGGAAGGAACTGGATGAAGATATCGGAAAAGTTGAAAAAACGATTCCGGCTGCTCAACTTCCCGACACAATCGAAGAAATACCTGACGACATCCTTAATTGGGCAGTCGTATGTGAAGAATCAGGAAAACCATTTCGAATAGTCAAACAGGAACTCGCACTCTACAGACAACTTGGTATACCCGTACCAAGAAGAAGACCTCTGCAGAGACATAAAGATCGCAACATGCTCAGAAACTCGCGTGATCTTTGGGAAAGGAAGTGTGATAAATGCGGGAAAGATATCCAGACGAGCTATGATCCGGAGAGACCGGAGAGGGTGTATTGTGAAAATTGCTACCTTAAAGAAGTCTACTAAGCAATTTTCACCCTTAGCTTGTCGTACTTCGACTTTGCTCAGTATGACCCATATCTAGCTTTCAGAATCATCTCTGATAGACCCTGAGTTAATCGAATGGGTCGAAGTGTGAGGAATGTTATTTGAAGGAGGTTTATTGATGCCCCCTTGTCTGAACCCTGATTTTTAGGATTAAAGGATTTTCTTGATTCATAGACATGATTTGTTTGCTAAAATCATGTTAATCCCTTAATCAAGTGAATCATGGTTCAGACAACTTGCCCCCAATGTTCGGCTTCATTCGAGGTTACTAAAGACGACCTCGCCCTTTACGACAAAGTCTCACCTGTAATCAATGGTGAGAAATATCAAATCCCTCCACCATCCATTTGCCCCGATTGCAGACAGCAACGCAGGCTGGCTTACCGTAATGAAAGAAACTTTTATCAGAGAACATGCGACAAGACAGGAAGCATATGTGTATCGGTTTATTCCCCCGACAAACCGTGCACTGTTTATGACCAGACTGTGTGGTGGTCAGATGACTGGGATCAATTAGCAACCGGACGTGAATATGATTTTTCCAAATCATTCTTTGAACAACATTACGAACTAAGCAAGGTTGCGCCTAGACCATGTATATTAAATATGAGCAGTGAAAATGCGAAATTCACAAACCATTCAGCATATAACAAAAACTGCTATATGTGCATTAACACGGGTTACTGCGAAGACTGTTACTATCTAAGCAACTTCAGCCCCGAAGATAAGGATTGCATGGATTGCATGGCAATTCAGAATTGTGAGCTGTGTTATTACTGTATAGATACAAAAAAATCCCACTCCTCATCTTATTTGCACTGGTGCATTGATTGTACTGATTGCCATTTTTGCGAGGATTGCCATTCATGCCAGAATTGCTTTGGATGCTGGAACCTAAGGCATAAAAAGTATTGTATTTTCAATAAGCAATACTCACCTGAGAAATACAAAGAAGAAATTGAAAAAATAAAGCCACATGACTGGTCTTCGACAGTGGATTTTCTTAATGATTTTCAGGACAAGGTCAAAAAAGAAGCTGTCTTCAAGTACGCATCTATCGAAAACTACGACAATGCAACAGGTGATTATATTTATGGCAGTAAAAATATAAAGAAGTCATATAATATAATTGAATGCGAAGATTTGTCATATTGCTACGACTGTGGAGATATAAAGTTTTGTATAGATACTATAGAACCATATCACGGAGAACTTCAGCATGAATCACACGGTTGCAATCTGGGATATGCACTCAACGCTTGTTCTAAGTGTTATGAATGCAATAACCTCCTTTACAGCCAATATTGCTGGTACTGCAAAGATTGCTTTGGTTGTTTTGGAATTCGCAATAAACAGTACTGCATTCTTAACAAGCAGTATTCTAAAAATGAATACTATGAATTGGTTCCAAAAATTATCGAAAAGATGATTGCAGATAAAGATTGGGGCGAGTTCTTCCCTATCAGATTATCCTTATTCGCATATAACGAAACTGCAGCCCAGCAATATTATCCATTAACCAAAGATGAAATTGAGAATAAAGGATGGAACTGGATAGAAGAAAACAATGATATTCCCGAAGTTGAAAAAACAATTCCTGCAAACCAGCTTCCAGATTCTATTGAAGACATACCTGATGACATTCTTAATTGGGCAATAAAATGTGATATTACCAACAGACCTTTTAGGATTGTTCCTCAGGAACTCGATTTCTATAGAAGAATGAAATTACCAATTCCTCATTTACACCCTGATGAAAGGCATAAACAAAGGATGAAATTAAGGAATCCGCGTAAGCTATGGAAAAGAAAGTGTGACAAATGTGAGAAGGATATTCAGACAAGCTACGACCCCGAAAGACCGGAAAGTGTCTTATGTGAAGAATGCTATTTGAAAGAGGTATATTGATTATCAATTTATTAAAGCTATAAATGGTGTACTAGTATCCACCTATTATGATAGGATTAAAATTATGGAAATAAAGCTATTCGATAAGAATATATCTGATTTTATCGCAGATCTGGATAAAACCACCATGGCAAAAGCCCTACGAACATTGGATCTATTAGAGAAATTCGGAAACAAACTAAGTATGCCGCATAGCAAAAATATAGGTGACCAACTTTTTGAATTGCGCATCCATGGCAAAAAGGAAGTCCGACTGATCTATTGCTTTGATAATAATAAGGTAATCATACTGCATGGATTAATCAAAAAATCCCAAAAGACTCCAAAAAGACATATCAAATTGGCTAAAAAACATATGAATAGCATTGACCTTATATAACATATACGTTATACTTGATTTGTTATGGAAAATTATTCAAACCTCAAAAAGCGACTTCTAACAAATAAAAACACTCGTAAGGCTTACGATAAACTTGCTCCTGAGTTCACAATCGCACAGACTGTTATTGAACACAGAATAAAAGAAGGCCTTACTCAATCAGAACTTGCCAAAAAAGTTGGAACCAGACAATCCGCAATATCGCGACTTGAATCCGGAAACTACAACCCTAGTATCAACTTTCTTGAAAAAGTTGCAAAAGCACTGAATTTAAATTTGACTGTTTCATTCTCAGGATGAATCATAGTGACTAATGCAACAAACTTGTAACAAATGTTCGGCTTCCTTCGAAATAACAGATGATGACCTTGCATTCCTTAAAAGAGTCTCCCCTGTCATAAACGAAAAAACATACGAGTTTGCACCACCAACACTGTGTCCGGACTGCCGAATGCAGCGCAGACTTGCATTTGGGAACCGATATAATCTTTACAAAAGGAAATGTGCAATCAGCGGTAAAGAGATAGTATCAACATACTCACCAGACAAAGATCTCCCCGTCATAAAAGAAACTCTTTGGTGGGAAGGCAAATGGGATCCTTTTGAACACGGCAAAGACATCTCATTCTCAGATCCAATTTTTGAACAAACAGGAGATTTGTTCCCTAAAGTTCCACAAATGGGGCTCTTTAATGCTGATAATATAAATAGTCCATATGTTAACTGGACGGGGTGGGCAAAGAACTGCCACCTTTGCTACGGGGCAGATCATTCTGAAGACTGTATGTACACGGAAGCTGTATATCACTCTAAGAACACACTCGAGTGTACGTATTGTCACGGAATGGAAAGATCTTACGAATGCCTTGATTGCAAAGACTGTTACGAACTTTTCTTCAGTCAGAATTGCGTTTCTTGCAGCGACTCATACTTCTTATATGGCTGCATAGGTTGCAGAGATTGCTTTGGATGTGTTAACCAGCATCAAAAACAATATATGTACTTCAACGAACAACTATCAAAAGAGGACTATGAGAATCGCATAAAAAAACATTTTCCACTCAACCATTCCCTAATTAGTAAACTCAAAAATCAGTTGGAGGAACTTCGCATTAAAATCCCACACAGGTTTATGACAGGTACACATAACCAAGGGAGTACCGGAGACTATCTACACGAATGCAAAAATGCTCAGGATTGTTTTGATTGCCTGGAGATTGAAGATTGCAGGTACTCATCTAATATTAGAAGAGCTAAAGATTGTCGTGATATAAATTTCTGGGGACACCCCGGTGAACTTCTTTACGAAGACATGGCCGCAGGCGAGGGGGCTTCCAAAGTCTGTTTTACAATTTGCGCTTGGGGAGGAACACATGATGTCTATTATTGCTTAAGTTGTATTGCGTGCAAAAACTGCATTGCCTGCTCGGGTTTGCACAGGAAAGAATACTGCATACTAAACAAACAATATTCCAAAGAGGAATACGAACAATTAGCTCCAAAAGTTATAGAGCATATGTGCAAGACTAAAGAATGGGGTGAGTTCTTCCCTGTTGAGAATTCCCTTTATGCTTACAACGAGACTCTCGCAAATGACTTTTTCCCGCTCTCCAAAGAAGAGGTAAAAGCCAATGGATGGAAATGGCACGAACTCAGTGACGATATTCCTCAGGTTGAAAAAACAATCCCTGCAGACCGACTACCGGATAGCATCACAGATATTCCTGATGACATTCTGAATTGGGCTGTTAAGTGCAAAGAAACCCAAAGGCCATATGTTATAACCAAACAAGAGCTGGCTTATTATCGAGAAATGAAACTTCCAGTACCCAATCTTCATCCGGATGTCAGGCGAAGCCGCAGGCATTTATATCATAATCCCCGCATACTATGGAGCAGGAAATGTGATAAGTGTGAAAAGGATATTAAGACGAGTTATGATCCCCAGAGACCCGAGAAAGTATATTGCGAAGATTGCTATCTTAAGGAAGTATATTAGCTGATGGCTAAATGTAGACAATGCGGCATTTCATTCGAAATCACTCAAAGTGATCTGGATTTTTATGACAAGGTTTCTCCTGTTTATAACAATAAAAAATATCAGGTCCCACCTCCTACCCTCTGTCCTGATTGCAGGCAACAACGCAGAATTGCGATCAGAAACGAAAGAATGCTATATTCCCGCAAATGTGATTTGAGCGGTAAGGATATTCTATCTTGTTATTCAGCAGACAAGCCCTACAAAATTTATGATTCAAACGAATGGTACAGCGATAAATGGGATGCCTTAAAATACGGCAAAGACTTTGACTTTAACCGCCCCTTCTTTGAACAATTTGCAGAGTTGCAAAACGAAGTACCTCGAATAGCTTTACACGTTATTAACAACGAGAACTCGGATTACGTGAATCTCTCCGGTTACAACAAGAACTGTTATCTGATTTTTGCAGCTGAATACAATGAGGAATGTCTGTATGGAACTCAGGTTATCAAGTCCCAAAACTGTGTTGATACATTAAATTGCCTGGAGTCTAATTTGTGCTACGAAGTTGTAGATTGCGAAAAATGCCATACTTTGTTTTTCGGACAGAATTGCAGTAATTGTAATGATGGATACTTCTTATACGACTGCAAAGGATGTTCCGAATGCATTATGTGCACCAATTTAAGAAAAAAACAATATTGCTACAAAAATAGACAATTAAATAAAGATGAATACAGCAATATTAAAAGAAGTATTAAAGAAAAGATCCAAAATGGAGATATCAAATCTTTATTGGATGAATTTACAACTTTTAAGCAAAATTCTATACACAGAGCTGCGGAAATCATTAACTGTGAAAATGTTTCCGGTGACTATCTTGCAAATTCAAAAAATCTGACCGGATGTTTTGATCTTTCTTACGGAGAAGACTGCCGCTACGTATATACGGGTTTTGAAAACAAAGATATGGCTGATATTTGTCATACTACAGAAGCTGAAATGGGCTATGAAGGTACCAGTTTTGGTTACAGAGCATACAACTGTATATTTACTCACGGATCATGGACTTCTAAGAATTCCCATTACTGCGACATAGTAAAATCATGTAATCACATGTTTGGTTGTGTGTGTATGAACAAAAGGGAATATTGCATACTAAACAAACAATATGAAAAGCAAGAATACGAAGAATTGGTTCCAAAAATCATAGAACATATGCAATCCACAGGTGAATGGGGCGAGTTCTTTCCTGTCGAACTCTCACCTTTTGCATACAACGAGACAATTGCACAAGACTACTTCCCTCTTACAAAAAAAGAGGTTTTGGAAAGAGGATGGAAATGGCGCGATGAAAAAGATGAAATGCCTGATGTAGAAAAGATAATTTCTGCAGATAGATTACCTGACTCAATTGATGATATCCCTGATGATGTCCTAAACTGGGCAATCAAATGTGAAATTACTCAGAGACCTTTCAAGATCGTAAAGCAGGAACTCGAGTTCTACAGAAGAATGAAACTTCCCGTTCCCCATTTACATCCTGATGAACGTCACAAAAGGAGAATGGCTCAAAGAAATCCCCGTAAGCTCTGGAAAAGGAAATGCGAGAAGTGTGGAGTGGAGATTGAGACCACGTACGCTCCTGATCGCCCTGAGAAGGTTTATTGTGAAGATTGCTACCTTAAAGAAGTCTATTGATAAACCTTGCCCATTATCTGAACCATGATTTGTATGATTAAAGGATTTTCTTGATTATAGACATGATTTGTTTGCTAAAATCATGTTAATCCCTTAATCAAGTAAATCATGGTTCAGACAACTTGCACCAAATGCGGCTCCTCGTTCGAAATAACCCCCGAAGACCTCTCCTTCTACGAAAAAGTATCGCCTGTATTAAATGAAATCCGTTATACATTCCCACCACCTGAGCTCTGTTCTGATTGTAGAATGCAACACAGATTGTGCTTTAGAAACGAAAGAAAGTTCTACAAACGAAAGTGTGACTTAACCGGTAAAGATATAATTTCTATTTACGCACCTGAGAAAGATTTGGTTGTTTATGATCAGGAAGCTTGGTGGAGTGACAAATGGAGTCCTCTGGATTATGGGAGAGACTATGACTTCAACCGATCATTCTTCGAGCAATTTCACGATTTGTGGAAAGTAACTCCTCTTATCGCACTTTGGAACTTCAATTGCGAGAATGCAACCTTCAATAATAATTGTTTTAATTTGAAGAACGGTTACATGAATTATAACTGTGATGAAAGCGAAAGACTCTATTACTGCTACAACACAGAGTTCTCTAACGATTGCGCAGACACATCATTCATGCATAAATCTGAGCTTTGCTATGAATGCATGGATTGCACACAAGCATATGGATGCATTCACTGTAATCTTCTTGATAACTGCTCAGATTGTTACTTTTGTTCCGATCTTATCGGATGCACAAAATGCTTTGGTTGCCACGGTCTCAGGCAACAAACACACTGCATATTCAACGAAAAAGTTACAGAAGAAAAATGGAACAGCTTTATACAGGATTTTAATTTTACTTCTGATTCCATTGAGAAATATAAAATTAGATCCGAAGAAGCTCGTCTAAAAATACCCCACATATATACAAAGCAAGTTCAATGCGAAAACTGTACAGGCAACTTCCTGTATAAAAGCAAGGACTGCGAAAACTGCTTTGATATTAATGGATGTGAGCACATAAAAAACTGTATTTATCTGCCATGGGATGTTAAATACTCTCAAGATTGTTATGCTCATGGCGGATCAGAACTAACATACGAAGTGATGGCTGGAGGAGTTGGTGTTCTGCACTGTGCATTTATTAACGGCTTAGTTAACGGTGTAAATGACTGTTTCTACAGCGCAATAATTGGAAATGGAGCCGAACATCTGTTTGGATGTATAAGCATGATGAAACAACAATACTGCATACTAAATAAACAGTATTCCAAAGAAGAATATTTCGAAATGATTCCACGAATTGTAGAACATATGAAGAGCACCCAGTACCAGTCGTCAGCCGCGGCTGACTCCGGTACAGGACAGGCAGGTGAATACGGTAAATTCTTCCCGGTTAGTATTTCCCCATTTGATTACAACGAAACATTGGCACATGACTTATTTCCACTTTCGAAGTATGAAGCCCTATCTAAAGGTTTCACATGGCGTGATGTTCCAGATGATCCTATTGAATCCGAAAAAGTAATACCGGCAGAAAAGTTACCGGACAAAATAAAAGATATTCCTGATGATGTACTTAACTGGGCAATAGAATGCCAAGCAACAGGAAAACAATTCATGATCGTCCCGCAAGAGTTAGCCTTTTACCGCAGAATGCAACTCCCAATCCCCCACTTCCATCCCGAGGAGCGATATAAAAGAAGAATGAGCAAGAGGCCTCCACGTAAGCTATGGAAAAGACATTGTGATAAGTGCGGGGAGGAGATGGAGACGAGTTATGCACCGGAGCGATCGGAGGTTGTCTATTGTGAGAAATGTTATTTAGCTGATGTTTATTAACATACTTTCAATCATCATACTAATACCCTAAACTGAAAATATACCTCCCTCGGAAAACCGAGGTGATTATCGGGCTCCGAAAGGAGCCTTTTTAAATGTTTGTCATTGCAAAGAATGTCTTTTTCTGGGAATCTATCGAATATGGATATGCTCAACGTATTGAAAAATGAAAGTGTAAGGGAAGCTTTTTCCTGGGCAACATCAAAAACTGCAACAAACCCACAGAAAGGTCATTATTGTTCTTCCCGTGATATTCTTGATGCACGCCTGGAACACCTAAGAAAAGAAATATTGCTCTCAGGAACAAACGAAGACACATCGTATCTTCTTCATGCCATATTATCCGAGATTTGCGGCAACTCATTTGATCATAATTTAGGACAGTGGCATGACATTCCCGGATGTTTGCTTACATCAGAAAAACTTGATAATTATTTTGTTATTACAGTTGCAGATCGTGGTCAGGGAGTTCTAAAAACTCTACAACGGGTTTTTCCCGAAATTACTACACATGACGAAGCTTTAAAAGCTGCATTCTTGCGTCATATTTCCGGAAGAGCACCGGAACGTCGCGGGAATGGTCTCAAGTTCGTAAGGAAAACTTTGCTCGAGGATGGTATAGATCTTGTATTCACCAGCGGATCGGCTCGATACTGCATTTTTGGAATAACGGAAGAATGGTCAAAAGCAGAAACTTCTGTCCCCGGTTGTATAGCTATAGTATCATTCCCTCTGACATGATAATCGAAATGAAAAAGTTCGGCTCTGTGCTAAATTCCCGTCCAGCGGGTCACGAAGCACTGCTGGCAATCAGCCCTCATCTTACCGAAAAGAAAGATGGCGAAGAACTGGCAATTGACTTCAAAGGTGTGGATGTTCTTACACCTTCTTTCGCTGACGAATTTATTACTCCACTTGTTATGGAGCATAACAAAAATGAACTGCGTTTAACAAATACACAGAAGAACATTACTGTACGCAAGACTCTTGCTTTTTTAGCAGAAGAATGGGATAAGAAAGTGGTAATGGAATAAGGACTTGAGCTCAATCCCTTAACCCCTTAATCTTCTACTATGCCTAACTGCTCCCACTGCGGCTCCCCCTTCGAAATCACACAAGAAGACCAAGATTTCGCAAACAGCCTAGCCACGAAAGCAAAAGTTGCCCCCTTTCCTCCGCCTAAAATGTGTGTGTTATGTAGAGCACAACTTAGATGTGCCTCATACAATCAACGAATTTTGTACCCAAGGAAATGTGACGCTACAGGAAAAGAAATTTTATCAATGTACTCACCGGATAAGCCTTTTCAGGTTTACGATCAGGAATACTGGTGGAGTGACAAATGGGATCCAATGCAATACGGGAGAGATTACGACTTTAACAAACCTTTCTTTGAACAATTCAAAGCACTATCGGATATAGTCCCCCGCCGCAATGTGTTCACTGCATACAAGCATGATGAAAACTGTGAGTATACAAACCACGCAGGAAGAAATAGAAATTGTTATCTGATTTTCGATTCGGATGACAGTTGGGATTGCATGTTCTGCCAAAGTATCAACAGTTGCAAAAACTGTTTGGATTGTTACAGAACAAAAGAATGTGAACTAAGTTATGAATGCATTGACTCACAGAACTTGTACAATTGTAAATTCTGTCAGAACAGTGTTCATTGTCAGGATAGTGCTTATTTGCACAACTGCATCGGATGCAAGAATTGTATGTTCTGTGTAAATCAACATCAAAAAGAATATTGCCTTTTCAATGAACAACTTACAAAAGAAGAGTACGAACAGAGGTCACAGGAACTTAAGACAAGTTCATACAAAGTACTATCTGCCGCTTACGAAAAGCTGGATGAGCATATAAAAGACACTCCCCGACGTTACAGACAAGATGTTCAAACAGAGAACTGCACCGGCGATTATCTTTCAAATTGCAAAAACGCATCTTTCTGCTTTGATTCTCGTGACCTGTATGACTGCAAATACATCTTCCTGGCTTTTATGAAAGCAACAAACTGTATGGACTGTAACGAGATAGGAGACAACGTGGAATGCTGCTTTCAGTGTTCTACCGTTGGTTACAATGCCCGCAGCTGCATAAATTGTAATAGATGCTTGGAACAAGTAGATAATCTGACTTGTTGTGAAGATTGTACGCAGTCAAATAATTCATTTGGATGCGTAAGCCTAAGGAAAAAAGAGTTTTGTATATTAAATATGCAATATGCAAAGGAAGAATACTTTGAGCTTCTACCAAAGATCATTGATCACCTTGTAAGCACAGATGAATGGGGCAAGTACTTCCCCAAAGAAACACTACAATTCGCATACAACGAAAGTGTAGCTATGGACATGTTCCCTCTTACAAAAGAAGAAGCTTTGGCTCAAGGATGGAAGTGGAAAGATGATCTTCCTTTTACAACCGGTCAAGAGACTATTACATGGGATCAGGTCGCTGATGATATTGCTGATATCGATGATTCAATTTGTGACGAAGTACTTGCATGTGAAGTTACAGGAAAGAACTTCCGAATTACAAAGCAAGAACTTGCATTCTACAAAAAATTAAACGTCGCGTTGCCACGTATGTGTTTTGATGAAAGACATAGAAGAAGGAAAGTAAAGAGGAATCCATGGCAATTGTGGTTAAGAAAGTGTGACAAATGTAGCGAAGAAATTTGGTCTACTTTTGCTCCGGAAAGGGCAGAGACGGTATTTTGTGAGGAGTGTTATCATGGAGAGGTTTATGGGTGAGCCATTGTCTGAACCATGATTTTTAGGATTAAAGGATTTTCTTGATTTAAGATATGATCCGTTTGCTAAAATCATGTTAATCTTTTAATCAAGTGAATCATGGTTCAGACAACATGCACCACCTGCGGCACCACCTTCCCAATCACACCCGAGGAGATCGAATTCCTGAACAGAGTTTCACCCATAATAAACGACAAGAAACTTTCACTCCCCTCTCCGATAGATTGTTTTGATTGCCGTCTGCAACGCAGACTTGCTTTTTATAACAGCAGAACTCTCTACAACAGAAAATGTGATCATTCCGGCAAACAAATAGTTTCAATCTACAAACCTGACTCACCATTCGTTGTTTACGACAAAGACATCTGGTTTTCGGATAAACACAACGCATTAGATTACGGAAGAGATTTTGATTTTAATCGCCCGTTTTTTGAGCAATTCAGAGAATTACTAGAAACAGCACCCTTGCCAAATATAGCTGTTATTGGAACTGAAAATATAAATAGTGACTACACAAACGATAATCTGACTCTTAAAAACTGTTATCTGATATTTGATGGAGAACAAGCTGAAGACGGTTACTACGGACATACATTTGTACGCATAAAATCTTGTATGGACTTTTTAGCTATCGAAAATTCAGAGCTTTGTTATGAATGCACACATTGTTATAACTGCTATAACACTAAATTCAGCAGATTCTGCCACAACTGTCAGGACTCATGGTTCTTGCGTGATTGTATTGGATGTAAGAAATGTTTCGGATGTGCAAATCTTCACAAAAAGGAATACCACATCTTTAATAAACCTCATTCAAAAGAAGAATACGAAGAATTCATTAATAACTTTGAATCAAACAAACAATCTGTAATTAATGAAATGAAAAATAAGGTTGAGGAATTCTTTTTGACCCAACCTGTTAAAGCAACCAGAGGAATACAAACCCAAGATTCAACGGGAGATAATCTTAATCATTCAAAAAATGCACAGCATTGCTTCGACTGTAATGAATTACATGACTGCGCATACTGCACTGATTGTATAACTGGCGCAAAGGACAGCAGGGATGTTCATATTTGGGGCACCAAGATGGAGCTGTGTTATAACTCATGTGTGATAGGCATTAATGTGCGCAACGTCATTTCGGGCTATTACATATCACGAGGATGTAGCAATGTTTATTACTCATACTTCTGCGATCGAACGAGCTCGAATCTTTTAGGATGTGTAGGTATTGAACATGACAACAATATTATTTTTAATAAGAAATACTCAGAGGATGAATATAACGATCTTGCCACCAGAATAATTGAACACATGCAAAGTACCGGTGAGTGGGGCCAGTTCTTCCCTCCGGAAATTTCCTGTTTTGGATACAACGAAACAATGGCACAAAGTTTCTTCCCACTGGAAAGAGAAGAAGCTCTAAGTAATGGATTTCAATGGAATGATTATGATCCGCCTGTAGAAGCTGACAAAACAATAGAAGCTGCTCAACTTCCAGATAGCACTGATGATATCCCTGATGATGTTTTAAACTGGGCTATTAAATGTGAGGAAACTGGAAGACCATTCAGGCTAATCAAGCAAGAACTTGCATTCTACAGAAATCACAAACTCCCGATTCCACGCAGGCATCCGGATCAGAGGCACTTTGATAGATTCGAGTATAAGAATCCTTACAGGCTTTGGAAAAGAAAGTGTAACAAATGTGGAACAGAGATGGATACAGCTTATGCTCCGGGAAGACCCGAGAAAGTATATTGTGAATCCTGCTACCATAAAGAAGTCTATGGCTGAGTAATTGTCTGATTTTCATGATTAAAGGATTTTCTTGATTTAATATATGATATATCTGTTAAAATCATGTTAATCCCTTAATCAAGTGAATCATGGTTCAGACAGTATGCACCCAATGCGGCTCCCCCTTCGAAATCACTCAAGATGATCTGGATTTTTATAACAAAATCTCTCCTGAATTTGGTGGAAAGAAATATATCGTACCACCACCAACCCACTGCCCGGATTGCCGACAACAACGAAGATATGCCATAAGAAACGAACGTAATTTGCACAAAAGAAAATGTGATATGTGTTCAAAAGATATCCTTTCAATGTACTCATCTGACAAACCATTTCCCGTGTACTGTCCGGATTGCTGGTGGAGTGACAAATGGCATGGTACTTCCAGAGCTCGTGAGCTTGATTTTAATCGTCCGTTTTTTGAACAATTCGCAGAATTACAAAAGGAAGCCCCTCGCATCAGCCTTTACATAGTTAACTCGGAGAACTGTAATTATTGTAATTTTGTTGGTGATTGTAAAAGGTGTTATCTTACATTCGGACCGGTTTATTCCGAAGACTGCCTTTATGGCTCGGCATACTACTCCAAAGATTGTGTAGATAATTTGGTAACACGTGAATGCGAGCTCTGCTACGAATGCATAGACAGCAGAAAGCTCTATGGTTGTTTATACAATCAGGACTGTTACGGATCTGATAATTTGCTCTATTGCTACGACTTGCATGGCTGCAGTGAATGTATTGCTTGCGCGGGACTGCGTAATAAGAAATTTTATATCGGGAATAAGCCGTATTCGGAAGAAGAATTTAAGGAATATAAAGCAAAGATTAATTATTGTGATCCTATTCAAATGAATGAGTTACAAGAAAAACTTGAAGCGTTAAAACTAAGCACTGTGCGTCATTTTATGCCAAACAGCAACGTCCAGAATGTTAGCGGAACACACATTTATAATTCAAAAAATACATTCCGGTCTTTCTTCGTAGATAAATGTGAAGACTGTAATTACTGCATGCAAGCTGTAGATTTAAAAGATTGTTACGACAATAACTACACAGAAGAAAACGAATTGTGCTGTGAATACCTTGGAATGTATGGCGCTATAAACACCCACTTCTCCACATTTTCCCGTCACACATACGAAGTTTATCATTCAGAGTACTGCATTAACGGAAAGAATCTTTTTGGTTGTTGCAATCTGCGAGACAGAGACTACTGCATCCTAAATAAACAATATACAAAAGAGGAATACGAAGAACTGGTTCCGAAGATTATTGAACATATGAAACAATCAGGAGAATGGGGTCAATTCTTCCCAATTGAGTTCTCTCCATTCACATACAACGAAACTGTTGCACAGGAGTATTTTCCTCTTACAAAAGAAGAAGCTCTATCTAAGGGATGGAAGTGGCGCGATGCTACCGATGAGATCCCCGAAGTAGAGAAAATTATTCCTGCCAACAAACTTCCCGATAGCATTGAAGATATTCCCGACGACGTTTTAAATTGGGCTATTAAATGCGAAGTAACCTCCAAACCATTTAGAATAATCAAACAGGAATTGGATTTCTACAGGAAAATGAAGTTACCCATACCTCATCTTCATCCAGACGAAAGACATAAAAGGAGACTATTATCCAGAAACCCCCGCAAGCTCTTTAACCGCAAATGTGGGAAGTGTGGGGAGGAGATGGAAACGACATATTCTCCTGATAGATCCGAGATTGTGTATTGCGAGAAATGCTACCATAAAGAAGTCTATGGCTGAGCAGTTGTCTGAACCTTGATTTGCATAATTTAAGGATTTTCTTGATTTAAGATATCATGCGTTTGCATTATCATGTTAATCCTTTAATCAAGTGAATCATGGTTCAGACAACATGCACCCAATGCGGCTCCTCATTCGAGATCACAGAAGATGATCTGACGTTTTACGAACAGGTATCTCCTGTATTTCCTTCGACTACGATCAGGACAGGTAACGATAAGAAGTATCTAATCCCTCCGCCAAAGTGTTGCCCGGATTGCAGACAACAACGTCGCCTTGCAATGTGCAATGAACAAAACCTGTACAACTCCTCATGTGATCTATGCAAAAAGGAAATGATTTCACAATTTCAGCCCAATCAAACATTTCCTGTCTACTGTCGTGATTGCTGGCACAGTGACAAATGGGATACTTTATCCTATGGAAGAGATTATGATTTTAGTAAACCTTTCTTTGAACAATTTGCAGAGCTACAAAAAACTGTTCCTGCACAGGGGCGTGATGTACAAGGTACATTAGTAAACTGTGAATACATTCATTTCGCAGGATATTCCAAAAACTGTTACCTGATAATGCATGCTGATTTTTGTGAAGATTGTATGTATGGATACGGATTCAAGAAGAACATTGCATGTATTGACGGTTTTTATAATCTACACAGCGAACTCTGTTATGAATGCATAGATGCTCATAAGTGCTACGAACTGGTCGGCTCACAAGAATGTGTAAACTGCAGTTCAAGTTGGTTCCTGCGTGATTGCATTGGATGCAAGAATTGTATTCTTTGTACAGGACTTCGTGATAAAGAGTATTGCATCGAGAATCAGCAATATTCCAAAGAGGACTATATGGCAAAGAAAAAAGAAATGGATTTAGGATCATACGAAACGTATCAACGACTTAAGGCAAGACTAAAAAATTTGGAGCTCAAACATACATTTAAGGAATACCAAGGACATAATTTACAGAACTGCTCCGGTAATCATTTATATAACTGTAAAAACACTTTCGAAAGTTACGATTGCGAAGACACAGAAGATTGCAAATATTGTTATCAAATGGTCTTAAGTTCCAAAAATATTCGTGACACTTATCAATACGGAACCAATCTGCAGGAATCACTGGAATGCTGTATATGTGGAGAAAATGGGTACCATATACTGTTTTGTTTTGGAGGACACGTTGATAGCACTGACCTTGCGTATTGCTGGTATACAGAATCGTGTAAAGACTGTTTTGGATGCACCTTTATGCATCATCAACGCTACTGCATATTAAATAAGCAATACACAAAAGAAGAGTACGAAGAACTTGTCCCAAAAATAATTGAGCATATGCAAAGCACTGGAGAATGGGGAGAACACTTCCCTATGAAAAATTCATTCTTTGGTTACAACCACACAACCGCTGACTTGTATTATCCTCTATCAAAAGAAGAAGCTCAACAACAAGGAGCCAGATGGTCAGATTACGAACCACCTCCACCAAAAGTAGAAAAGATAATCCCAGCAGATCGTCTGCCGGATAATATCGATGATATTCCCGATGACATACTAAATTGGGCCATCACATGCGAAGTTACCGGTAAACCGTTTATTATCACTCAACAGGAACTACGTTTTTATAGACAAATGCGCATACCTATCCCCCACCGCAATTGGCAGCAAAGACAACTGGAGAGATTTAATAAAAGAAACCCACGCAAACTCTTCTCCCGAGAATGCAATAAGTGCAAAAAAGAGATTGAGACGACGTATGCTCCCGATCGACCAGAGAAAGTGTATTGCGAGGAGTGTTATTTGAAGGAAGTTTATTAGAAATACTAAAATTACATACTATTAACCTCTAAAATGGCTTCTGTTAGCCTAATACTCATATCAATTAATCAATATATCAATTAATTGATATATTAATATATTAGTGATGAGCCAGGTCTAACCATTGATGACTAACCCCTTGCAATAGCTCGATATCCTTGACATTAACAATACTAGTAATATATACTATATACATATTCCTAATAATCCTATGATTTCTGAAACACTCAACCTATGGGACAACGGCGCCGTTACCCTGCCCAAAGAATGGCGCGAAAAGTACGGAACTAAGCATTTCCTGGCTAAAGAAAATTCTAAAGGTTATCTGGTTATAATGCCTATATTGGATGTTGAGTACTACGAGGATGACGATGGGTCTTTTGGTTTAAGATTTCCTACCGGCATTGAAATGGGTGAGCTTATAAAACTTTGGGAGGAAGGCATGGAAGAAGCCAAAAAGATCAGAAAGAAGAAGCCTAAAAAGTCCCAAAAGAAGTAATGGATAGGATTTTAAAGTTCATTCTTAAGCTTAATGAAAAAGATAGTGAACGAGTATTAAAAGCTTACCGTGCAATTCTTGAAAACAAGCTTGATAATCTAGACATTAAACCGATCTCAGAAAGAAAATGGTGGTTCCGTTGTAGGATCGGAAAAGTCAGAATAGTGTTTATCAGGGTAAAACCCGGAGTAAATGTTGCCCATGAAATTAATTTCAGAGATAAATCTTATCGTAAGAAATAGAGATATATGTGTATACTTTAATCCAGATGGATCAGGTATGCACCCAATGTGGCTCCCCTTTCGAAATAACTAAATCTGACGAAGATTTCTATTCGCAAATCTCCGTCCCCCACCCAAAACGTTGCCCTGATTGCAGATTCATGCGGAGACTTACTGAAAGAAACACACTTAAACTTTACAAAAGAAAATGTGATTTAACGGGAAAAGATCTTATTTCACCTTATCACCCTGATCACGTATTCCCTGTATACGCGTCGGATGTTTGGTGGAGTGACAAGTGGGATTCACTTGAATATGGAATGGACTTTGATTTCGAAAGACCTTTCTTTGAACAATACAACGAATTACTAAATAAAGTCCCACACCAAGGACAGTTTGTGATGACAGATACTATGCAAAATAGCGATTACACAAATTGTGCAGGTTATTGTAAAAATTGTTACCTGATAGCAGAAGCAGATTACGATGAGGATTGTTATTACAGCAATCGCTTGTTTTATAACACAAGCATGGTGGATTGTTCCAATTGTTATGAGAGTGAACTCTGTTATGAATGCATCAACTGTATTAAATGTAATAACATTAAGTTTTCTGAGTATTGTCAGACCTGCAGCGATAGCTTTTTCCTAAAAAACTGCATCGGATGTCAGAACTGCATAGGTTGCATGAATCAACGTCAGAAAAAATTTATGATATTCAATGAACAATTTAGTAAGGAGGAATACGAGAAACGTAAATCTGAACTTAAACTTAATACAATTGATGGAATTGTAGAGATGCGTAAAAAGGCGGATGATTTTTTTATTACCCAGATCCAAAAACCTATACAAAACGAGCATAACGAAAATTGCACAGGGAATCATCTTTATGACTCTAAAAACTCTTTTGAGTGTTTTGACTGTAAGGATATGGAGGATTGCAAGTACTGTGCGAGGGTTTTTAGTGCAAAGACTTCCATGGATTACACAGCATGGGGAGATGACTCTGAATTAATGTATGAATGCGCATGTTCCGGTAATAATGGTTATAATCTGAAATTCTGCACAACATGCATGATCAACAACTCGAATCTAGAGTACTGCGGACATTGCGTTAAATGTGAGAATTGTTTTGGATGCGTAGGTTTAAATAGGCAAAAGTTCTGCATTCTTAACAAACAATACGCAGAAGAAGAATATAAAGAGCTAAAAGAAAAGATCGTTGAGAATATGAAACAATCTGGAGAATATGGTGAATATTTTCCAAAGGAGCTATGTCCATATGCATTTAACGAGACACTTGCAATGGAATACTTCCCTCTTACAAAAGAAGAGGCATTGGAAAAAGGTTATAAGTGGAGAGATAAGATATACGAAGTTCCGGAAGTTGAGAAAATAATTCCTGCTGACTCGCTTCCTCAAACAATTGCTGAAGTTCCTGATGATATTCTTAACTGGGCTGTTAAATGCAAAGAGTCAGGCAGGCCTTTCAAGATCATCAAACAGGAATTGGACTATTACAGAGCTAATGATATTCCAATCCCCTCTTTCCATTTCTCCGTCCGCTACGATCGCAGAAATGAGAGAAGAGCGGGATCTAAGTTGTTTAAACGAACTTGTTCGAATGATGGGGAAGAGTTTTGGACGAATTTTGGGGAGGATGATCCGGAAAAGGTTTATTGCGAAGAATGTTATTTGAAAGAAGTTTATTGATGTATAATACCACCATGACACAAGAAGAAACCATTTCTCACTGGAGACGAGAAGCGATGGGATCACTAACCATGGCAAAAGCAGGACTGAAAGAAAAAGAATTCAGTATGTCTTTATTTCATTGCCACCTTGCAATAGAAAAAGCCTTAAAGGCCGAATATATTTCAATGTTTGATAAAGATCATCCATATACACATGATCTCCTTGAACTTGCACTTATGATCAAAGAAGAATGGACCGAAATGGACAAGAGTATGTTTTCTGAACTGACAGACTATGCAATTGCAGCGCGCTACTCAGATCCTGAGTGGGCAAAAGAATTTTCAACCGAGGATAATGCATCACAATGGATCAATAAAACAGAAGAGTTTTTATCTTCCTTTATGCAATGAGAACAAAGATAACAAAAGATGACGGCATACGTATCGCAAAGGAGCTTAAAAAGCTGTTTGTTAAAAGGGGGTATCCGATTAAGGAATTACGCATATTCGGCTCAGTTTCACGAGATGATACAAATCCGCAGAGCGATATAGATATTGCAGTACTATGTTCGCCTTTTCTAAAAACCAAGCATGACGAAAACACACAATTCCTTCTGGACAGCAAAGAAGTGGATTTGCGCATCCAGACAATATGCCTTCACCCTGAGGACCTGGATAACAAATATTTCGGGCTAGCGCAGGAAATAAAAAAAAACGGTATAAAAATTTAATGGGAAGGAGTTTTTGACTAATTTTGGGGAGGGTGATGCAGAGAAGGTTTATTGTGAGGAGTGTTATCTGAAGGAAGTGTATTAGAGTATTGGAGTACTGGAATATTGGGCCTCGTGGTTAGAATATCTGAATATTATAATATTGGGCCCCGATATTAAAGACATAACCAGTATTCCAATATTCCAGTATTCGATATAACCCAATTTTTTGATAGCATTACCCACTTTCCTACGGTAAAATGCACGTCAATCATGCTTCTCCTCGTACGAATTCAGCAATGGGATACCAAGATTAGCAAACCTGAGCCAAAATTTGCTCAGCTGCTAACAAACCTGCACGAACAGGTTAAAGGAGAAAAAATAAGTTTTGAGCTGGCCTCCATTAGTCAGCATATATATTTCTTCATTCATATTCCCGGAAAGATAAGGGAGCTTGTAATCGGTCAGATCTACTCCATTTACCCCGATGCTGTTATTGAGGAGCAGAAGGGTGACTATGCAACTGCAAAAGCTATGGAGGGCGGCATAATGCTTTCTGCGCAACTAAAGAGCAAGCGTACGGATATTTATCCTTGGAAGCGGTTTGAAGAATTTGAAGGAGACAGTCTGGCAGGACTGTTTACTGTGATGAGTAAAACCGGAGAAGGCCAGCAGTTGTGGACTCAGGTAGTTGTAAAACCTATTCAGGATGACTTCAATTTTAATCTTCGCCGCACGGTTAAATACTTTACAAACCGATTTAAAAAGCTGATCAGATTCCGTGATTTTGTAAAAGCTCGTGGACAGAAAGACTTTCGTTCTCGAGAAAAAGAAGCCTTAGCTGACAAAGCAAAAGAGAGACATTACCGAGTAACAGTGCGAGTAGCCGCCATTGCAAACGATATGACCAGAGCCCAAGGGCAGCTGAATGCTTTAATGCAGGCCTTTGTTCAATTCAATTCTCTTGATTACAACGGCTTTGCTGTAAGTAGAAGATCAAAAGGAGAAGTCGCACTTAAGCGATGGCAGCAACGTTCACTTGATGACAATTCATGGATGGGAATTTCGGAAGTATCCGGAATGTATCATTACCCAGATCCTGACATTGTTCCTCATATAGTGCATGTTATGGCACGCAGAGCTGAGCCACCTCTGGATCTGCCGAAAGCAAACATGCAGGACGTTCTGCCATTCGGATTGACGAACTATCATAACCAAAAAATTCCATTTGGACTGCTGCGGCAGGATCGCGCACGCCACCTGTATGTAATTGGAAAATCCGGAACGGGAAAAAGTAAACTTCTGGAACAACTTATAGCAACGGATATTAAGGAAGGAAAAGGAGTCTGCGTAATGGATCCTCACGGTGACCTTGTAGACGCAGTTATTAAACACGTTCCAAAAGAGCGTATAGAGGATGTAGTTTTCTTCAATCCTATGGATACGGAATTCCCGATAGCATTTAATCCTATGCAAGCTGTTAACCCTGCATTAAAACTGAGGGTTACCATCGGATTTATAGAAATCTTTAAAAAGCTTTTTGGTGCTAACTGGACTCCACGCCTTGAACATGTGCTCAGGCAAACAACTCTGGCTCTTCTGGACAGCAAAGGAACAACAGTGTTTTCGATTCTTAAGATGCTTTCGGATAAGAACTACCGCCAGAAGATAGTTGCAAAGATCGAGGATGCGGTAGTTAAAAACTTCTGGGTAAACGAATTTGCCGCATGGAGCGAAAAGTTTGATAACGAAGCCATTACTCCCCTCTTGAATAAAGTTGGTCAACTTGTATCTACAAATCTGATCAGAAATATTATCGGTCAACCGTTTAATACATATGACATTCGTCAGGTAATGGATAATCAGAAGATAATGCTGGTAAAGCTTAATAAAGGTCTGCTGGGCGAAGAAAACGCACAGCTATTGGGAGCAATGATGATTACAAAAATTCAGCAGGCAGC
>Ga0180007_10002256_pt1 | contig 23401 bp, 12 predicted proteins | sample MM_PC_MetaG_FD_121122 | JGI IMG/M metagenome (GOLD analysis project Ga0180007, IMG submission 121122) | Groundwater microbial communities from the Aspo Hard Rock Laboratory (HRL) deep subsurface site, Sweden - MM_PC_MetaG | ecosystem: Environmental > Aquatic > Deep subsurface > Groundwater... | reverse complement strand
GTCGACGGCTGGAGCGTGGCCCACGAGGCGACCAGAACCGGGCACTTGCCACCCGACTTCATCCACTGGGAGATCCGCGACCTGAGGGGATGGACCGTGGCCCACGAAGCAGCCTCGCACGGCGCCCTCCCCCCTGATTTCAACAGATGGGATCTGGTCGATTTCGACGGCTACACAGTGGCTCACACCGCCGCCGAACACGGACACCTCCCGTCCGACTTCCCGCATATGGACTGGGCCGATGCGGACGGGCTGACCGTGGGCAAGGTTTACGCAAAAAAGATGAATTCATTACCAGCAGGCACAGGCCCTGCGCAAAAGCCCAAAGATTCCAAGCGCAAGATGGTTTATGACTTTTCCAAGGTGAGCCCCCCAAAGAACCCGGTTGATCCCGAGGAGGTGGCTACGATCAACCGCATACTGCGAAAGTATCCTTGCGACATCGAAGACGACCGTATCCGCCTTCACCCTGAGCTCAAGGTGACCCCAGAGGAGCGCCTGGTGCTGCGAAAGTATCTGATGGCGAAGGGCTACCACGCCGCCAAGGATGCGGTTGCGGAGTTGGATTCCATGGGTGACGCCATGGATGATTGATAGAACGCGCGAAACGAGAATGATCAATCGCGTGGAAGACCTGCCGGCGCAGCCGAGGCATTTCTGCTCAACTTAATTTTTGAGGTGATCAAACAGAATGCGCTCGGCTGCCTTTCAAGAAAACTGCCGCTACACACCCCTCCAAAAAAATCAATCTCTTCAAAATTTAACCTGTGCTCAACAATCCGTAAAATGAGCACGGACTTTTCCGCTCCGCCATGGGAGCGTTTCCTGCCGCTTCCACAAATCCTCTCAAAGACACTGGCACCCAATTATTTCTGAAGCCCCATCCCTCCTTTTTAATTAAGCAAAATCACGCGCAATATTTTTTACGACACTTTACAACGACATTAAAAATGTCGCATAAAGCACCCATGAGCTCACACGAAAACAAACTCACCATCGACGAAGTCAGCGGGCTGACCGCGGTGTCGTCCCGCACCATCCGGTTCTATATCCAGAAAGGGCTGGTGGACCGCCCGGTGGGGCAGCGCAAGGCTGCCCATTACACACGGGAGCATGTCCGCCAGTTGCTGGAGATCGAGAAGTGGAAGGCGGCCGGAGTGTCTTTGGAGGCCATTCGCGGGATCATGACCGGCGAACTGGCTGCTCCCGATGCCGCCGCCCTGCCCCGGGCACAGAGGCCCGGCGAGATCCGCATCTGGTCACGGGTCTGGCTGGCGCCGGGTCTGGAGCTGCACCTCGACCCGTCGGAACTCAAACTTGATACAGACCAGCTTCGACACCTGGCAGGACAGATCGCCGCCCTGGTGTCATCCATGAAACCGAAGGAGTGAATCATGTATTCGGAAATATCAGCGCCCTCCCTGAAGACCATCGACTCGCGCAATGTTGTCCTGCAAGGCGCGAACGTGCGCGTCGACATCCACGACTATCTGGCCCGCACGCGCATGGAATATCATTTTGTCAACCGTGAAAGCGTGAATATTGAGGCCGTGTACACCTTCGCCCTACCCATTGACGGCGTGCTCACGGAGCTCGGCATCATGATTGGGCACAGGGAGCTCAAAGGCACTGCCGTTGAGAAACGGGAGGCTCAGGAGCGCTACGAAGATGCCATCTCCGACGGCGACTCCCCGATCATGCTGGAGCGGCTCGACTCCGGGCTGTACAGCCTGAACGTCGGCAACATCATGCCCGGCGAAAAGGCCGTGGTCAGCGTCGAATTCCTGGAAGTCCTGAGCCCCAAGGCGGACGAGGTACGCTACGAACTGCCAACGACCCTGGCTCCCCTCTACGGCGATCCGGCCGCGCGCGGCCTGGCCCCGCACCAGATTCCGGGGCACAGCCTCATGGCAGACAACAGGTTCACCCTGCACGTTGGCATCGAAGGCTGCCTCGCCACTGCGGACATCCTCACCCCCGCCCACAAGACCGTCATGACCAGAGACGCTGGCAGGGTCGAGATCTCGCTCTCGGCGGAGACAACCGCCATGGACCGCGATTTCATCCTGGCCTTTTCTTCGGAGGCATTGCCGAGGAGCTTTGCCGTGAGCGTCCCGGACAAGGATGGCCATGTGGTCCTGGCAGGCTTCACCCCGAAATTCAGCGCCCCGGCTCCGGCCAGGAGCATCAAGATCGTGGTCGACTGCTCCGGCTCCATGGGCGGCGAATCCATCCTCCAGGCCAGGCAAGCCCTGCTGCGGGCCCTGGACCGGCTGCGCCCCGAAGACCACTTCAACATCATCCTCTTCGGGTCTTCCTGCACCGCACTCTTCAACAGACAGGAACCCGCCAACGCCGCGCACCTCGAAGCTGCCATCGCGCTCACAAGATCCATGGACGCCAACATGGGTGGCACCGAGATGGAGAAGGCGCTGGAAAAAGCCCTCGCATCCGCCTCTCCGGGAGGCATGCCCGAAGACATCCTGCTCATCACCGATGGTCAGGTCTGGAACATGGGAGCAGTCGCCAGCAAGCTGGCCAGTAAACGGCACAGGGTGTTCTGCATCGGGGTCGGCAGCGCCGTCGAACGCGGAGTCCTCTCCGCCCTCTCCTCGCAGACAAACGGCGACGCAATCTTCGTCAATGTCCAGGAGGACATGGGCAAAAAGGTCTTCGAGCATTTCAAGCGCATGACCCTCACCCCCGCCCAAAACCCGGCCTTTGACTTCGGCGGGGCAAAGCCGCTGACTGTCTGCCCGGAGAAACTGCCGGCCGTCTTCGATGGCGACATGGTGCTCGGCTGCGCCTGGTTCGCAACCCCGCCCAAGGCCGTCTCCTTCAGGTTCGACACCGCAGACGGCTCCATGTCGCAGCAGACCGAAGTGAAGGAATCCTCGGTCCTGACCAACGCCCTGATCCGCTTCGCGGCAGCCATGAAATTGGAGTCCCTGCCGGAACGCGAGGCCACGGCGCTTGCAGTCGAATACAACCTGATGAGCCCCTTCACCAACTTCCTGGCCGTACTGGAAAGGGCCGAATCTGAGATAGCGTGGGGCCTGCCGCAGTTGCGCACGGTGGAGCATAACATTCCGCGTGGGTGGGGAGGTATGGGCAGCGATATATTGTCAGACGCCATCCAGCCGTGCATGAGCATCAGCCGCAGCCACGTATATCTTGAAGAGGCTTGTGAGTGCTTTGAAAGGATAGATACTCCCTGGATCAATGCCGTCATCTCTCACATTGTGAAACATCTCGAATCTCATAAGGACATTGGCATCACATTCGCCATGCTCAAGGATTGGGGCCTCCCGGAAGAGATCGTCGACGCCCTCAACGCGTTGCTGCGAGACACACACCTTGGCATAGCGGCCGCCCAAACGGATGCCGAAGCAAGTCAAGCAACAGAGACTGCAATCTCATTTACGTTGGTGCTGTTGGCCGCAAAAAAAGAGGCGTCTATCAAGCGAGATGATACGAGGTTGTTGCGTCAAGCCATGAGCAAGTTTGCGCTGGATACGAGGATAAAAGCGTCAGTCGAGGACATTCTTGACGGATTCTAAGCACCACACAAGGCCGTTCAGCGAAGACTGGATGGCCAAATTTGACACCAAACCAGGACATCGTCCCTACAGCGTGGGACGATGTCCACAGTTATCGACGAAATGGCTACAGAGATATTCTATGAAAAACATATACCGACAGATGTCTGACAAGCACCAAGTAACGACACGAATCCAACAACGCCGACCAATATGTCTTACATCCTAAAATACTTGACACTCTTGCACAGCTGAGGCTTATCAAAATGGCTGCAACAAAATGTGCAGCACATCTCAGGTGCACATGTTCCAGGAGGGTTAGGAGGAAATGGCTCAGGTCTTTGGATCAGCAGGCAAAAGTGCTTTTGCCATGGGGGACACCCGTTACCAGGACTTGATCTCCCGCATCGTCTTGCCCATGTTGTCCTTTCTGTTACTGCTTCCTGTTGGATACTATCTGCTCACGCGTGGCCACCTTTTCTGGGGTGCGGTGGTCGCAGTCATCTATGTCGTCTCCATCAAGGCGCTTGAAGAAGCCGGAATCAAGCTCAAAAAACGGATTTCCCACGCCGACACAGGAGCCAAAGCTGAACAAGCCGTCGCCGAAGCTCTGCAGGAGCTCCCTGACGACTACTACGTATTTCATGACCTTGAATTCCCCAGTTTCAACATCGACCATGTCGTACTCGGCCCCAACGGCATCTTCCTGGTGGAAACCAAAAGCCAGAAGGGGAACATCACTCAGGAGCATGACGTCCTGCTGAGAAACGGTCGCAAATTCTTCAAGGATTTTTTGAAGCAATGCTGGAGTCAGACCTACTCGCTCCGGGACCACCTGAACGCAGAGAGACTGCGCGGGCTTACGATCAAGCCAATTCTTTGCTTCTCGCAAGGATTTGTTGAAATTCGAGGCCCGGTGAAAGGAGTGACCGTACTCAACGCCAGTTACCTGCGACCGTTTATCCTCTCTCAGCGCGGGAGTGTTTCGGTTCAGACGAGAGATCAAATCATCCCTCTGCTGGCCGCAGCCGTGTCCAACCAGGCGGCACAGCCCAGCCCGATGGGCCAGCAAGCCCAAACTGGGGGCATTGTCTGTCCGAAGTGCTTTCATGAGCGCACAAAAAACGACGACCAGTTCTGCAGCGCTGCCGAATGCCCAAAATGCGGCGTGATCTACACTCGCGCTCAAGCAGATACGCCTGACACGCTCCCTACCGCCCAAACCACAGGCATCAAGGATCTTCCCCCGATAGTATTCGCCCTACTTCCGTTTCTCCCAAAGCGATTTCCATTCACCCTGCTTGCAGGCATAGCGATGGCAAAAGGAAAACCGCCCAAATCGAAATTTTCATGGAATATCCTTGCGCTCAAATTAGCAGCATGCGCCTTGGCCGCCCTCCTCTTGATCGGTGCCTACAAAACCATGCAGGCCACCGTGACCAGCATTTTCAGCCCAACGCAATCGCAAACCAAGCAGGCCCCTGAAAAGCCGATTCCAAATGAGCAGCATCCAATTCAAGCCGTAGCATTTCCGCTGACCCACGCGGTTTCATCGGATAATTCGGCACAGGCGCTGACTTTCATCTTTGAAGAAGATCGAGGACAGAATGTCATTCTGCTTTTCTTTGACAACAAAGCCAAGACTCTCGCCCTGCGGGCCTGCGTTAGAGCGAATGAAAAACTGACCACGACACTCCCCCGCGTCGACTTGGGCTACATCATCGTCACCGGACCTGCTTGGCAGGGCTACGAAGAACTATTCGGCCCAGGATCAGAAGCGAAGAAAGCCCTTATTACCTTGAGTTCTCAGACGAAAGCGGGCAACGTTGCGCCCATTCGAGCAACGTCGAGTATGTTCATCCAGAAGGGATCCCAAAGCCCGCTTCCAGAAGCGAAAGCTTGGGTTAAGGCGGCCTTTACAAAGGCAAAGCCGTCATGAAGATGAGGGCATAACCCAAACCTTTTTTATAAACAAAATCTGGGAGTTCTTTTTTTTTACACAAACACAACCTCTGTGAATGATCTAGGCATTGAGGAGAATCTTTTGAGTTTCAACGGTGAAATAGTCGCAGGTTCCCTGCTCGTCCGCGAAAGCCGAAGTGTCGCCGAGCTGCTGCTCCTTGGGCTTGACCCAAAGGCCGTGCATGAACGTGTGAGCGCGGACAACAGCCTTCAGAAGCGATCACCCGCCACGGCCAGACGCCAGACGAACCTCATCCTGGCGCGGTTGCAGGGCTTGGACAAAAGGTTTCTGAGCATGATCGTTTCCGGCTCGCAGGAACTTGCCACACAAGCGCTGTTCGCCGCTGCCATCAAGCATAACCGTTTCCTCGGTGATTTCGTCGGCAAGGTGATTTGCGCTCATTGGCGGACATACAAACCCGCCTTGACCAAACTCGATTGGAAGTCTTTTTTTGAGGAATGCGCAGCAATCGACCCTGAGATTACCAAGTGGACGGAAACGACTCACGCCAAAATCCGTCAGGTCGTCTTCCGTATTTTAGCCGAGGCAAAAGTGATCGAATCGACAAGAACCCTCCGGCTGATCCCCTTTTCCCTCCTACCGGAACTTAAGAGTCTCCTACGGGACAACGACGAATGGTATGTGCTCAGGTGCTTGGAGGCCCTTTCATGAACGAAGATTTCAACGCTCGCCTGAACAAAGTCCTTGACCGCCTCCTTTCCAAGGAACTGCTGTCAAACGCTGGACTTGGAAATGAGATTGGCTTCTACATTTTCGACTACCCCCCAGAACAAGAGCTACGATTCAGAGAGTTCCTTGAAACCATCAAGGCGCAACTCGCAAAACGTGCACCCGATCTTCGATTTGTTCACATCAATCTTTTCACGCTGCTCATCGACTATCTGGCTGAGCGCAAACTCTTGGACCGTGCCTACCTGTTGCAAAAAACCAAAGGTGACGAAGAACTGCTCAAAGCCCTCAAAGGTCCGCTCCAGGAAAAACGCGTAGCCGAATATTTCGTACAGGTCGCAAGGCCTCAAGACCACGACCTGGTCCTTGTTTCAGGCGTTGGCAACGCTTGGCCAATGCTCCGCAGTCACACCTTGCTGAATTGCTTGCACGCATACATGGAAGACACGCCTCTGGTCCTCTTCTATCCGGGAAAATATTCCGGTCAGAGCTTGCGCCTTTTTGGCAAGCTGCCTGAGAGCAACTACTATCGCGCATTTTCTCTCGTTCCTCATCAAGCTTCATAAGTCACGGAGAACCCAGAATGCTGATCAAGGATCTGTTCGAAAAAAACCTGTTCCGTCCCATCAACGGCGTCGTCAAAGCCGAACAGCAGGAAGATGCCGTCGTATGGCAGGAACTGGAAGAGTATGTTCTGACCAAGGAACTCGACCAGCATTTCCGAAAGTTCTTCGACGCCTATCAGGCTGCTCGCCGGAACGCACATGATCCGAACCTCTCCGACAGAATGGGCATCTGGGTCTCCGGCTTCTTCGGTTCGGGCAAATCACACTTCATCAAAATCCTTTCCTACCTGCTGAACAACCGGGAAGCCTGTAACCCCCATAATTCGGAATGCAGACGGGCTGCGAAGTTCTTCGAGGAAAAAATCAAAGATCCGCTGCTTCTCGCGGATATCAAAAATGCGACAAACGGAAATACCGATGTCATCCTTTTCAACATCGACAGTCGTGCCGATGCCCAGGATGGGCGCGGGACAATCCTCTCGGTATTCTGGCGTGTATTTAATGAAATGCAAGGGTTCTGCGGCGAGTACCCGCATTTGGCGGAGTTGGAACGCTACCTGACCAGCAAGGGCAAATTCGAGGAGTTTTGTACCACATACTCGGATCTCAGCGGCGAGGACTGGATCAAGGAGCGTGACGCGTTCCACTTCAAAAAAGACGAGGTGGTTGAAGCACTCTCCAAAACCTTGGGTCAGAGCACTGCTTCCACCGAATCCTGGTTCGACAATTCAGAAAACTCTGTCAGCCTGACCATCGACGCCTTCGCCAAACGGGTCAAAGAATACCTCGACAGTCGAGGCAAGGATCACCGCATCGTCTTTCTCGTGGATGAAGTCGGCCAGTTCATCGGCAACGACACCCACCTCATGCTCAACCTGCAAACCATCACCGAAGACCTAGGCCGTGTATGCCAGGGCCGGGCTTGGGTTGTCGTCACTTCCCAGGAAGATATCGACGCCATCCTGGGAGATCTTGTCGCCTCGAAAGCCAATGACTTTTCCAAAATCCAGGGACGGTTCAGCACGCGTCTGTCCCTCTCCAGTTCCAACACCGACGAAGTCATCCAGGCTCGCCTGCTGGAAAAGAAATCAGCGGCTCAAGAAGAGCTGCAACGGCTCTTTGACGTCAAAGGCGACATCATCAACAGCCAGCTCAGCTTCTCACATGACAGCGCCCATCTCAAAAACTATCGGGATAGGGTCGACTTCGCGGGATGCTATCCCTTTGCTCCCTTCCATTTTCAATTGGTGCAGAAGATATTTGAGTCCATCCGCAAGGCCGGAGCCACGGGACTCCATCTGAGTCGTGGCGAACGCTCGATGCTGGATGCCTTCCAGTCCGCCGCCATCAATGTGGCCAGCAAGGACATTGGCGCCCTTGTACCGCTCCACGAATTTTATCCGTCCATCGAAAGCTTCCTCGATACGGCGGTCAAACGCACCATCGAACAGGCGTGTGAAAACGACGGGCTGGAAAAACCCTTCGACATCCAGCTCCTCAAGACGCTGTTCCTGATTCGCTATGTGGATGTCATCAAGCCCAACGTCGAAAACATCGTGACTCTCTTCGTTGACCAGGTAGACTCCGACAGGCTGGCCTTGAAACGGCGCATCGAAACAGGCTTGCAGCGTCTGGAAAAAGAAACCCTGATCAACCGAAATGGGGACCTGTATTTCTTTTTGACGAATGAGGAACGTACCGTTGGACGTCAAATCAAGAATATTGACATCACTGGCTCCGAGGAATTGAAGCTCCTGTCCGACATCATCTTTGCCGAAATTTTCAAGGACCAGAACAAGCTCAAATATCGCCCCTTCAAGCGCGATTATGCCTTTGGCCGTCTTTTGGACGGGCATCCTTACAGCAGCAGGGTGGATCAGGACATCGCCGTGGAGATCATCTCTCCCCTCAATGACCAATATGCGCTGTTCAATTCCATGAAGTGCATCCTCTATTCCGGAGAGCATGCCGGTCGGGTCGTTTTCATACTGCCCGATGACAAAGCGCTGGGGAACGAGATCCGGGCCTATCTCCAAACCGATAAATTCGTCCGTCTCAAAAGCGACGCATCGCAGACAACCGATTTCAAAAAAATCCTGCGCGACCGGCAGGAGGAAAACCGTGAACGCCGGGAACGTTTGACCTCCTTGTTGGAAAATCTGCTGTGCACGGCCAAGGTCTATGCCTTGCAGCAGGAATTGCAGCTTAAAAATTCCGGAGCCAAGGCGGCCCTGGACGAGGCTCTGGAATATGTCATCCAGAATGTTTTCCTGAAATTCTCGTATCTCGAAGTTGCCCACGACGATCCTATCAAGGAACTTCGTGCCGTCCTGCTCTCAAATGATGTCGCCAGGTCCCAGCTCCAGATGGATCTTCCACAGGTCAATGCTCAGGCGATCAAGGAGCTGCGTGAGCATGTCGACCTTCTCACTGCGAAAAACCACACCATCTTGCTTGCAGACATGGTCGCCAAGTTCAGCGCCAAGCCCTACGGTTGGCCGGAATGGGAAGTCGTGCTTTTGGCCTCCAGACTGTTCATGGCTGGTGAGATCAAGCTGGTGGTCGATGACCCCATGGAACCGCGCCAGGCCCTCGATGTGCTCACGAAGACAACGCAATGGCGAGCGGTGCAGGTCATGAAATGCAAGCTGGCCAGCCCGGAAGAAATCGAAAAAGCCCGCAAGCTCTGCCAGGATCTGTTCGGCAAGATCGGGCCGGAATCCGGCGAAGCTCTGGTTACACACTTCAAAGAGCAGCTACAGACTTGGCGCAAGCAATTGGTACAGGTCCGCCCTCTGGCGCAAACCGGACAGTATCCAGGGGCGTCAGCCATTGACCGGGCATTGAGCGTGATCGAGGGCATTCTGGCGATCCGTGACAGCTTCGAGTCCATCATCGCGTTCAACAAGAAGAAAAACGAGTTGCTGGATACTGGTGACGACATCCATGAACTGAGCGGCTTTTATTCGAATCAGAAGCCCACTTGGGACAAGCTGCGCCAAAGCCTGCGCATCTTCAACACCAACGCGGCTGCCTTGAATAAAAATGCCGATGCCGCCCAAGCTCTGAAGCGTTTGCAGGAGATTGCCGCGCATGACGCACCCTATGGCATGATCAAGGATGTGGAAGCGCTTATCGCCAGAGTGGCCTCGGTTAACGAGTCCATGGTCAGTCATGCCAGACAGGAGGCTCTGATCGATATTGAGGCAAAGATTCAGACCATATCCGCCGCCTTGGATACGGCTAACGCCCCGGATGACACACGCAACCGCATCCTTCATCCAATCCAGGCAATCAAGCAGGCCATAAGCGTCGAAGAAAGCATCCCGGCTTTGTCCTACCACCGGGAAGAAAGCGCCAAGACCATGGAAGACGCGCTGGACGCCATCGAAGCTCTCAAGCTGGCCACAGGTGAAGCCAAACCTCCCAAACAAACAAAGATTGTCCGACTGGCATCAGTTTCCCAGAAGCCCTACTTGGAATCAGCCTCCGACATCGAGACGTTTGTCGAGGAAGTCAAAAAGCGCCTTTTCGCCGAACTTGCCCAAGACACCCGAATTCGCCTCCAATAGAAAACTCAATTGCCGGAAAAACACGCACCATGAACAAAGCCGCTCTCAAATCTTACGCTCCTGCCGCCCGTCTTGAATTCATTCAGGCTGTGACCGATCGCGCCAAGGCCCTGGGCCTGTCCGCAAAAGCCATCGAGCCTATGGATGTCAGAGGCGATGTGGCTATCATTGCCGGGCAGGCCTTTCCCAAGGCAGTGGCCAAGCTCCGCGCCGAGCTGGAACTTCAGATCAGGATCAAAGGCTTTGAACAGTTAATGGAGGAAGTGGCCTACACATGGTTCAACCGCTTTTGCGCACTGCGCTTCATGGAAGTCCACGACTATCTGGACCACGGCTACCGCGTACTCAGCAACCCCAGCGGTTCGGACATTCCGGAGATTCTTGAAAAGGCCACCAGCGTGGATTTGCCAGGGCTGGACAAGGGACTGGTGGCGGACTTGCGATTGGCCGGGAACAAGGATGCGGAGTTATACCGCGTGCTGCTCATGGCTCAGTGCAATGCCCTGTATGCGGTCATGCCCATGCTGTTCGAAAAGGTCGGGGACGCTACGGAATTGCTGATGCCGGAGAACCTGCTGCAAACCAACTCTCCCGTGCGCAAGCTGGTGGCGGCGATCCATGAAGAGGACTGGCAGGAGATTGAGATCCTAGGCTGGCTGTATCAATTCTACATTTCCGAGAAAAAGGATCAAGTCATCGGAAAGGTCGTCAAAAGCGAGGACATCCCCGCCGCCACCCAGCTTTTTACGCCCAACTGGATCGTAAAATACATGGTTCAGAACACCTTGGGCCGATCCTGGATGATGACCTATCCGGACTCCACTCTCAAAGACGGCATGGAGTTTTACATCACTCCGGCGGAGCAGGCGCCCGAGGTGCAGGCCCAACTGGATGCCATCACGCCGGGGGAACTCAACCCGGAAGAGTTGACCCTGCTTGATCCGGCCTGCGGGTCCGGGCATATATTGGTTGAAGCCTATGACCTGTTCAAGGCCATCTATCTGGAACGTGGCTACCGGCCTCGGGACATACCGCGCCTGATTCTGGAAAAGAACCTCTATGGGTTGGATATTGATGACCGGGCCGTCCAACTGGCTCGGTTTGCCCTGCTTATGAAAGCCAGGGGCGATGACCGGCGCATTCTTGATTCGGAAAATCCTGTACGGCTCAATGTGCTTGCTTTTCAGAATAGCAAGGGCCTGGATATCGAGCAGATCACCGCGACCTTGCTCAAGGAACGGACCAAGTCTTTGACTGGCGGACAGCACCAGCTTTCTTTCGTGCCGCAACCAGCCCGGCAACTACCTCTGACTACCACCGAGAAGCCGGAGGTTACGCCGGAGGAACTGTACGCACTCCTCCATGTCTTTGAGCACGCTAAAACCTTTGGCTCACTGCTGCGCATTCACGACAAGCTCAAAGCCGCCTTGCCGCGCTTGGAAAAACTGCTGGACAAGGCAAGTAGGGCAGATGGCATGTCCGCCATGTATGCGGCCAAGCTCATGCCTTTGGTGCGGCAGGCTCAGTTTCTGGCACGGGACTATGATTGTGTGGTGGCCAATCCGCCGTACATGGGGAACAAGGGGCAAAATCCGCAGTTCAAGACATTTCTCAAGGACAACTACGAGGACGTCAAGTCAGACCTCTTTTCCGCTTTTGTAGTACGCAACTTTGAATTGTCCAAGCCTAACGGACAGCTTGGTTTCATGTCGCCCTTCGTTTGGATGTTCATCTCATCCTACGAAAAGCTACGCACGTTCATCATTGAGCAAAAAAGCATCACGTCGCTCATCCAGTTAGAGTATTCCGGTTTTGATGGGGCTACTGTGCCGATTTGTTCCTACACGTTAGCCAATGTGCCCATGCCTAAGTTCAAGGGTGGATATGTGCGATTGTCGGACTTCAAAGGGGCAGAGAATCAAGCGCCAAAAACTTTGGAAGCAGTCAAAAATTCACAATGCGGGTGGTTCTACACCGCTTTGGCCGCCGACTTCGCGAAAATACCAGGAAACCCGATTGCATATTGGCTAAACTCAACAATTTTGAAAAAATTCTCTGATGAAAATTCAATTGGCACTAATTTTATAGTTCGCGGCGGAATGACTACAGCAGACAATGAAAAATTTGTTAGACTTTGGCATGAAGTCATATTCAATAATACATCTTTGAATACCAACAACACTGAAATAAAATGGCATCCCTATAACAAAGGTGGCGAATATAGAAAATGGTTTGGAAATCGTTATTGGGTTGTTTATTGGGAGAATGAGGGCGAAGCAATTAAATCTACAGGAAAAGCATCCGTCAGATCTGAAGAATTATATTTTAAAGAAATGGTTGGATGGACGGATGTCACTAGCTTTTCTCAACTCGGAGTTCGATATTATGGAAATGGTTTTATATTTGACGCGAGCGGACCTGCAATTTTTGCAGCGGGAAATATAGAACTCCTTCCAGTATTAGGCTTCCTTGGATCAAAAATTGCCTCAATCATTCTCCAAGCACTTAATCCGACTTTACATGTTCAAGCTGGAAACATCGCAAGCCTTCCTTGGATTAAACTCAATGGCAACACCAACAGTCGAATCACGGAAGTTGTCGCTTCATTAGTCCAAATAGCTGCTTTTGACTGGGACTCTCATGAAACATCTTGGAATTTCACTCAGCATCCGATTGTTGACAAAAACCTCCGCCAATCAAGGCTTTCGGAGACCTACGCAAAATTCAGCTCCCTCTGCCGTTCCAAAATCCAAGAAATGTTTCGTCTGGAAGAAGAAAACAATCGTATTTTCATCGACATATATGGCCTCCAAAACCAACTGACTTTAGATGTGCCGGCGAACGAAATCACTTTGACCTGTAATCCAGCTTACCGCCACGGCCTTGGCAAAACGGACGAAGAATACGAAACTTTGCAACGTGCCGATACCATGCGCGAACTCATCTCCTACGCCATTGGCTGCATGATGGGCCGTTATAGTCTGGACGAACCGGGCCTGATTTACGCCCATGCCGGGAACGAAGGCTTTGACCCAAGCCGTTACGCCGCCTTCCCGGCTGACGAGGACGGCATCATCCCGGTCATGGATGGCGAATGGTTTGACGATGACGCCACAGTCCGCTTTGTCGATTTTGTGCGTACGGTTTGGCCTGCCGAGACCCTGGACGAAAATCTTAATTTCGTGGCCGACAGCCTGGACCCGAAAAAGGGCGAAACCCCGGTGGAGACCATCCGCCGTTTCATCAGCACCAATTTTTTCAAGAACTATCATCTCAAGATCTACAAAAAACGCCCCATCTACTGGCTCTTTTCCAGCGGCAAACACAAGGCTTTCGAGGGCCTTGTCTACCTGCACCGCTACAACGCCAACACCTTGCCGCGTATGCGAGCCATGTACGTTACTCCGCTGCAAGGCAAGTTCAACGCCCGCATCGAGTACCTGAAAAAGGAAATCGACGCAGCCCCCTCCACTGCCGCCCGCAAACAGTTGCAAAAGGAACTGGATACCATGACCAAAAAGCAGCAGGAACTGCGAACTTTCGATGAACTCCTGCGTCATTACGCAGATCAACGCATCACCTTAGACTTGGATGACGGCGTGAAAGTCAACTACGGCAAGTTCGGCGGGCTACTGGCGGAAGTGAAGGCGATTACTGGCGGAAGTGAGGACTAAGAAGTAATATGACAGAATATAAGGATTTCTATAAAAGTTTTGCAGAAAGGACCAAGGCGAATCTTGAATTCATCGAGCAATCCAAGTCCCGTGGTGAAAGCGTTTTTGAAACAACGCAACTGATCAATTCCTTGCTTGGTATGATTGTTTTTCTTCGTGAAAGCGATCGAATCGATGGATCGAATTTAAGCCGCTTATGGAGAGAACTTCGCTATATTCCAATTTATGATGAACATAAGTACTCCGATAGGCCTTCTGATTTCATAAGAAAATTTCGAAACGCATTAGCACACGGACATATTGATCCGCAAGTAGACGAGAATCAGGAAGTATCAAAATTCATTTTATGGGATGAGTGCAAATGTGGAAACCTTGATTGGAAAATCGAAATAGATTTGGAGAATATCAAAATACTGGCTTATTTCATTCAGGAAAACATGCATCAAGAACCAAGACCTCGACAACCGAGACGAAGATAAGCGCTCATGGACACCAACCAGCTCACCACCAGCCTACACAAAATCTTCCATACCGAAGGCCAGCGCCTCGTCTTTTGGTACGACCCGAACGCTGAATTTGCCGAGGAAGTCCCATCCCTCACCCTAGATGGCGTGATCGTCATCCAACTCCAGCAGGAAAGCGCTCTAGCTCTCAAAGTCCTATTGGAGACCAAGGATCTAGACGGAAAGTATCTTCTCTATGCACCGTTGCCGGAACCAGAACCGGAAGCGGACTGGTTGCTCGATATCCGCCTGTATAGCCGCACCTTCCATGCCGACCGCGCCTCCATTGTCATGAACGAACTTGGCTTGACCAGGCAAGCCATGCGCCAGCACGTTGCCTTGCGAAGCAAGTTTTTCAACAGTCAGGACCGAATCAACCGCCTCAAAAAGCTGATCGATGTGAATGACCAGGAAAAAGACTTGGATCTTAAAATGCTGGCTGTCATCAGCAGGGCAGACCAACCGAGTGTATTCGACATCCTGATAAAGTTGTTTGCCGGAATGTGTGCTGAGAGCGAAACAGAATATCAGCCCGCTCCTCCGGCATGGGAAGAAATTGAAAAATATGACCTTGCCCCTTTCTTCTGGGAGACGATGGGGCTGACCTTTGGGTACACGGCATCCAACCCGACTCTTCTCGATCTGTTGATCCGACTTCTGGTTTCGGACTTTGCAAATACCCTCAAAGCCGAGCCCCCCACCTCCCTTGAACATTTCCTGCTGCCGAACAAGTCGGTAGCGACCAATGCCTCGGTTTTTGTCTCGCAGTGGCGGAGCCATATGGGGCATTACCGACAGTACGGGCAACTTTCAGGCATCATTGCCGCTCAACTGGGCTTGGACAAGCTTTTGAGCGCGACCAGTTCCTTCGCCCTGACTCGGAGCATGACCTTCGAGGTTGTGGAGCGCCAGATCATCCGCTCCCTTCGAGACATGATCGTCAGCGAGGGAGCAGGCAACGCCGAAGAGTTGAAATCGCTCATCCTGAAGCGCAAGGATGGGCACTGGGCAAATATCAAGCTGCCGGGATTTGAAGATAACGTCTATGCCATTGCCTATCTTGCCATAGACGCCGCGCTGGATCTTCTGGCCTTGCGCACCAAGTACGACGAAGGCCTGAGCTACCCATCGATACAGCGATTACACCGCGCCTACACTACAGAACTGTTCCGCTTTGACCAGCTTTATCGCCAGTTCCACGAATTCGCGGACAAAGTGGAGTTGGCGGGCTGGGACGTGCTCAAGGAAATCCAGGGCGTCGTGGAAGCATGCTACAGCGGTTGGTATCTGACCCGGCTTGCCATGTGTTGGGACTCCTTCATGTCTGGCGCCGATGGCCTGCTTGCTAACTGGACCGTGGAGAACGTTTTCAAGCAACAGCATTTTCACCCCAACTTCGTAAGACCGATTCTTCGCACAAACCCCAAAAGCCGTGTTTTCGTCATTATCAGCGACGCCCTGCGCTACGAAGTCGCCGAGGAACTGACCCGCAGCATCAATGCCACAACCCGCTTCAAGGCCAAACTTGACAGCCAGCTTGGCGTGCTCCCCAGCTACACCGCCTTGGGCATGGCCGCCCTTCTTCCCCATGATCATTATGGCTACAAGGACGGATCGGATCAGCTTGTGGTGGACGGGATGCCATGCGACTCGTTTGGCCAGCGCAACGCCGTGCTGGCCAAACATGAAGGCATGGCCTTGCGGGCCGGAGAGATCATGGCCATGAGCAAGGACCAGGGCCGCGAAGCCATCCGGCAGTCTCGCCTGGTGTACATTTATCATGACCAGATTGATTCCTGCGGGGATCACGCCTCATCCGAGGGCAAGACATTCCATGCCGCCCGGACGGCCATCGAGGAACTGACGGCGCTGGTCAAATTCATCGTGAACAGCCTCAATGGCTCGCATATCTTCGTCACCGCCGACCACGGCTTCCTGTATCAGGACCAGCCTCCCACGGTCCTGGAAAAAAGCGAACTGGATGTGAAACCCAAAGGCGCTCTCAAATCCAAGAAACGCTACATCGTAGGCCAGGATATGGGCCAGACGGACAAAGCCTGGATTGGGACAACAGCTAATACGGCGGAAACGAACCCCTCCCTGGAGTTCTGGATACCAAAGGGCATCAACCGATTCCATTTCAGCGGCGGAGCCAGATTCGTGCACGGCGGAGCCATGCCGCAGGAAGTCATTGTGCCAGTCGTGCAGGTGCGGGAACTTGAAGGAAAGGCCGCTATCAAGGAAGCCGTGAAGCGGGTCGATGTCTCGATTCTCGGGTCAAACCGCAAGATCGTGAACACGCTTCAGAAGTTCGAGTTCATCCAGGTCGAAAAAGTCACTGAACGCGTTCTGCCTCGTGTGCTGGTTTTCTCACTGCGGGATGGGGACATGCTGATCAGCAACGAAGTACTGGTCACTTTCGACAGCACGTCCGATTCCATGGAAGAACGCAAACGTCCCGTGAAGCTCATGGTCAAGAAAGGCGCATACGACAAGGCCAGGGAATACGCCCTGGTTCTGCGTGACCCCGAAACCCAGATCGAGTACGACCGCATTCCAGTGACAATAGACTTGGCCTTTATCAACGATTTTTAAGGATGTTGCTCGGATGACTCAAGACAATACAGGTATCGACAGCCTTCTGAATACTGCCTTCCAAGGAAAAGTGGTCCGCAAGGATCTGACCAAGCTCCTGAAGGAAGGGGCCAATGTGCCTGTCTATGTCCTCGAATACCTGCTCGGTATGTACTGTGCCTCGGACGACGAGGAGATAATCCAGGAAGGTATCCAAAGCGTTAAGGACATCCTCTCGCAGAACTATGTTCGTCCCGATGAGGCTGAGAAGGTCAAGTCGATTATCCGGGAGCGTGGAAGCTTCAAGGTCATCGACAAGGTCACGGTCAAGCTCAACGAGCGCCGGGATTGCTACGAAGCTTTGCTCTCGAATCTTGGCGTCCAGGGTGTCGAGATTTCCAGCACCTTCGTGAAGCAGTTCGAAAAGCTACTGGTGGGCGGGATCTGGTGCATCATCTCCATCAATTACTATTTCGAGGAAGGGCAAAAAGGGTCGCCATTTTCCATATCCGAACTCAAGCCAATCCAGATGCCGGGCATGGATATGGGAGAGTTATACGAGGGGCGCAAGGCTTTCACAGAAGAGCAGTGGCTTGATGTCCTCATCCGTTCGACGGGCATGGAACCTACAGCCCTGGAAAACCGAACTAAGTGGCACCTTCTGGCGCGGCTGATTCCGCTTGTGGAAAATAATTACAACGTCTGCGAACTCGGGCCACGCGGCACAGGGAAAAGCCACGTCTACAAGGAGATCAGCCCGAACAGCATCCTTGTTTCCGGCGGTCAGACAACGGTTGCCAACCTGTTCTACAACATGGGTTCGCACAAGGTGGGCCTGGTCGGCGTGTGGGATGTGGTCGCGTTCGACGAAGTGGCCGGGATAAGCTTCAAGGACAAAGACGGCGTCCAGATTATGAAGGATTTCATGGCCTCTGGTTCATTCTCCAGAGGTCGCGACTCCATCAGTGCCAACGCGGCCATGGTCTTTGTGGGCAACATCAACCAAAGCGTGGATACGCTGGTCAAAACCAGCCACCTGTTTGCGCCCTTCCCTGAAGCCATGATCGACACGGCTTTTTTCGATCGCTTTCATTGTTATATCCCAGGCTGGGAAATCCCGAAGATGCGCCCGGAGTTTTTCACGAACCAGTACGGCTTCATCGTGGACTACATGGCTGAATTCTTCCGGGAGATGCGCAAGACGACCTATGCCGACGCCATCGACCGCTTTTTCTCGATTGGAAACAACCTCAACCAGCGTGACACCATCGGCGTACGCAAGACGGTCTCAGGCCTGCTGAAGCTGCTCTACCCTCACGGAGAGTTCGACAAGGAAGCCGTTGAACGCTGCCTGCGCTACGCGCTGGAAGGACGGCGCAGGGTCAAAGAGCAACTTAAGAAATTGGGCGGGATGGAGTTCTACGACGTTCATTTCAGCTACATCGACAAAGAAAGCCGGGAAGAGAAGTTTGTCGGAGTACTGGAACAAGGAGGAAGTTCCCTGATCCCAGAAGGCCCACTCAACCCCGGCACCCTCCATACGGTAGGCGCGGGCTCCAATGGACACCTAGGGCTGTACCGTCTGGAATTGCAGGTCACCGCCGGAAACGGAAAGCTGTCCATATCGGGCGTGGGCACCAGCTCCATGGCCAAGGAACCGATCAAGGTCGCCTTCGACTATTTCAAGGCGCACGCAGCCCGTGTCAGCGCGTCCGCCAAGCCGTCGGAGCGGGATTATCACCTACATATTATCGAACTTCATAATACCGGACCGACGGATATGATGACACTCCCCTGCCTGGTAGCTTTCTGCTCAGGCCTCCTCGCGCGGCCAGTTCAAGGAAGTATGGTCATCCTCGGCAATATGAGCCTAGGCGGAAGCATTGTCCCCGCAGCTAACCTGGCAGCGAGCCTTCAGGTTGCTTTTGATGCTGGAGCAAAGCGTATCCTGATACCCATGAGTAGTGTCACGGATATTCCGACAATTCCTGGGGAGTTGTTTGCGAAATTTCAGACCAGTTTTTATGCTGAGCCGATAGATGCAGTTTTCAAGGCACTGGGCGTTGAGTGAGGGAGCAAAACGTGGAGAACAAATCGTGAGTTCAATGCCAAAAGAATTTGGGTCTAACGTATATTGGTTCGTTGGAGCCATGTTTGATGATGAAGATCAAACCCAAAAGTTTATTCAAGATGGAATTTGGGAGCTCAGGAATCCAACAGACAAAGAGGTTGCGCTGATAAAATCGATGCAGCCTGGAGACCCGATAGCAATAAAATCTACGTATATTCGCAAGCATGGGCTCCAGTTCGACAGTCGAGGAAATACCGTGTCGGTTATGGCCATCAAAGCTATAGGGCGGATAAGAGACATACCGCAAGATGGCGTAAAAATTTTCGTCGAATGGGACCCACTCGAAATCCCCCGTGAATGGTATTTTTATACATATAGAGCTACCATTTGGCGCGTTGTGCCGGGAGACTGGAAAGCAGATGGATTGATCCGTTTTGCCTTTGAAGGTCAAGATCAAGAACTCGCTCGCTTTCGTAACGATCCATACTGGCGAGGTCGTTTTGGAGATAGTCCACTGGAAAAAGACCGCTTTCCCTGGACCCGCTTCTTTGAATCAATCGCCGACAAGCTTCTCAACTTCAGAGATCGTCGCGAAGAACTTATTTCCGGCATCCATACTCTCGCTAAAAAATTTGACTGCATTTCAATTCTCAATGACCAGTATGAAAAAGATGTCCCTGGAGGTCTACTGAAAGACATATGCCCATTTACAGCAATAGGCATATTTAACAGAGGAATCACAGATGCTAATCGAAAAGCCATCGCAACAGAACTGGCTCATTTACTTGGTGTGACCGAGACAGTTCCAAATTCTTTTGAAGGAATTCCGACGCTAAACAATCAACGGACATGGTTTTTTGGATACAGTTACAAGCGCCAGCCAGATGATATCGATTCCCTGTGGGATGTTTTTGCAAAAGCAATTTCTTACGCGGATTCAGATGATCCAAAAGCACAGTCTGAATTCGCAACTGCTTACAATAATGCATCTGAACGCTATGGCGTAGGCTGGAATCTTACGATTGGGCTTTATTGGATACGCCCATGGCATTACCCAACATTGGATGCTCAATCACAGCAATACATAAAGACAAAGCTTAATATACTTGTTGGACTTAACGGACCAAAAGGTCGCTCTAGCGCTAATGATTATCTCGAACTCCAAGACACACTCAAAATTCGCTTCCAAGAGGACGCATTTCCTGTCCACTCCTTTCCAGAATTATCGCTTGCAGCGTGGAAGTATCACCCACAAACAATAGATCCAGATCAAGCTTTAAACTGGAAAAACAGTATAGTAACAAGAATTAAACAATTATGTATTGATATAAATTCGAATGAATTCTCTCGAAAGGAATTTTTAGACAGATTTCTAACTGAACTATCTCAGGAATTTCCAAATAATAACACGATTGAAGCGACCATAAATCGTCAGTTTCAAATCTTGAGAGATCACGACTTGCTCGAATTCCTTTCCCGCGGAACTTATCGTTGGCTTGGCTCGGATAACCCTATTGCTCCCGATAAGGAAATCATTTCACCCATAGAATCATACTCCATCGAAAACATTCTTTCTGATGGATGCTTCATCGCCCGAGAACACATCGAAAAGATTCTCGAACGCCTGCGCACGAAGAAAAATCTGATCCTTCAAGGCCCTCCAGGGACAGGAAAGACATGGCTGGCAAAGCGACTGGCCTTCGCGTTGATTGGGCAACGTGACGAGAGCAAAGTTCGTGCTGTCCAGTTCCATCCGAACCTCTCGTACGAAGACTTCATTCGTGGCTGGCGACCAGTTGGCGACGGCAAGCTCTCCATGGTTGATGGCCCATTCATGGAGATGATCAATGCGGCCGGCAAGGATCCCGCATCAAAACACGTCGTCGTCATCGAAGAGATCAATCGCGGGAATCCCGCACAAATCCTTGGAGAGATGCTTACACTGCTGGAGGTCGACAAGCGAACGCCCAATGAAGCCCTGGAACTGTCCTATAGGCGCTCAAATGAGGAGCGTGTCTTCATCCCGGGCAATCTGTATGTCATCGGAACAATGAACATCGCGGATCGCTCGCTTGCCCTGGTCGATCTGGCGTTGAGACGCCGCTTCGCCTTTATCGATCTGGAGCCTACCCTCGGCACGCCCTGGCAGACCTGGGTTCACGCCAAATGCGGGATGGATCTGGAAACCCTCAACGAAATTGAAAAACGAATCCTCTCGCTGAACAATGACATTTCATCAGACTCCGCCCTCGGGCCTCAGTTTCGAATTGGCCACAGCTACGTAACTCCCCCTTTTGGCATTCCGATTCGTGATGGTCGGGAATGGTTCCGCCAAGTCGTAGCAACAGAAATTGGACCGTTGCTGGACGAATACTGGTTCGATTCCCTGGAAAAATCACGAAAAGCCAGGGAACGTCTCCTTGACGGGTTTTGATCGTGTCACTTTGTGCAACCAGCGTGACGACAGAAGCCCTAGAACGGGTCGGCCGGATTGGGCGCATTCCGGTGAGAAACCTTTGGTTACTGATGCTGTATGCTTCAGATCTCTTCCGAGATCTCGGAAAGGCAAAAATCGCTGTTGAGGACAACCCCGATGACATTCCGGATCTTGTGGCAGAAATGCTCTGCCGCAGGGTCGAGCACCGCATTCAGCGTAACCTGAGTTATGGATACCAATCAAAAGAAGCCACTCTGAGCCGCGTGCGCGGACGCATAGACCTGCTGAATACTGAGCGACGCCGATTACTTGATCGCGGACAAGTTGCTTGCCGTTTCGAAGAGCTAACCGTCGATACTGCCAGAAACCGCTATGTTCGCGACGCCCTGGATAGCATATCCAAAATTGTTTGCCGTACTTCCCTGGCTCATCGATGTAGGTCCCTGGCCGCAAGCTTGAAGCGAATGGGTGTTACCGGGGAAAAACCTGGACGCAGCGAGGTATCCCTCTACCGTTTCGGCCGGCACGATGCTCATGACCAGCCCATGGTCGCCGCCGCTCATCTGGCTTTCAACCTCGCCCTGCCTACGGAAGCCGCTGGCACAAAACAACTATCGTTGCCTGAGAAAGAAATTACTTGGGTCAGGAAACTATACGAGAAGGGTATCGCAGGATTCTACGATGTTGTGCTGCCAGAGAACGGTTGGCGCGTTAACGCTGGAAAAACAATAAGTTGGCTCATTGAAAGCAAGAGTCCGGGTATCAGCAAAATCCTTCCCGTTATGCGAGCCGATATAATTCTTGACCATGCGGACACAAGACGTCGTATCGTCATCGATACAAAATTCAACTCAGTGGTAACAAAAGGATGGTATCGTGAAGAAACTCTACGAAGTGGATACATCTATCAAATCTATACCTATTTGAGATCTCAGGAAAATAACGGCGACTCTTTAGCTGACAAGGCATCTGGCATTCTTCTTCACCCTTCAGTGGGAGAGATGGTGAACGAAGCAGTCGTCATTCAAAATCACGAAATCCGATTCGCTACAATTGACCTTGGAGCTTCGGCTAAAGACATTCGAGAACAACTGTTGCTGGTTATTGGGGCATCTGACTCAAATATTCAATGATTGGGGAGCAACTAATAAATTAACCATCCCCAATCTCTGAAGCAATAATCTTAATTATCCCAGGAGTACCTTCGTAATACATATATTTTTTAATTTCATCCATCAAATTAGAAATTCTTAAAGATGTGACCATATTTCTTTTAATTGCATAATCTTTCGCTTTGTTCAAAATTGTTTCAATTCTATCAAAAATATCTTTATATTCAGAATCATTCGGGTTCAAAAAATTTTCATCGACTTTCCTATAGCGTAGTAAAACTAAAAATAATAATATTCCTTGGAAAAATAATTTTTCAAAATTCTTTATTGAAACCTCTTTATCAATTATATCACAAGCCTCATTTAAAAATACATGAACGAAAGCACTAGATAATGAATCTTGTCCATCGCGCCTATACATAAGGATTCTATAAACTGACCTAGCAGAATTCATAGGAAATGGTTTACCAGCAGAATAATTAATAACACGACTATAAATAGCACTAAACAAAGCATCGCAGGAATGCTTACCGACAAAACACCTACTTGCAGATTCAACGAAATAGTTCCACCGATTGGAGGGTGTCCGGAATTTTGTGTAAACGGCAGTGTTAGAGGTTGATCATCCTGCCTTCGAATTGGATGCTAAATCTGGTCAGAGCGGCTTTCCAATCCCGAATTGGCATGGTCCATTTCCGGC
>Ga0180007_10002255_pt1 | contig 23413 bp, 21 predicted proteins | sample MM_PC_MetaG_FD_121122 | JGI IMG/M metagenome (GOLD analysis project Ga0180007, IMG submission 121122) | Groundwater microbial communities from the Aspo Hard Rock Laboratory (HRL) deep subsurface site, Sweden - MM_PC_MetaG | ecosystem: Environmental > Aquatic > Deep subsurface > Groundwater... | reverse complement strand
TGTTGGAGCTAATGAAGAACAGGTAAGAAAATATATTCAGCAACAAGGTGAAGAGGATTTTGGGCAAGCGAAGCTTGAAATATGAGGGAAACCGGCTGCGTAAGCTGCCGGTAGTTCATAAAATCATATTATTTGTTGGGGATATAATAACAGTATTTTTTTAGTTCAACAAGTTGTGTAGACACAAGCAAAACGTTTGCAGCTATTGTTTTTTAAACATTTTCCATGCAGTATCAAATTCTTCCATGGTTTTTTGGGTCATCTCCTCTTTTAACATCAAACTCAATATTTTTGAAGGAATAGTTACAATATCAGTACCAGCTGCAAATGCGTTACCTACATCCCTAATATTTCGAATTGAGCCAACAATAATTTGGCTACTGTAACTACCAGTATCTATGAAGGATCTCGTTCTTTTTATTATTTCTTCAGGATCATATCCGGTATCTTTTGCACGGTTATAAAAAATACTAGCATAGGTTGCTCCGCAGTTAATCGCAAGAATCATTTGCTCAAAAGATACCATAAGCGTAGCGTTTGTTTTAATTTTGAATTCTTTTAGTTTTTTTAATGTGCACAGTCCCATCCCGTCGGGAGTCATAGGTACTTTGATAACTACATGTTTGCTCCATCCGGCATATATCCTTGCCTCTTTTACCATTTTTTCCGGAGACTGGTGCTCAGTAAGTTCTACAGAAACAGGAGCTTTTACAAGACGGCAAATTTGGAGAATGGTGTTTTTAAAATCTACGCCTTTTTCTTTAAGGAAAAGTTTTTGATTGGTTGTCACACCATCACAAACACCTCTTCCTTTCCAAATCTTAATATCCTCAATATTCGCCGTATCTACGAAAACAAATCTACCCATACTTTATTTTACTATAATACTATATCTCATTTTAAAGCAAATACATTACTTGATAATAGATTTTCTATTTCTTTTATTTTTTTAACTATAAATGTAGGTTTTGTACTACCGAGATTCTTTTCAAGAATCCGTAAATATTCTGCTTCAAAAAGATTTCCTACTAAAATAGTCTTGCAACCTGCTTTATTTCCAGCTATTATATCGTGAACACCATCTCCAATCATAACCGACTTTTTTAGGTCTATATTGAGCTCTTTTGAAGCCTGCAATAATAAACCAGTTTTTGGTTTTCTGCACGCACATTCTTTTCTATATTTTAAAATCGATGCATAAGGATGATGTATACAATAATACTGTCCCTCAAACTCTATACCTTGATCTTTAAAAGCTTGTGTAATGTAGTTTGTAATTTTACTTTGATTTTTAAAACCCGTTTTTTTAATGCCTACCCCTGGCTGGTTTGAGATTAAAACAAGAAGATAACCTGATTGTTTAGCAAGGTGTAGAAATTCGAAAATTCCTGGCACAAATTCAACTTGCCCGACAGTAAGAGGAGTATCAATAATACCAAGATCTTTATGATAATACATTTTGATTATTACACCATCTCTGTCTAGGAAAAGAGCTTTATTTTTCATTTGAATTTATCCTTGCTTAACTCCTCTGCTGTTTTTTTCACTGCATCAATCGAACTGAATTTTGGTTGCCATCCGAGATCATGCAATTTTTTGCTATCAATTCTGACAATCGGAACATCTCCAGGCCATCCGATTTTTCCGCCGGTATGGACTATTTGTACGTTATTTAATCCCATCTGTTTTATAACAATCTCAGCAATTTCATTTACTGTTACAAAACTTTTGGAGGAGATGTTAAATATGTTAATCGGTTTACCCGTTTTTTTAAGAGCAATCCATACTGCTTCCAAAACATCATCTGTATAAAGGTATGACTTACTTTGTTTCCCGTCGCCAAGGATAGTAAGTTTATGAGGATTTTTCTTGAGTTTCCTTATAAAGTCAAAAATTACACCATGTGTTGTCCGATTGCCGACAATATTTGCAGGTCGAAAAATCCACGCTTGAATGCCAAATAAATGCGAAAAAGCGGAGACAAGAGCTTCTGCTGACAACTTTGAAGCACCGTACATTGATACAGGTAGCAATGGTCCAAAATTCTCAGACGCATACTTTTTCCCTAAATCGCCGTAAACTCCGCTTCCGGAAAAAAATATGATTTTATTTACTTTCTTTTCTTTCATCTTCATCAATAAATTAAAAGTTGCTATGATTGTTTGTTTAAAATCTAACGTAGGATCTTCAATCCCTTTTGAGATATCAGGGTTTGCAGCTAAATGAATAACCAGATCAATCTTATTTTTGAAAGCATTTTTAAGGTCAACAGTGTTTAGGAGGTCTCCTTGGATGAATTTAAAATGAGGATTTTTGATATGATCTTTCAAAAAATCAGATTTACCGGAAGACAAGTTATCCAGCACGGTGACATTTTTCCCCTTTATGATAAAGTCATCAACAAGATGACTTCCTATAAATCCTGCACCCCCGGTGATTAAAATATGTTGAAAGGTATTGGGTATTAACACATTAGTCTTCCGTTTAGTATATCATTTTGAGCTTTTCTAACTTTTTCTATTGTCCCAATGTCTAAGAAATATTCATCTAAAATAAAGGCTTCCAATCTTTTTCCTTTAGCAATTAATGCAGGAAAAATATCTTTCCCAAAATCAGATTTCTCATTTTGGGGAATATACTTAAACACATTCGGCTCAAGAACGTAAAAACCCGCATTTGACCAGTGAGATAGTAATTCTGTATTGCGTGGCCGTTCCACAAAAGATTGTATTATATGATCTTTGTTGAAAACAATGACGCTTTTTGGATTAAGGCTTTTGTTTTTATAGGCACAGATTGTTGCTTTGGGTTTTGTCAGGCTGTGCTGTTTTAAAAGAGCTTTAATATTAAAATTCCTTAATGAGTCACCATAGCAAACAATAAATGTATCGTTTAGATTTTTTCTTAGTTTTGCAATTGATCCCGCAGTGCCCAGAGGTTTATCGGGACTTTCATATATATATGAAATATTTACACCAAATTTATTACCGTCTCCAAAATAATCTGTTATAACATTTGGCAAGTAGCAAACGGATATAATAAGATCTGTAATATTATTTTTTTTAAACTGATTGATGACATATTCAAGAAGAGGTTTGTCGTTAAGTATGACCATTGGTTTGGGAAGATTATTTGTTATTGGGCGAAGACGTTCTCCTTTTCCTCCGGCCAAAATAATTGCTAGAAGTGAGTTTCCCATTTTTCTATAAGATGTTTTAGCCGATGTATAATGAGGTGGTGTATGACTACATGTAGACCTTCAACATGAACAGTTATCATCTCTTTGCTAATTGTTGGAATTACAACACAGACGTCAGCTATTTCTTTCATCTTGCCTCCCGTATCGCCCGCTAATCCAATCAGCTTAGCCCCTCTTTTTTTAGCAAGTTCAAATGCTTTTGGAATATTTTGAGACCATGTTCCTCCTTTGGGTTTCAAAGATCCACCATGTACAGAGAATGCTAAAACAACGTCATTTTTTTTAATCCAAGGCTCCATTTGTTCTGCAAAAACTGTATCAAATCCAAAATCATTGGTCCAAGCGCTTGTTAAAGCTACATTGTCTGTTAGGCATAAGACTTTAAACCTTTTCTTCTTTTGCTCATAAGAAGTGCCCATAACAGTGTACTTTGTTAAGTCTGCTGCGAAATGAGATGCAGTCGAGGCTGATCCTCCATTCCCCATTACGAAAATTGTTGATTCCTGCAACCACGCTTCAAAAAGAATGGTTATTATTTTATCAATTTCTGAAATATCAATATCTCCTATGACCTTTTTTGTATCTGAGAGATATTGTTTTATAAACTTCTGATTTGAAGATACTGAATCATTCATTGGTAAAGTTAGATATTGACAAGAAGTTTGGTTCCCTCATAATCAAAGTGGAAACGAACCTCATCTAGCCCAGCTTTATTAAGAGCCTTACGTAATTTTTCTTTATTATCTTCACAGTAGAATGCAAAGAATCCTCCACCTCCAGCACCCATGATTTTACCACCGAGCGCTCCATTTTTTATCGCGAGTTCATACCATTTGTCAATCTGAGAAGTTGTTGCTGCTTCTCTTTTTCTTTTTACTCTCCAATGTTTATCTAGTAGTTTCCCAAATAACGTTGTATTTCCGGTTTCTAAAGCTTTTTTAATTTCATAACCTATTTCTTGAATCTTTTTTAGATTTGAAAGCATTTCGGAATCATTTTCTACAGTTCCTTCTTTTTGTTTTACCAATACTTGGTTAGCACTGCGACAAATTCCTGTGTAGAACATCAATAAATTATTTTGTAGAGAACTAGTAGTCTGGAAGGATATTCTTAATGGATATGCCTTTACTTTGCCCTGCTTATTGATTTCAAAACACATAATTCCTCCGTAGGCTGCAATATACTCATCTTGTTTTCCGCTTGGCTCCCTTAATAGATCCATATTTATGTGACATGCCTCCTCGGCTAATATATGGGTTGGGACGGCATTTTTCCCCATATGGTGCAGGGCGTTTAATAGTCCAACCGTAAAACTCCCGGATGAACCCATTCCGCTACCTGCAGGAAGATCTCCGATAGATACAATTTCTAACCCTCTTTTTTGACTGACATTCATATATTTAAGACACGTTTTTATGATTGGATGACTTATTTCTTCAAAAGAATTAACTTCTTCAATTTTGGAATATCCAAGACGGATACCTGGAATAGGCCTTTCTTTAACAGCTAAATACATATAATAATCAATTGCTGCGCTAATGAAAAAAGAACCATACTTTTTATAAAACCCAGGAAGATCAGTCCCTCCGCCTCCAAGCGGTATTCGGAGCGGTGTTTTGGTAATAATCATATGATAGTTTTGTATTGAATGTAGCCATTGTAGAATCAGATTGTAGATAAGTCAACTGTTAAAAATTCGGCATATTTATTGTATAGTACTAAGGGCCTATGGCAATAATGTATAGATTACTGTTTAAGCAAATATATAACACTTTCAGAAGACAGGGATTTATTGCTACGTGTGGCTACTTGATGAAAAGTTTTAATCATCTGACAATAGACAGATATCTTCATGGATCATTTAGTCAAAAAGGGGAAGATTTGATAATTGATAAATACTTTAAACATAAAAAAAAGGGTTTTTATATTGACGTGGGGTCGTTTCATCCGCAGATGAACAGTAATACGAAGTTTTTTTATGATAGGGGATGGCATGGTATCAATATTGAACCAAACCCAACAAGAATAAAGCTATTTTTGCAAGAAAGAAAAAGGGATAGAAATTTGAATATAGGTATCGGGACTACAACAAAACGGGCATTGTTTTATGAGTTTGAAGCTAAAGGTTTATCTACATTTTCGAAAGAAGAAGCCGATTCTTTATTAAAAATTGGATATAAATTAAGGAAAAAAAACAGAATACAAATGTATCAATTAAGAGAGATTATGGAAAAACATGTGAAATCAGCTGTTGATTTTATAACAATAGATGCTGAGGGATCAGACCTAGATGTTTTAAAAAGTAACGATTGGGGCAAATATAGGCCCAAACTGTTATGTGTCGAAACACTTGATTTTATTGATCTTCTAACAAGTACCAAAGAAAACTCTCATGAAAAGGATATGATTACTGACTATCTTTTTAAAAAAAGCTATAAGGAATACTTTAGTAATGGGTTAAATACGCTTTATATAGATACAAAACAGACCGGGTAAAATATGATAATTTTAGGAATACATTTTGAGACATCTCATGATTCTGGTGTAACTTTAATAAAAGATGGACAGATATTATTTGCAGCTAGTGAAGAAAGATTTTCAAGAGTAAAAGGAGATAATTCTGTTCCTTATAAATCTTTAGAGGAAGCTTTCAAATATACTAAAATTAAGCCGTCCAATGTCGATATTATAGCCTTTTCAGGAAGCCGTCCAGGAATACAAAAAGTCATTCAGCATTTTTATACTCACAGCAGCAGAGTTTGGTTTACCCGTTTTGGTTACATTAAGTCTTTCTATTCTTTTAAAAGTTTTGAACGGTCAAGGTTTTTAAGACAAACCGGCTTCTCCGGATTTATAGGAGGAATAAAAGTAAGTTTGAATACATTAAAAATTATCCAAAGTCTTAAAGATAGAGGATTTCATAAAAAAATTGTTTATATTGATCATGATAAATGTCATGCTGCCGGAGCTTTTTATACTTCAGGTTTTCAAAAATCATTCATAGCAGTAATTGAAGGCTCCAGTCTTACCAATTCTTGCTCTTTTTGGATAGGAGAAGGAAAATCCATAAAAAAAGTAGGATCTATTCCAGTACTTCATAGTCCCGGCCGTTTTTACGAATTAGTAACAAGAATTTTAGGATTTAATTATTTGAAACATGGCGGTAAAATTACCGGTTTAGCAGCTTTTGGTGATTATAAAAAATGCTATTTTCTGACTAAGAATTTGATGTGGGCAGAGGGAAAACAGATAAGAGTTTCTCCTCTGATGTATAGCTTAACTGATGATTATTTTGGGCTTAAAGAAAAACTTCCGCAATATTTTCAAAAATACTCCAAAGAAGATATTGCAGCTGCTTTCCAAAAGACCTTGGAAGATGTTGTAGTTGATGTTTTGAATAATTATTTGCTTAAGTTTGACACGACGAATGTTTGTTTATCAGGAGGTGTTTTTGCGAATGTAAAGCTAAATGGTGAAATATGCAAGATAAAAAACATAAAGCAGCTTTATGTTTTTCCAGGAATGGGTGATGTGGGGCAAGCGCTTGGGGCAGCTCTTGTAGCTTATGCAGAAGCTAATCCGAAATTTGCACCATTTGAATTAAAAGATGTATATTTTGGACCTTCTTATTCTGACTTTCAAGTTAAGAAAGCTTTGAAGCCGTCCGGTGTTAAATATAGAAAAGCAAAGAATTTACCGGCTGAAATAGCCCGGATGCTAGCAGATAATAAAGTTATTGCATTTTTTCAAGGCAGAATGGAATTTGGTCCGAGAGCCTTAGGCAACCGTTCAATCCTTTATCCTGCAATAGATAGGAGCGTGAATACATGGTTAAACGAAAGATTAAAGCGGACTGAATTTATGCCTTTTGCTCCTGTTACCTTATTTGAATTTGCAAAGGATTGTTACGAACCATCTTTGTTAAATAAGTGCTGGGAATCGGCTGGATTTATGACAATTGCCTTGCCTGTAAGTAAATTTATGCAGAAAAAAATGCCAGCCGCAGTCCATATAGATAATACCGCCAGACCGCAAATTATTAAACGGGTTAAAAATCCTGTTTATTATCAAATACTTAAGGAGTACAGGAAAATAACAGGGTTGCCTTCATTAATTAACACAAGTTTTAACATGCACGAAGAACCAATAGTTTGCTCACCAGAAGAAGCAATAAAAGCATTTAAAAAAAGCGGTATAGATTATTTGGTTATTAATGATTATATTGTAGAGTAAAACTTTTTTATTGTTTCACAAACTTGTAGGATAGTTTTATCCGTAAGAAAAGACGAAGAAGGTAGGGTAAAACCTTTTGATGAAATCTCTTCTGAAATAGGGAAATGCGTTTTATTGTATTCCGGCCATTGTTTATATGGAGCTTGGGTATGAACAGGAGGATAAAATGTTCTACTACCTATTTGATTTTTTAGTAAATATTTAATTAACCCGCCTTTTTTTTCTACAAGTATGTCTATTAACCAAGGAGATGTATCTTCTAAATCTGTTGCAATAAACTGTATTTGTTGTAAAGATGATAATGTTTTTGCATATAAAGCATAGATTTCTTTTTTCCGTTTAACCCTTAACGGAAGTTTTTTCATTTGTTCGATACCAATTACTGCTTGAAGATCTGTGAATTTAAAATTGTATCCTAAAGTTATATATTTATCTACGCCACTTTTTGTCCGACCAAAATCTTTAATCTGCCGTATTTTTTTGATTAGCGAACTATCATTTGTTACTAAAGCTCCTCCTTGACCAGTGGTAATAATTTTAGGTGTACTAAAGGAGAAAGAGCCAATTTCCCCAAATGTTCCCAAATGTTTTCCTTTCCATCTCGAGCCTAGTGATTGAGCTGCGTCTTCAATTAAATAAAGTTTGTTCTTTTTGCAAAAAGAAATAACTTCATTCATGTCTTGAGACCTCCCATTAATACTGACAAACATTAAAGCTTTTGTCTTTTTTGTTATGGCTTTTTCAGCAAGTTTCAAATCTATGCATAAATTATTATTGTTTATGTCTACTAATACGGGTTTTGCTCCGGCTAAAATAACTGCATTGGCAGAGGCGATCATAGTATAGTTGGGAACAATAACTTCATCTCCTTTACCAATACCCAATGCCTGCAGGGCTATAAAGAGACTGACTGTGCCATTGTTTACCATGCAGGTATATTTGGCTCCTGTAAACTGGGAGATCATAGTTTCCAATTCTTCAGTTTTTTTAAATTCAGTAAGCCAGCCTCCACTTTTTAAATAGGACGACACGGCTTGTTGCTCCTCTTTTCCTATCCAGGGCTGCATTTGAAAAATAAATGGTTTCTCTTTTCGATAGATATTTTTTTTCATAGTTCCGAACTTAAAACTACCGGCGTAAGCCAGCATGAGGAAGTAATCTCAAAATCCTCTTAAGTATATAATACAGGGGTGAAGTTAAGCAAACAATCCAACGCTGTATATTTTTGTGAGTACCACTTGATTTTTCCGACCAAATACCGGCGAAAATATTTAATAAGGGCGTGTTTGCCTTCCTGGAGGATATCCTCAAGAGAATAAAAGAGTACTATCCTGAGATTGATGTTTTGGAGATAAATCATGATGAGGATCATATCCACCTTTTGGTTTCAATTCCACCTAAGCTGAGTGTCGGAAGCGTGGTAAGGATAATAAAAGCAAACACAGTCCGGACTCTGAAAAAGAAGTTTGACTATCTAAGCAAGGTTTACTGGGGAACTGATGGCATTTGGTCGGAAGGATATTTTGCTTCTACTGTTGGAGTTGATGAAGAACAGATAAGAAAATATATTCAGCAACAGACAGAAGAGGATTCTGGGCAAGCTAAGCTTGAAATATGAAGGAAACCGGTTGCGCAAGTTACCGGTAGTTCATTCTTGAACAGTCATAGTGTTTTTGTATCTGATATCATTTGGATTTTGAAACAATCCCCATTTTAGCGCCTGAAGCGTTTCACTGATTCCTTTTTCCAAACTATATTGAGCTTGAAAGCCAAGTATTTTACGTATCTTTTCAAAAGAAACATTATAATCCCTTTTATCTTTGATTTCTCCCTGAATATCTATTTTCACAGATGGCATCATGGCAATAATTTTTTTAGCAATGTCAATTTTTTTGTAATTCTTAAAACCGGCGTTAAAGATTTGTCCTTTTATTTCTTTTGTGGTTTTAGCAATTTCAAAAAGGGCCATAGCAGCATCTGCTACATGGATAAGAGGTCTGAAAACCTCAGGTGCGTAAACGGTTATTTTCCCAGAAAGGTAGGCTTCTTTTACGAATTCGCTTACTAACAGATCGAATCTCATTCTGGGAGAGAGTCCGAAGATTGTAGCAAACCGGACAACTACAGGTGAGAATGAGTCTGAGGAGAGTTTTACAATATATTCTTCCGCATTAATTTTAGTTTCCGCATATAAGGAAAGAGGATTTGTTTTTGTTTCTTCGGTAGCTCCTCCAGGGTTAGTATTAATACCGTAATTACTGCAAGTTGATGCAAAGATATATTTTTTTACAGCATTTTTTTTTGCAAGATCGCCAATCATGCATGCAGCTTGATAATTTGTTTTATAAGCTAATTTGGGATATTTTGCACATAAGGGTTCGCCTACAATAGCAGCCAGATTAATAACCGCATCCATATCCTTTATCGCTGATTTGCAAATTGCTTTATTTTTAATATTAGCGTGAATAAAATTGAAGTTAGGATTATTTAAAAGGTCCACAATAGATTCACCTCCGAACAGAAGATTATCTAAAACAGTTACTTTAGCTTTATGAGATAGGAATAATCTTGTGGTAACTGAACCTATATATCCTGCACCTCCAATGATTAAGACTTTCATTTTGCTAAATTAGACGATAGTTTCAACAGATTTGGGCATTTCTTTAATGAACCAGTCTATCGTCTCTTTCAGTCCCTGCTTAAGATCGTATTTTGGTTTCCAACCCAAAATTTTCTTAGCCTTACTTATATCCAGGGCTCTTGTTTTTACTCCTTCAGGTTTTGTTGTATCAAATATTAGCTCTTTTGGTCTCCAATTTAAGATAGAAAAAATCATTTCTACAACATCCGCTATAGCATATCTTCTACCTGTTCCTAAATTTATTGGTTCAGTAGTGGTAATTTTTTTACAGGTTGCTAAGGTTCCAGAGACAATATCAGTAACAAAAGTAAAGTCCCGGTCTTGTTTTCCGCTTCCCCAAACAATGTAAGGATCTTGCTTTTTGATGGCTCGACGTATGAGCGCTATGATTGAATGAGTGTCGTTTTCCCAAGGACCGTAAGCAGTTACATAACGGGTTACGGCTCCTTTTAATCCGTATTGCTTGTGATAAGCAGCAAGCGCTATTTCGCCCATTAATTTTGCCCATCCATATTCTGTATCCGCATTTGCCCAATTATTTTTTATTGCGTCAACTTCCTTCAAAAGGTACTTTGAGTTATAATCTTTTTGTAAATCTTGAGGGTAAACACAGGCAGATGATGCATACAGCACCCGGTCAACGCCTGCTAAATGTGAAGTTTTGACAACGTTTTGGTTTATAGAAAATCCTTCACAGCTATCAGCTCTGTGTGAATCAATATAACCGCGGCCGCCAATATTCGTTGCCAAATGAAATACAATTTCGTGGTTTTTTACAGCGTTAAATGTATGACTGAATTCCTCAAAATTAACGTAAATAAATTTATGTCCATTTTCTGCCCGGTACCCGTAAGAAGTTTTTTTATACTTCAAGTTATTTTTTTTCCAGATACGTAAAATATTAGTTAAGCTACCGCTGGATAAATTATCCCCTATTGTTGTTTTTGCACCTTGTTGGATGAGTTTATCTGTTAGTGCGGATCCAATAAAACCAGCCCCGCCTGTTATGAAAACCTTTTTATCTGAATAAAACATACTTAATCGTGGATAAGTATATCAGCAAGTACCCAGTTCTAGCAACAGCATTTGAATTGGCAGCTCCAGTGACACCGATTATTTTCTCCTGATTTTCTCAGAAGAAAATTATTTCAAACAATCTTCAACCGTGGCAGTGGAATTAAGGAGTGGGTATAATTTGGATAATATTATTTTCCATTTTAAAAGAAACCTGAGGATATCTTTTTAAGGTATAAGTTTTCAATTTTTTAATGGTTGGATAATTGTTTTTCCCTATAAACAGGGAAGCATCATCTATCAAAATAATGTGTTTTTTAACTCTATGTTTTAATATTGATTTAACCTCTTTTGTAATGGGAGTAGTAAGGTTACCTTTTGTAGTTATACCTTCGGAATAATGGGCATCGAGCCAAAATAAAGCCGGTTGTTTAATCTCCCTTAGAAGTTTTGGTAGAACATCAGCACTATCACCAAAAAGCACAGATATATGTTTGAATTTCGCAAATTTCTTTTTGGCGCTGACGTAGAGTGATTTATCCAGTTCTATTGTATAAATTTTATTAAAGGTATTTTTGTGTGCATTTACCATAGTACCTAGATAAGTACCTGTTTCAATAAATGTCTTTATAGAATATTTTAAAGCATAGTAATTGATAATTCTTTGTTTTACTAAATGAGGCGGAGAAGAACTTTTATTCTTTACATACCACTTGATCGTTTGCATTATTTGCACTATCGGAAAAACAAGATCATAAATATAAGTGTATTTCAAGGAATCAATAACTTTATTCATTGATGCAGTTTAGGAACTATAATATACTGCCTTCAATATGTCTATTAGTTCTTCCTTTAAGCAAAGCTTGCGAGCTTGCGCTTTTAAATTTCTTCTGCCTCTTATATTCATTCCGCTTATTCTGGTAAGCATTTGGTTTAGGAATGGTTTAATAATGGGAGGAGGGGAAGATGGTTTAGTCTTTTATAATCCTTCAAGAAGTCTTGAATTTACAACCACTTGGGCAGAGTATGCAACAGGTGCGCCTTATATAGGTGTGTTATCTAGAATAACACTTTTTTATCCAATCTCTTTTTTGAATGAAAAACTTCATATCCCAAATTTTATTTTGCAAGCCGGGACATTTTTTACATTGCTTGTTGTTGGAACAATATCCTGTTATTTTTTAACGCTGAACCTGCTTGGTCAACATCGATTCCGGCATAAGATAGCGTTGGTTTCTGCCATATTTTATCTCCTGAACCCTTTTTCCATAAGTCAGATTTGGGGCAGGAGTATCTATCCTCAATATTTTTCCTTTGCTTTGTTACCTATATCTATCTTAATCTTTATAATAGGTTTAAAAAAAAGACAATATATTTTTGCTACTTTTCTAATATTAGTTTCTATAATTTTTTCAACAGCCTTTGAATTTGTCACCTTTATTATGACTTACTGGTTAGTTTTAGTTCTAACTTTTGTCTATTGGTTGATAACTTCTAAACAAAAGAGAAAAGATTTTTTATTTGGATTATCTTTTTTTGTACTAACCTTTTTTTTATGGGTTGTTGCTCACCTGTGGTGGTTAGGACAATATATCCCAGCTAACACCAATAATATTCTTTCGGACAGATTAGGTGACTCTGAGGCAAATCTTAATTCACTGATAGGTGTAAGCAGGAGTTTTACTCCTGATTTAGTGGTGAGATTGCTTCAAAGAGCTTATTTTTCCGAAATAGGCTATTATGGTAAAATCTATGTTTCTCTCCCGTTTCAATTAATAAGCTTAATCATCCCCTTTTTTGCTATATGGGGACTGATTAAAGCAATTAAAGTTAAGAAGTTAAAACAATTCCGTTTTTTTGTTATCCTTTTTGTTTTGGGATTATTTGTCTCGTTGGGTGCTAATTTCCCTTTAGGATGGTTATTTGTTTTGATTTTTAAAAAAATAACTTTTTTGCAACCATTCCGTAATCCTTATGAAAAATTTGGTTTAGTATATGTTTTGGGTTATGCCCCCCTTTTTGCTTTAGGTCTTGTTTATTTTTTTGAGCGGAGCGGGAAAAAAGAAGCTTTGAATCATTTTTTTAAAGACCATTTTTTTCAAAATAGATTTAAGGTTTGGGGGTTGGTGACTATTTTAATATTGACATGTGGAATTTTTGTTTGGCCTGTATGGACGGGCAGAATTTTTGCAGGTTCAGATAAAAAGATTGGTGTACCCATACCTTCATATTACCAGGATTTGAGTAAATTTTTGGATCAAACCTCGAAAGACTACAGAGTATTTATGACTCCTTTATGGAAAGAAGCGATTGCCACTTACTTATGGAAGGATACAATATATTTAGGTCTTGATCCTGTTTTGCATCTTCTTAATCAACCAGTAGTCTCCAACAATTTTCACAATCCTTACTACTGTGATTTTGTCTCAAATATCAGAAGATATATGGGGAGAATAGATCTTGCTCCGGCTTTGTCACTTTTGAGAACAAAATACCTGGTGGATAGAGAAGACGCAATAATGATACCTGATAATGAAAAACTTCACTATAAATATCTAACTACAGCAATCCAGCCTCCAAATGATGTCTCTATTGTAAGACGGTCGGTTTGTCAAAATATGAATGTTGCCTCTCGAGACACAAGCACTACAAGATTAACTTGCCAGATACCAGAAAATGAACAAGATTGGCAGGGAGTGAGATATCTTCACTTAGAGATTAAAACTGATATAGCATCAAGTTTAGAGGTAGTTATAAGAGATAAAAAAGAGGTGGGAAATATTTGGGAGGGCAAAGTAGCTTCTGAGTATCAAACAGATAAAGATAATTGGATAAGTATAGTCATTCCTATAGATGATCCCACTGCGTATAGCTATAATAATCCAATAGATCATGCTCACATTTCTTTTTTAGATATCCTAGCTTACCCTAAAGATTCCGGGCATACTTCTGCTGTAAATATTGATTTAAAAGAGGTAAAGCTGGATCCTGGAAAAGAAGTAAAAACTAATGAGTTTAGTTTGATTAAGACATTTGGTAAATTAAAATTGTATGAGCCAAATTCTTTCAAATCTCCACCGGAATTTGGAACTCTTCAGCAAATCAATCAGGTTGATGACTTTGTAAGACTTTTTCAACTGGCTAATCAAAAACGGGATTCAATTGATCAGATGGGTTTTTTGTTAATTTCACAAAATCCAAATAAAGATCTATCTTCCTTATCTGAAGATACGGATACAAAAATCATTAATAAATCTAAGATATCTGAAACAAGATATTGGATTGAAACAGAGCACAGTTTCAAGGAAGAACATTTATTACTTAGTAAAGCATTTAATCCTCAATGGAAAGTTATACCTAACATAAGCAGAGATGAACTGAATGGAAGTTTTGGAAATGATCTAAGACTGCTCAAAAAATCATATCTGTCTGAGAGTAATCATTATGTTGTTAACGGATATGCAAATTTATGGAAGGTGGATGGCCTGACTGACGGACAGGCAGGCAAGAATGGTTCTTATGCTGTTTTGTTTATGCCGCAAATACTTGCAGATTTGAGTTTAAAAGTTTCGGTATTTAGTGTATTAGTTATGATTTCATTTACCACTATTTGGGGGATATTCAAACTCTTTCAGTTTTACCCGAGGAAGAAGCTTTTTGTATAGAGTCTAATACTTTTATTAAATTTAGCGCTTCATCAACTGCAGGCAATGGCCAGTGAGTGGTAGTTTTTCCAGATAGATAATCATCAATAATCTTTACCTCTTGTGGAATAGTAAAGGTTTTGATATTTGGTAAGGGAGTTGACTTAATTTTTTTGTCCCCATATTTATAGAATAATAATTTATCTGATTTATTATGACTAACTAATTTTCCTTTTTCTCCGTAAACTATTAAATCTGTTCCGCTAATAGATCTGGGAGAACTTGCGTCTAATTTAATATTCCCTTTCAAACCAGAAGAAAATTCGATTGTTATACTATAGTTTAGCTTGTTTTCCGAAAATGCCTGTACACGCACTATCTGTTTACCTACTGTCCAACAAGCTAAATCAACAGCATGGGAACCGCCAATATGGAGAAAATACTGATCTGAATATCTTCGCTCGAAGTCGGCTCTATCATGAAAGTAGGTGGTTTCAATTTCCGTGATAGTCCCAAGTTGTCCTTCTGAAATTTGTTTTCTAGTTTCTGCAAACGAGGGTGTAAGACGATAATTTTGGCCTACAATCAGAGTTGAATTATGTTTATGTGCTAAATCTTGTAAGCAGAGGGCATCTGAAAGACTGGTTGTAAAGGCTTTTTCACATAAAACAGCCTTTCCTTTTTTAAGTGCTAAAGCCACATACTCTGTATGTTTATCATCAGGAGTGCATACATGGACTAAGTTACACCAATCTATTGCATCCTGTGGATTATCAAAAACTATAATATTTGTTTGTTTTCTTAGAGGATCAGTTTTATTAATATGTAAGCTATATACCCCTGTTTGAATTCCCAGCTGAAGTTGTGCCTTAAGGTGTCTTTTCCCTGCAACCCCTAACCCAATTACAAGCGGTCTGATATTTTTATACTGACTTGGCATTTTTGAAGAACCGGCCATGATATTATTATACCTAAAAAGTAAAAGTATATGATATTCTTTTGTGGCAAATGATTCCCTTAACTGTATTCATCTTATTAATAATTGCAATTGCAGGCGTCATCCTGATAAGAGGTTTTACTTATGAAAATAGACTATTCATACTAATTCCTTCCGGTATGGTTTGGGGGATATGTATATATATTTTTTTGCTCAACTTTAATGCTAAATTTTTACCAGGCAGGAACGGGATAATACTTAGCACTTCTTGTTTAATACTGCTTGCTTTTTTTACATATATTTTCATTAAACCCAAAAAAATCAAGTTTCCAAACTTAATCAATTTTTTAATTCTTAGTAGCTTAGTATTGGTAGTTGTTTATTTTGCCCGCTTGAAAATGACTTCTGTTTTTCCCGTAGCTGATTCTGATATGCAATGGGCTTATGCTTCTAGTTTTGCCAGGGGTAATTATCCAATAAAAGCACCCTGGCAACCAGATTTAAATCCCATGTATCATTTAGGTGCGTATTTCTTAGAGGGAGCAATTTTATCTCTTTCAAACCTACCTCTAATTACTATTCACAGTATACTCAATACTTATTTTTTGATAGCCGGGAGTTTATTTATAATCTTTCTGCTTTGGGAAGATAAATACTCCTTTAAGAATCTCTGGTTAATTCTTTCCTCTACAGTGCTCTTTATTTCTTATGGAGTCATAATGTTTGTTTTTCCTTCCGGAAATTTTTTTAACAAAATCAGCCTACAGGAATTTCTTCTTTCTTTTACGGAATATCCTACAACCTTTTTTGCAAAAGGAATTTCAGGAGCGTCACTTGTTGATTTAAACGCCTTAAGCTATCTCCCTGCCAGATCACTAAGTTTAGGACTAGCTATTTTAGCACTATATTTTACCTTCACTCATTTTAAAAGCATAAAGATAAAGATATCTTTTTTTGTAATATTATTCTCAGTTATAGCTTTAGTGGAAGAATCCATGTTTTTACCAATACTTATGGTAGCAGGGGGGATATTACTACTGTCTTTTATTCCCTATTTCACCATTTTTAGCGACCTTTCTAAAGAAAGGGGGACTATATTAAAAGTATTGATACTCACTTTTGCAATTATTTTTCTACAAGGGGGCTTTTTTTCTGACCTTGCTAAAAGCCAATCTTCTTTCCATTTAAATTTACCGTTTTCAAATGTTTTTTCTTCTCAATTACAAGTACTAACAAGAGATATTTTATATCCTTCAAATCAATTTATTTGGTTTTTACCCAGCCCTCTTTGGATTATCCTTATATTGTTAACTTTTTCATTCATTTCAAAAAATAGATTACTTGGTCTTTTAGGCCTGTATTCTTTGATGGCATTTATATGTTTTCTACTTATAGAATATATATATTATCCATCTAATAATATCCGTTTTTATAACTTTGGTTATATTAGCGCTGGAGTAGGTCTATTTTATCTTTTCTTTACAGTATTAAAATCTCAATCATACAAAAGAAATTTTATAGCCTTAATATTCATAGTTCCACTGTTAGTACCCACTTTACTTCCGGAATTATTAGATCAATATCATCAAATTAAAGAAGCGCGATTGAAAAATATCCGCTCCCAGTTGTTAATAACCTCAAGTCATAATACACCCTTTGAACAAATTAGTGATTGGGCAAACAAGAACTTACCTTTAAATGTCCGATTAATTTCAATTGATACTTCTCTTCCTAGAATATTACGCTCTCTTCAGTTTGAATATAAAGGAATTTATACAGTTTTAGGACCTCAATATATCCGGGTACTCAGACAGGAACCGGGTCCGGAATATTATGATTTAGTTTTAACCTTAAATCCTTTTCTTTTGAAGCAAACAAAAGCAGAATATGTCTATATAGAATCAGAGTCTGTGGTTTACCAAAACTTACCCCAGTTCCGGAAAAATGATTTAAACAATGCTAAGTATTTTCAGGTACTAAAATCTATAGAGATAAAGAAAAGTTCAGGAACAAATATTTTCTACCGGTTATATAAAATTCTTCCGGCATTTCTTGATTTAAACAACGGAGGAAAAAATATCTCTGATGGGAAATTGGATACTCTACAAAAGTTAATTCCTGAAAATAAAAGCGTATATATAGCAGATTATGGTGATGATGATTCTAAGCTGCCTTTTTCGTACAGAATGGTTTTAATTTTGGCATTAAAGGAAAAAGATATTAGAAGAAATTTATCCCAAACGGATTATATGGTTATTGAAACCTCTATTCCTTACAAAAATGGCAGTTATGATGGAATATATGATTATTATATTCTAGCTCCTAATCAGAAACCACCCATTTCTTCAAAGCTTGTCTGGTCAAATATTTTTGCTTCGGCCTGGAAAGTATATTGAATATTAACAAAGTTACGTTTTATACCCTAGACTGATTCTAATTCTGAAACATTTGAGGTATTCTATTTAAGTGAGCTCTTAGCCCTTATATTTTCCCAGCCTAAAGGAATATCCACTAAATAGGGGTGCCCTGAATTGGTAATATCGGATTCAATTATGGAAGCAACCATTTCCTCAGGCATAATGCTATTGTATTCTACAATATTGTTTTTGTGATAAGCTAAACGGGACTTCTCCATTTCTGTAAGTTCTATTTCCTTTTGACAAAGAAAAATTCTTGTATTATCCATTAAGTAAAAACGGGCTAGGCAAATATCACTTTGTCCCAATAATTTTGACAGATCGTCTTCTGGTACTTCAAGCTCCGCAAATAAAATAGTGAATTGATACTTATAACCAACTCGAGGTGGATTTATCCAAGTTACCTTAGAGAGGTTACTTTGCGACGGGTGATTAAAAACTTTCTCTATATTTGTTGCTGGAATAATGAGAGAGGGACCGTAAACCCAGCCTTTTTTAAATTGAGGTGACGGTGCCCACCGTTTTTCTACACGATCTGTTGAACCTGGAACTTTTATTCCAGATTCCTCTGTATACGCTAGTCTCCAGACTTTAGGATGAAGGCTTAACTTGATTATTCCCCCTAGATCGCGAGTTGTTAAATAAACACTATTTTTTCTTACCCAAATACGCCATAGAGCAGATCTATATTCTTTTGGCCCTCCTACAGCGAATGTTAGAACACCATTCTTATTAGAATTCATTGGTTTTGGACAGATTATATATAGTTCTAATCCCTAATGGTAGTTACAAGCTGAATCCTGAGTGAAGCTAGACTTAAGTAACACTTTCTAGGCTCTAAGTGAGCCTAGAAGCTGGTTCCAATTCTGAAACATTTGGGTATTTGACCCATAGTTGATTTAGTCTTTGATCTTCTGTATAATACTTTTTCTATGACAATAGAAAGAGGAAATTTTGGCACAACTGAACCTCAACAAAAAGCTTTAAGTGTTGCTCTTTCGTGGACTAAAGGATATTTTGATAGTGTTCCTCAGGGAACCCCCATTAACGGTCATGGTTTCGATAAAACCATGAGGCAAGCGGGAATGGCAGCTATAGTTGCAAAAGGAGAAAGGTTTCCTGTTTTCCTGCCTGTTCTAACAGCTATGGTAATGGATGTGGGAAGAGCTACTAATGATCCAAGGGCAGGAAATTTCCGTCATGGGGAGGTGTCAAAAGAAATGGTAGTGGATAATCTTTTTCCATTGCTAGATATTTTGACTCCTGAAGATCGGATTATTGTAGCAAATGCAATAGAAGATCACCCTAAGCTAAATGAGTATGTGCGTGAAAGTGACGTTGTTAAGATAGTAATGGATGCCGATAGGCTCGGTTGTCTTGGTTTGCTGGGGCCTTTGAGAGCTGCTAGTGGAAGGCCAGACAAACCCCTTATTTTACCTTGGGAAACAGATGATCAAACACAAACAATTGCTTCTTCAGCAGATGATCGAATACAAACTGTCTGGCAAGATATGGCCGTAAGGCATATGGAGTGGGTAGACATGCTTTGGACGTATACAGCAAAAGAAATTGCAGAACCCAGAGTCATAGCTTATCGAAGATATCTGAAAGAAGTACAGAAAGAAGCAGGCTTCTCATATTCGGCCTTTAGAAGATTAGGAATCTAAATAATTCTAATTCCCTATAGGTAGTTAGCAGTTAAAACTGGTTTATAGTAACCCTGAAGTAATCCATTCCATGCATGAAGCGATCCAAGAAGCTGGGTTCAATTCTGAAACATTTGGGGTACAAATTCATGTAAATCAATTCTAATTAGATTGATCTGACGACCTAATCTATTGGTAGTTTCAAAACTAAAACATTCGGTTTAAAGCTTTATTTTTGTGCAGTTTAGAATTAGCTTCCATTCTTATCTAGAATGAGTTTATTTTTTGCCGTAATAAACCGAGCCTGAACAGGAACATTTGTAGTAGTAAGTGAGATAGGGGGATCCATATAAACATGCTTGTTAGTCCATATATAGCTAATCAGAGTTGTTGAGAGCATATCAATTCTGCTTACATTGCTGGTAATGTCAGGTGTAATTTGGCTATTTATCTCTTGAAGTATATCCAACAAAGGAATGTTGTCTCCTTGTTGTTGAGGTGGGTGAGGTAATCTTCCTAGAGTTGAGAATAATACCCTGACATTTCCCAGTCTACTTGTTAGAGGAAGTCCTGTTTCTTCTATGGCGCTGTGAACTTTGACTCTTGCGTCAACAAATTTCATATCAGTTGGGAGAAATGCGCCTACAACTGATATAGAGTTTTGTTCTTTGTCAATTGCAGGTAATAATCTTACTAACTCTAATTGAATTAATCCTTGTGGTTTTTCAAAAGCTTCACGTATGGTATTGTAATATCTTCGTACAGCTGCTGCATCTGTATCAACACGATTTCGACCTTGAGGATTAAAAATTACCTCTCTGAGTAGGATGTGACGAAAACCGCTGGGAGTTACCATCATTTCAGATTCTACTTCTTGAAGTGCCGATGTAGCACGCCCTAAAAATGTATCAGCTGTTTCATTAACCATAACAATAGCAGCAATTGAATACCTGGTATCGGGGTTTGTGTTGGCAAGAATGGGGTTATCAACTATCGTTCCTTCCTGAATCATTCCAACCGCTTTTTTCTCAATCTCCTGATATGTGCTCTTCAGTGAACTACGTAAAATACTTAGTTGATCTTGGGGAGTAGATTCTGGATCATTCATGTTTGTATTTTAACAAATTCACCTGATTTTCAGAAGGATCCCGAATTCTATCTTGAATCAATGAATCAGCTTCGGGAGGAAATTAAATTACTCAAATCGGAAGGTTTTATTTAAAGTTAGGTTAGTGTATTATTCTTTGTAAGGTTTTCTAAAAGTATGGGAATTAAAAAAATACACATTTTTGCACTGGCTGCCCATGGTCAGGGGTTGTCGGGAGGCGACCGTATCTTTATAGAATTTGCCAGACGATGGAGCAAACATGTAAGAGTAAATATTTGGGTTTGGAAGGAAGGATACGATTTATGCAAAAGACAACGTTTAAATGTATCAAATATTAATTTTTTTGTATCAAGCATGAAACCATGGAAAAATTTTGGTTTCTTGATAAATTATTTAGCAAGGAGCCTTGAGGGGATTAGAGTTGGGTTGACTGTAAACCTGGATAATCAACCATCAACTATTATTTACTCTGCATCAGAGTTTTGGATGGATTCAATTCCGGGCTGGATTTTAAAATTACGGTTTCCCAGAATAAAATGGGTAGCAGCTTGGTATCAGACTGCGCCTAATCCTTTAGCTGGTTTTTCGGAAGGTGAAAGAAAAAATAGATATAGATTAAGCAGTTTGTTTTATTGGATCATCCAAGCTCCTATAAAACCATTGATAAATAGATTTGCCGATTTTGTATTGGTCAATAATGATGAAGAAAAAAAGCAGTTCTCAAAAACATTAGTGGTTTTGGGAGCTGTAGATTTTAAGGGAATAAAAGTTTGGCAATCAGAGTTTAAAAACTTACCAAAAATTTATGATAGTGTTTTCCAAGGTCGTTTCCATCCACAAAAAGGTGTACTTGAGTTAATTGATATCTGGAAAATTGTGGTTTCCAAAAAACCTGATGCCAAATTGGTCATGATTGGAGATGGGCCATTAATGGAAAAGGTAAAATGGAAAGTAAAAAGGGAGAAGTTGGGGAATAATGTAGTCCTCAAAGGATATTTATTTGATGGAGAAGAAAAATACAAGATTTTTTCTCAAAGTAAAATAGTTCTTCATCCTGCTTTTTATGATTCAGGTGGTATGGCAGCTGCTGAAGCCATGGCTTTTGGATTGCCATGTGTTGGATTTGACTTAGATTCTTTCAGATCGTATTATCCCAAAGGAATGATTAAGGCAGGTTTTGGTAATTTAGAAGAATTTGCTAATATAGTTGTAGGTTTATTAAATGACCAATTAATGAGAAATAGGGTAGGCGCAGAAGGATTGGACATGATAAAAAAGAATTGGTCTTGGGATAAACGGGCGAAAGAAATTTTCAATGAAATTTATAGATAGATTAGCAATTATAATACCATTTTCATATATGTGGTTGCTTAGACAGAGCTTAGGCAATCCAAAGACTATTTTAGATCTTGGATGCGGTGATGGAAGTTTAATGGAACTTATAGCGGATGGGAAAAAATGGAAAATAACAGGTGTAGATCTTTTTTCAAAAAATGTCAAAACTGCATCAAAAAGACATCTTTTTATAGAAGTTTTTAAAGACGATATAGTAAAATTTGTTAAAAAACAAATCAGAAAAAAGAAAAAATTTGATGTAGTTTTCTGTTCGCAGGCGATTGAACATATAGACCGCAAAAGAGGAGAAGAGCTATTATCCTTAATAGAATTAATAACCGGGCAGAGAATTATAGTAGGCACACCAAGGGAATTTATGGAGCAGCCTGCTAATCATCTTGGGAATAACCCTTATCTGGTTCATAAATCGGGGTGGTCTGAGGAGGATTTCAAGAAAAGGGATTATAAAGTATACGGAGTGGGGTTTTCTCCACTTTGGTCGGAAAAAGGTTTAATCCGGACGAATCACAACAGAGTAAAAATAGCATTTTATTTTGTAGCGTCCTTCTTATTTTCGCCAGTTGTTTATTTCATTCCCAAGATCGCAGCTGGAATTTTGTGTATTAAGAATATAAAAAGATGAATGGAAAAAAGGATCTGATGAGAAAAAATTTACGATTTGAGAAGTGGCCTAAAGTGTCTATCATTATTTCTAACTATAATGGTTTGCAGCTTAATTTGATAATTGACTCATTAACTTCGGTTTTAAATTGTGACTACCCAAATTATGAAGTTTTTTTGATAGATAATGCCTCAACGGATAATTCTGTTACAGCAGTAAAACGCAAGTTCGGTAAGAATAAGAAATTAAAAATTATCAGAAATTCAGTAAATACGTACAGCCAAGGACTTAATTTAGGTATAGAAAATTCTGATGGAGAATACATAGTTTTTTTTAATAACGATATTGAATTTAAGTTCGGATATTTGAAAAAGATTGTTAATCTTTTTCAAAAGGAGCCAAAAGCGGCTTTGATACAAGGAAAATTATTATATTTTTATGATCATAAAATAATAGACAGCACAGGGGAAACAATGGATATATATGGTAATCCAATAACAATTGGGGCATGGGAGAGAGATTTGGGTCAATATGACCGACAAACACAGATTCTTTCTGCCAGCGGATCTGCCTCAGTCGTACGCCGAAGTGCTGTAGATATTGCGGGAGGCTTTGAT
>Ga0180007_10002254_pt1 | contig 23420 bp, 29 predicted proteins | sample MM_PC_MetaG_FD_121122 | JGI IMG/M metagenome (GOLD analysis project Ga0180007, IMG submission 121122) | Groundwater microbial communities from the Aspo Hard Rock Laboratory (HRL) deep subsurface site, Sweden - MM_PC_MetaG | ecosystem: Environmental > Aquatic > Deep subsurface > Groundwater... | reverse complement strand
TATTATTAAAAATGCGTGCATTGCAAACTAGAGTTTAACATAGCATAATAAATTAGATAAATTAATAAATATGGCTGCCCAAACACTAACAGATATCTTAGTTTCCCAAGGGAGCTTAACTCCTGAAAAAGCAAAGCTTGTCAAACTTACTCAGATTCAAACGGGAACTTCTGAAGAGGAAATAATAAAAGGTAAACAGTTTGTGAATGAAACCTTGCTTGCAAAAGCCAAGGCTGTTTATTTTAATGTTCCATATGTTGATTTAGCCCAAATTCCCGCTTCCCCTGAGGCACTTTCACTTCTTTCTCAGGATGTGGCAGAGAGATTCAAGATTTTTCCTGTTTCGGTCGATAAAACAGGTAAAAAATTTATTCTGGCAATGGCGGATCCTTTAAACCTTTCGGCAATTGATTTTGTTGAAAGAAAAACAGGCTATCATGTTTCCGCAGAAGTTGCCGAAGAATCTAAAATTAAGGAATTTACCGATACCAAATATGCCCAGTCTATTTCTAAAGAAGTTACAGAGGCGGTTTCCGAAGTTTCAGTTACTCGCGATGAAGTAAAAAATTTCGAGACGGCTTCCAAATTCGGTTTTATCAAAGAAGAAAAAATCGCAGAAATTGTTAGCCACATTTTGGAATTTGCAATACGGGCAAGAGCTTCCGATATTCATATTGAACCTCAGGAAAAATCAACCAGAGTTCGCTACAGAATAGACGGAATTTTGCAGGAGAAACTTACCATACCCCATGAAATTCATGATTCGCTTATTTCCCGAATCAAAATTCTTGCAGGAATGAAGATAGACGAAAAAAGGGTTCCTCAGGACGGACGTTTTAATTTCAAGGCTTCAAATGAGGATATCGATTTAAGGGTTTCTTCACTTCCCACTTCCTGGGGTGAAAAAATTGTTATGAGGCTTCTCAAAAAAACAGGGGGGGTGCCTACTCTTTCCGAGCTTGGATTAAGAGGAAGAGGTTTGAAAAATCTTGAAGACGCGGTTCTTCGGCCCCATGGAATTATTCTTATTTGCGGACCTACCGGAAGCGGAAAGACAACAACTCTCTACTCAATAATTTCAAGAATAAATACTTCCAAGGTCAATATTGTTACATTGGAAGACCCTATTGAATATAAAATAGCCGGAGTTAATCAGGTCCAGGTAAATCCCGCCGCGGGGCTTACCTTTGCATCGGGTTTAAGATCCTTTCTTAGACAAGACCCCAACATCATTTTGGTTGGAGAAATCCGTGATCAGGAAACAGCAGACCTTGCGATACAGGCTTCCCTTACGGGACATTTGGTTTTTTCAACGCTTCATACAAACGATGCATCCGGAGCTCTACCCAGACTTTTGGATATGGGAGCGGAACCTTATTTGTTGGCATCTTCCGTTACGGCAATTATGGCCCAGAGAGTTATCAGAAGAGTCCATGATAAATGTAAAACCGCGTTTACCCCGGATGCCAAAATCGCCGAAGAAGTTAAGGCTAATTTGGGAAATCTTTGGCCGGCAGGAAAAGAAGTCAAGTTTTATAAAGGTACGGGAGATCCTGAATGCGGGAATTCCGGTTACTATGGTAGGATAGGGATTTATGAAGTCATGCCGGTTACGGAAAAGATGAGCAAACTAATACTTGAAAGATCATCTTCCGCCAATATTGAAAAACTTGCACGCGAGGAAGGCATGATAACATTAAAGCAGGACGGTTATTTGAAAGTACTGGAAGGCATAACCTCAATTGAGGAGGTTTTGCGTGTAGCTCAGGAATAAGCGAAGCTTGCGGCTTTGTACTAATTAAATATTAATGGTAAAACTAAAAGAATTATTACAGCAGACAATCGATTTGGGAGCGTCGGACTTGCATCTTTTGACGGGTGTACCTCCCACTATAAGAATAGATGGAATTCTTGTTCCGCTTTCGAATTTTGGAGTCATGGATCCCCAAATGGTTTCCGAACTTGTAGCTCAATCTGTGACAAACGAGCAGTTGTCAAGAATAACGGTAGATAAGGAAATTGACTTTTCACTACCCTTTTCCGAAAAGGCGCGTTTTAGAGGAAATATCTATACCCAGAAAGGATCACTTGCGGCGTCTTTCAGAAAAATTCCTTTGGAAATTCCAGGAATTGATGCCTTGGGGCTTCCTAAAATTGTCCATTCTTTTACAGGTTTAAGACAGGGACTTGTTCTTGTAACCGGCCCTACCGGACATGGTAAGTCAACAACTTTAGCTTCCATATTAAATGAAATAAATGCAAACAGACTTTGCCATATTATTACGATTGAAGATCCTGTTGAATTTGTTTTCAAATCTCAAAAATCTATTGTCTCGCAGAGAGAAATGCATTCGGATACGCATTCCTGGCAGGTTGCTTTAAGAAGTGCATTAAGAGAAGATCCCGATGTGGTTTTGGTCGGCGAAATGCGGGACTATGAAACAATTGCGGCGGCCTTGACTGTTGCCGAGACCGGGCACTTAGTCTTTGCTACCCTGCACACCAATTCCGCTGCTCAGACGGTAGATAGAATCGTGGATGTATTTCCCGAAGAACAGCAAAAACAAATCAGGCTTCAGGTATCAAATGTTATCGAGGCAGTATTTTCCCAAAGGCTGGTTGCAGCAATTCCCAAAGGCAGGGCACTTGCCTATGAACTTATGCTTGGCACAAATGCAATCAAGACGGCGATAAGAGACGGCAAAAGCCATATGATAGACAGTATTCTGGAAACTTCCACTGAGGCAGGAATGGTAACTTTGGAAAAAAGCCTATCTGAGCTTGTAAAGGTCGGAAAAATAACACTTGATTCGGCTCAAAACTGGTCACTAAGACCCGAACTTCTTTCCCGGCTGATTAGAAGTTAGGGAAATATAAAATACAAAAAGTATGAAGAGGTACTACTATAAAGCAAAAGACGCATCGGGTAAAACCATAACCGGTGAAGTTGAGGCTCAATCCGAAAGTGAAGCGGCAAAACTGGTAAGAAAGAAAAATCTTATCCCCTTTTATGTAAGGGCGGCAAGCGATAATCCCCTGGCTTTTTTAAAAAAAATAAAAGAAAAAGTTCCAATCACCGAGGTCGCAACTTTTACAAGACAGCTTTCAACCATGATGAACGCAGGTCTTCCCATAACGGAGGCCTTACTTATTTTAAGATCCCAAACCAAAGGGCCGATGCAGAAGATTGTTGCTCAAATTCTGGCCGACGTTGAAGGGGGAACTTCGCTTTCGGGAGCTTTTTCAAAACATCAAAAGGTTTTCTCCTCAACATATATCGCTCTTCTGAAATCCGGAGAAGCAGGAGGAGTTATGGATCAGGTGCTTTTGAGACTTGCTGATAATTTGGAAAAAGAACAGGAGTTTTCAGGTAAGGTAAAAGGGGCTTTGATATATCCTGCCGTTGTTATTGTGGGGATGTTTGTTGTCGGACTTGTAATGATGATTTTTGTAATTCCCAGATTAACATCCCTCTATGGCGAGTTTAACGCATCTCTTCCTCTTCCAACCAAAATTTTAATAGGGATTTCGAATTTTTTAATTAAGTTTTGGCCGGTGTTTCTTGTCTTGATCGGAGCCGGTTTATATTTTTTCAAGGCTTTTAAAAAAACCAAAGCCGGCAAAAGAAAAGTGGATGAACTTATTTTCAAAATTCCCATATTAGGTCCTCTGCAAAGACAGGTAATGCTTACGGAGTTGACAAGAACACTTTCTTTGATGGTTGGTTCGGGAGTTTCGATTTTGGACGGAATGAATATCACTGCGGGAGTTGTTAATAATTCAATTATTTCCGAAGCCCTAATTGATGCTGCCAAACAGGTTGAAAAGGGCTTTCCCGTTGCTTTTGCTTTTGCCCGGCATCCCGATGCTTTCCCTTATATTTTAACCCAGATGATTGCTGTGGGAGAAGAAACGGGAAAGATGGAGGAAGTATTAACCAAAGTAAGTCATATTTTTGAAGTAGAAAGTGATCAAAAAGTAAAGACGCTAACAAGTGCAATTGAGCCTTTGGTAATGGTTCTTTTGGGCCTTGGTGTCGGGTTTTTGGTCATTGCGGTAATCTTGCCTATTTATAACTTGACAAGCCAATTTTAATTATCTATTGTTAGTACATATAGTATGAAAGGAACTTCTTCAGGCTTTACGTTGATTGAGCTTTTAATTGTTATTGCGGTTTTGGGAATTTTGGCAGTTGCCGTTCTTTCAGCAATTAATCCAATAGAACAAATCAATAGAAGTAGAGATACGGGGTCAAGATCCGATGCAGAGCAATTACTGGGTGCGGTGGATAGATTCTATGCAAGCCAGGGCTATTATCCCTGGAAAATAAGCTCGACAAATCCCGTGTCCGATGCAACGACCTGGGGAGTAGTTGACAACAGTACGTGGACCGACGGAGCAACAACAGTTCTTGCTAAACTGGCTGAGGCGGGAACTGGCGAGCTCAAGGCCTCTTTTACTACGAGAATTACGGGGGCATCCTACAATTTCTTGTATAAATCAAATAGAGGAACTGCGGGGGACAGCACCTATGTCTGTTTTCTTCCCAAGTCAAGTTCGTTCCAAACTGAAGCAGGAACAAGATGTGGTGCGTCTCTTCCTGCAGACTATCCCGCAGAAGCTTGCCCTGCTGGCTGTGCCGCAGCGAAAATCTGTTATTCCTGTCTTCCTTAATCTTAATAACTTTTTCTGCTAATATGTTTATATGTTCGTTGTTTATTTGTTTATCTTTTTTATTGGTCTATGCTTAGGGTCATTTACAAACGTCTTAATCTGGAGAATTCCAAAAGGTTTAAGTATTAAAGGAAGATCTGTTTGCAGAAAATGCAAAAGTAAAATTTCCTGGTATGACAATGTTCCCCTTCTTTCATATATTCTGCTGAAAGGAAGATGCAGAAAATGCAAAAGTAGAATTTCCTTGAGTTATCCGCTTGTTGAACTTCTTAGTGGAACAATCCTTGTTCTGCTTTTTTTGAAGTCTGGTTTGTCCTACGAGATGATACTATTTACCATCCTCTCCCCCATTCTTATTTCGATATTTTTCATAGATTTAAAACATCAGATAATACCCGATGAACTTGTATTTTGGGGAATCGGTTTTTCGTTTTTGTATTCTCTTTTTATTTTTCCGCAGTTTATTTATTCAAGTATTTTTGCGGGGTTTATCTCTTCTTCTACCTTATTGTTTTTATACATTATTACAAAGTCAAAAGGTATGGGTTTGGGGGACGTTAAATTTGCAATATTAGGTGGAATGATTGCGGGATTTACAAATATTTTCCATTGGTTATTCTGGGCCTTCTTGACCGGAGCTTTTGTTGGAGTCATACTAATTCTAGGTAAGAAATATAGTCTTAAAAGTAAAATAGCTTTTGGGCCTTTTATGATTTTTGCCCTGTATCTAATAATTTTCTTTAAAATTTAAGTATATTATGAAAAAGCTTAAAGGTTTTACCCTGATTGAACTTCTTATCGTAATTTCCATTATTTCTTTAATTGTTCTGATAGGTTTTTTTCTGGCCAGAAGCCAGTATTTAAAAGGCAGGGATGCAAGAAGGAAAGCCGATATCTATAAAATTCAAGAGGCTTTGGAGGAATATGAGAAAGATCACGACTGCTACCCCATCCCCTCTTTGGTTGTTTGCGACCCTGGGGACGGACTCGTTCCTTATATGACAAAAATTCCCTGTGATATTGCAACAGGAGACTCATTTGCTTACGAAAATGACGGTTTAAGCTGTGCCAAGTGGTACAGAATTTTTATTTCTTTGGAAAATCTTAAAGACAGCGATATAATTTTCGGAATCGGACAGGGTAGCGCTTATAATTTCTATCTTGCAAGCCCCAACGCTCCGGTTCCCACACCTTCCGCAACTTCTACACCGGCTCCCTCCTCAACCCCCGGTGGAGGTACGAATCAATATTATGGTTGTATAGACGGTATTTGTGTTCAGATTGCTTGGAACGAAGAAGGAACGGGTCCTATTTGTCAGCCGGGATATGATAACAGCAATTGCAATAATCAGTGCGGACCGGAGGCTGTTGAATGCAAATAGGTTATGAAATTTTTTAATAAATCCGAAATAAGGGCAATATTAATTATTTTTGCCTTTCTTATTCTTATTTCAACCCCGAATTTTATCATTAGCCTAAGAAGGGCAAGAGATGCCCAGAGGAAGGCAGATATAGGTTCAATTAAAGACGCACTTTTAAAATATCAGGCAGATTTCGGTATATTCCCCCTTTCAATAGACGGAAAAATTGCTGCCTGTGAACCAGTTTCCTATAATGAGGTGGGTGGCATAAAAACCCTCGTGTTTTCGGCTTGCGAGTTTGGAGAATCATCATTGGCGGACTTATCAGACAGTTCATATCCTGCCTACCTAAAACCTATTCCCAATGATCCTAGAAAGAATGAGGGACGTTATTATTATTATTTTTCCAATGGAGGCAGATTTCAGATATACGGGACCCTTGAGGGAAAAAGTGAAGATGAGTATGATGAGTATATAATAAAAAGAGGGATTAAGTGCGGATCCCAAATATGTAATTTCGGAAAAAGTTCAGGAACAACACCTTTAAATATATCAATTGAGGAATACGAGGCCTTAATTGCTAAATAGATTGGTAAATATTATTAAATAAATTTAAAGTTAATTATAATATTAGTTGTCTAATAAAATGAAAATGGAAATGAAAATTAAAAAAGGATTCACATTAATTGAACTTCTTATAGCTATGGCTATCTTGGGAATTTTGGCAACTGTGGGAATGGGAAGTTTCAGAATGGCACAAATAAGAGGCAGGGATGCAGAAAGAAAGTCCGATTTAAAACAGATATCAAACGCTTTGGAGTTATATTATTCCGATTACAGACAATATCCTGATTCAATTGCTTTCGGCAGTGAGTTTACCGACGGAAAATCATTATATCTTAAAGAAATTCCCATGGATCCGGGATCAGGAACTTATGTATATGTTGTTTCTTCAGCGGGTAATAAATATCAGCTTTTTGCCTATCTTGAAAATACGGAAGATAAAAACATAAATCCGGCAATTACGGTTTCCTGCGGTACGGTTACCTGTAATTTTTCAATTACAAGTCCGAATACAACCGCCACGGAAAGTTTGTAGTATATAATAAGATTATAAGCATAGCTTGGAAAAATATGAATTTTGTAAAAAAAGGATTTACATTAATTGAACTTCTCGTAGTCATTGCACTCATAGGAATTCTTTCCACTTTGGTTCTTGCAAACCTTAATTCGGCAAGAGAAAGAAGCAGGGACGTTCAAAGAAAAAGTGATTTAAGAAATATTCAGACTGCTCTAAGGATTTATTACAATGATCTGGGAGGCTTTCCCGACAGTAATGCCTCATATGCAATTTTAGGTTGCGGTGCTTTGGGTACGACGGCCTGTTCGTGGGGGGCAGAATGGTCGGTGGGAACAACCGTTTATATGAGTCTTTTACCTACCGATCCCCAGCCTTCGCAAAGCTATCGATATATACAAACAGATATGGACACTTATGCACTGGAGGCCTGTTTGGAAAATAAAAGCGACGATAAAGGGGTTGTTACGGCCGATACGACATGGTGTTCAAGCGGATGGAAGTATGTAGTTTTGCAGCAATGAAAAAAGGATTTACATTAGTTGAACTTTTAGTGGTTATTTCCGTAATCGGAGTTTTAGCAACTTTGGTTTTGGTTTCTTTCGGACCAGTTCAGAAACAAGCAAGAGACACCCAAAGAAAATCAGATATCAGACAATATCAGAATTCTTTGGAGAATTTTGCCAATAGGCAAGATGGACTTTTCCCTTCAAGAACTACGGCTGTTGATGCAAGCGGTCTTTGTGCAACTTTGGGTATAGCGGGGACTTGCCCGACGGATCCTAAAGCTCCGGATACATTATACCGCTATATATCGGACGGCACGGGTACTCCCAACAACGATGCTTCCGAATATGTTCTTTGGACATCTTTGGAAAACGTTAGCAGTTATTGGGTTGTTTGTTCGACAGGCAAGGTGGGACTTTCGGTTGCTGTTCCGGGTTCATCAGACTGTCCGATATAAGCAAAGCTTGGCAAAATATGAATTTTGTGAAAAAAGGATTTACATTGGTTGAACTTCTTGTAGTTATTTCCATAATCGGAATTTTGATGGCAATTTCTCTTTTTGGTCTTCAGGGAGCAAGGGAATCTTCAAGGGACGCGAGGAGAAAATCTGATATTGAACAGGTCCGGAGCGGTTTGGAAATATATAAGTCGGACTGTGATATTTATCCTGCTTCTTTAGGAACATCTCTTGTCGGCACAGGCTCCCCTACCTCATGTGCCGTTACCAATACTTATATTTCTGCCGTTCCCGAAGATCCTTTGGATCCCAGCCGAAGCTACCTTTATTCAAGGATAACTACCACCACATATGAGATTTGTGCATCTTTAGAGCAGAGTGGAACTGCGGTTACCTGCGGAGGTTCATCAAACTGCGGAGAAACCTGTAATTACAAAGTTACCAACCCATGACAAAAGGCTACACGTTGATTGAAGTATTAATTTCATTGACTGTCATAGGACTTCTTTTTGGCTTTGGTTTTGCAAACTTTAGGGATTTTTCCAGACGCCAGCAGCTTGTTTCAGTGGCAAGAAAAATCAAGGGAGAATTGAGGCTTGTACAAAGTAAGGCATCAGCGGGGGAAAAACCTGCCGATTTAAAATGCAACGGTGTAAACACTCTTTCTTCATACAGTTTTGAAATAACAGATACAGCATCCTATCGGATTTTGGCAAATTGTCTTGGGGGAGATGTGGTTATCAAAAACGAAACATTGCCTGAAGGAATTTCCATGACATCAACCCAAAACACGATTTCCTTTAAGGTATTAGGTCAGGGAAATAACATCACCCAAGGATCGGATGCCGTTATCACCTTTATCCAGACAGGGACGGATAATAGTTCATTGGTTACGGTAACTGTGGGAGGAGAAATTAAGTGAAAAAAAAGAGAGATACTAATAATATAAAAGGTCAGTCGCTTTTTGAAGTTGTTCTTGCTCTCGGAGTAATTACTGCAATTTCCGTGGGTATAGTTTCTTTGACGGTAAATGCCATCAGAAATGCATCATTTTCCAAGAATAAAACACTTGCGGGAAGATATGCCCAGGAAGCAACCGAGTGGTTAAGAAGTCAAAGAGATACCGATTTTGATGTCTTTCAGGACAATATTTTAGTTTCACCAAGATGTTTTCCAAGCCTTGTCTGGACCGGAAGAGTCGGAAGCTGTGGGGCTACGGATAATATATCAGGTACTCCCCTATTTAGGATTATAGAATTTTCATCAACTACAATTTCGGGAAAGACTGTTATTGAAGCTTCGGTTAAAGTTTACTGGGATGATTCCCAGGGATATCATGAAGTCAAAAGTACGACATCATATACCGATTGGAGACAAAGATGAAAAAAGGAAATTCCGGAGTAAGCTTAATTGAAATATTGATAGTCATTGCTATTTTTGCCATATTAGGAATTCTTTCAACCCGTGCAGTTTTACTTTCTTTACAAGGATCCAAAAAGGGAGATTCGCAGGTAAAAGTCAGGGAAAACCTTGATTATGCGGTGTCTGTTATAGAAAGACAGTTAAGAAATGCGGGAAACATTACAACCTGTCCGAACACAGACTCTTTGGTTATATCATATAGTGACTCAAACGATATTCTGTCTTCATTCAGCTGTGTAAACGTAGGAGATGAAGGTTATATTGCTTCAGGATCAGCAAGACTCACAAGTGAAGATGTTGCAGTTACCTCCTGTTCATTTTTGTGTACGGCAGGAACGGGAGTCAATACGCCAAAGGTACAAATAGAAATAGGAGCAGTTGATGCAGGATCTCTTGGAGCAAAAGAAGGAGGGCGTGTTACGATATCAACAGAGATTAATCTAAGGACATATTAGTTAAGTTGAAATATTTGATCTAGGGTATGGGTATTGGTGGAATGAACGAATTTCAACAGGACCAGCGTTTTTTTGAGCCCTCTGGACGAAAAGTTGAGGTGAACAACTCCTTTGGCCCCATATTCTACTACATGTGTTTTGGGAGTGGCCGATAATTCTTTTTAGATAATCGCAGCTTGCCAAGAGCGAGAATGATAGAGTATTATAGTTTTGTGTTGAGAGATCAAAAAGAATTGAGTTTTAAGCCCCCAGGGTGGGGGCTTTTGACGTTTAAAGAGAATAGATTAAAAAAAATGATAATAAGGCCTATAATTAGTACCATCTGCCATTACTGATAATATGAAAAAAGACATTCTGGGTCCGGAATTTCAAACAGATCCATTGGGGTATGTTTTTGATAATCCGATTTTTGCTCAGGCATGTGACCGTTCAGGTTTGAGCAGGAGAGAATTTTTAAAAATCTTTCTTGCAGCAACAACTGTTTTACTCGTTGGCTGTGAACGACAGAGTTTAACTCCTACCCCCCAGACGCCGGAAAATCTACCAACACCCACTTCTACAGAGGTTGTACCAGCAATAACTCCTGCAGTGCCTGCAGGATCGGGCACTGAAACACCAAACACTTTTGAAATCAGGCGTGCCGTAACTGCTGAAATGGCTAAAAATGTTGAGCCTTCACTTGAAATTGGCAGTGGTGAGGTTGAAGTTTCCATTTTTCCTGACAATTCTTCTGATATTCTCAAAAATGTAATAACTTCCTGCTATAAGGCAATCCAAAAAAGTTATCCAGGTTCAACTGTATATTTTGATCAGGACACAGCCCCTGGTGGAACCGGTTACTGGATTGTATATGGAATTACTCCTGAAGGAAAATTAATTCAGAGTATTGTCAGATATGGGGAAAGTGGGGGTATACAGTATGGTGACTATCCAATACGGTTTGATCTAGAAAATCAGGAAATGATTGGGGAATATGATCTCTTAGATATTCCAGGAGGAAGGGTCGGGGTTATTTGGGTAAATGGTTTACCCCAACTATTGGCAAATGAGGTAATATTTGATAATGACCGATTCTTTACCGAATATTTGGTTTATACAACCCTGTATCCCGATAACCCTTGGGTATATATACAAGACTTTTCTGAACTTGGTCCGAGTGTAGAAGAAATTGATAACATACTTCACGATAATTGTTATTACGGCCGTAGTGAAATTGATAGTTTTAGAGACATATCCTATCAAATCGTTATTATGAATGATACGCCATATAACGTTTTAATAGGAATAGATCAAGAAGGACAAGAAAAAATCCTAGCTGCTGAAATGACTACTTATTCAGGAGAACGGGTTTGGACAAGAATAAGTGTAACCGATTTGGGAGGAGATAACGGAAAAATGATCATGTGGATTAACCCTGATCAAGATGGAGCAATACAAGTAAACGAAGAAACAGCAGAAATCTTCATGACAAGATTTTTGGAAGTTGTAAGAGATGGTGGGCAGGGTGCATCAATAACCGGCATGCAGGCTGGAAAAATAACATTAGAAGTGCCGTATGCATTATATGAACAAGGAGGCCCAGATGTTAGATGGGTAGAAGAAACTTTAGATTTACAAGATGTTGAAATAAGAATATTCCAATCTCCTGAAGAATGGCAGGAATTTGCCAGAAATTATCCTGAAATGGCAGCAAAAGTGTTTTCCAGATCTTTTGGCAGGTCTGGCTCTGGTGTGTGTATATTTCCTAAGGTTGATGGAGGATCGCTTATGACGGTTTTACAAACTGCTTGGGACATCTCAAACCAAGATTATTGGTATGGTGTCAAACCTATAGAAGATGAAGACTATTTCAGATCGATAATCGAAAGCGATGTGGTTTACCCCGATTTCTGGGTTCCACTATCTGTTTATGCTTACTACAGAGACGGTAGAGACGCATTTGTCACAGCATCGTTAGTTAATGGTTTTATTGACTACCCTCTCTCAAATGTTATTGGTTCCTTTAATATCTTATCTTTGGGTTTCATGGAAAGCCTTCCTTGAAGATAAAAGTTCAGCTAATTGATTTAATACTTTCCGTTGATATACACTTTATGTGTGATGAAGTTTACTAAATTATTTTTTTTAGGAATATTTATTCTTTTTAGCTTCTTTACTAATAGTGTTTCAGCACAAACTTGTTCGGGATTCGGTGTTTGTTGTAATCAATTTGGATTTCGGTGTGTTGGGTACTCAGCGGCGAATGCCTCCTGTAATTATACAAACATAGGTTATCCTTGTGGTATTGGAGGAATTTGCCAGTGCCAGATGAGTTATACCCGTACTTGTAATTTGAGTCTTAATTGTGTTTCCAATGCTTGTGCTTCGGGTGATTATTTAATTGAAGATTATTGCTCTCCCATCTGTGTCTATTCTAATCAAGGCTGCGGGGCGTATGGATGTCCTTCCAATACCGAAAGGATATGTACCAATTGTGGTAGTGGTTGGACTTGTCAGTGCATAGCAAATCCTTCCTGTGTTTCAACTCCCACTCCTACCGCTACCCCCCCTTCCTGTAATACAACTGCCCCAACTGGATTATCTTTGACTCAGGTTTCTTCGAATTCCTGGAATTTGATATGGATTAAGGGAGCCAATGGAACAAAACAGCTTGTGTATGTAGGTGAGGTTAAAAGTCAGGTTGAATCTAATTGCCTTGTCGGTTCTTCCTGTGTGGTAGCAAATACCAATGTTGATGTTAATGCACAAAGTTATAGTATTTCGGGATTAAGTGACGGAGTTTTTTACTATGCCAGAGTTGTAACATATCAAGACGCGACTTGTTCATCTAACTCCTCTACCCTAACTGATATTTCTTCCTGTAATGTAAGCCCTTCAAGTCTTGCTCTTCAGGTGGGAGATTTTGGTACACTTACCTCCCCTGCCTATTCATCTTCTGAAATAGGTTCCGTATCTTTTACTCCAAGCAGTGGATTTATTTCTCTTAATCCTTTAAGTGATTCAACATATCTTTATTCAACCCAAGTCACAGCAAATTCGGAAGGGACGGGATCTGTGACGGCTGATGTAAAAAGCCCTCTTGGATTGATTTACTGCACCTCAATAGGCGGAGTTACTGTTTCTCCCAGGGGGCCGTGGTGGCAGGTTATCGATTCCGATGTTCAATCAAACGCAGATTTAAATTCAAGTATCCCCTCAGGCGATTACTTTGATCTTGTAGGCGTTGGAGGTTATCCCGGAGTTGCCAAATACGCAGGATCCACCTCCCTTTCCTCTACGGATGTATCAGAAAAAGGCTGGTTGGCAAATTCTTCATATTCTCCTTCCAACAACAGGATTCAAAATTATGCTTATTTCAAAAGACTTATTCCTTCAGAAGTTACCTTAAACGCAATACCTTCCGATAGTGTTGAAGGTAGTTTTTTTGAGTCCGGTGGGGTGGAATCAGAAGGCTACTTTTGGTATGAATATGACGGAGATGCCACGGGACTGCCTCTTTCTATTAATTCCTCAATTAATTTACCCGATGGAAGAAAAGTGATAATTTTTGTAACAGGTGACAATTTAAGTATCGAAGGAGATATTAGTTATACTTCAGGTCAGAGTATTTTGGCTGTTTTTGTAGGGGGAAACATATATATTGACGGGGGTGTGGGCAATTTGCAGGGCTTTTTCCTTAGTGACGGGGATATATATACAGGATCTTCTTCAACGCAATTAACTTTTAAAGGATCAATTGCTTCTCAGGAATCTTTAATTCTTCAAAGAGATTTGGAAGAACCCTTAAACGGAACTACTCCATCTGAAGTGTTTGAATATGATCCTGCGAGTATCTTTCTTTTCCCCCCAAAGATGTCAATAGAAAAATTCAGATGGAAGGAAGTAGCTCCGTAGATATGATATAATTTGAGGGTGGCAAACAAACTTCCTGCCAGTTTTAAGTCGTATTTTTGGGATATAGACTTTTCCAAACTAGACCTTAATAATTTTCAGTTTATTATTAAAAGAGTTTTAGACAGAGGGGACACAAATTCAATAAAATGGCTCCTCAGCAATTATTCTAGAGCAGATATTGAGAATACCATAATGGAAAGCCGGGATTTGTCGGCAAAGACTGCTAATTTATGGGCAGACTTATATGGGATGGATCGCACGAAAATATTATGTTTACAAAAACATTACTCCCCGATACCCTTCGGGCTATCAAGTTAGTTTCTGGTATACCGATTATTAAAAAGGCATATCTGGCTGGTGGTACGGCGCTTGCACTGCAGTTAGGACATAGGACCTCGGTTGACTTAGATTTTTTTACCCAAGTCGAACTTGGGGAAAAAATATTATCCGCAGATTTGCACGAATTATCAGAGTTTAAAGAAGAAGGGGTTGCGTGGCGAACAGTCTGGGGAAAAATTGGAGAAACAAAATTTAGTCTCTTTTACTATAAATATCCCCTTCTTGCAAAAACACATCCGTTTAGGGGTATCAATTTGTTAGGTTTGAAAGATATTGCGGCCATGAAAGTAGCAGCTTTGGGCGACAGGGGGACCAAACGCGACTTCATTGATTTATATTTTCTGTCTAAAATTTATTCGCTCGATGAAATACTTTTGTTATACAATCAAAAATACGGCGATTTAGAATGTAAAATATATCATTTAATTAGAAGTTTTGATTATTTCGAAGATGCTGAAGTTGATAATCTTCCTCAAATGTTAATTCCAGTTTCATGGCAAGAAGTTAAAGAATTTTTTCATAGAGAGTCAATGCGATTAGCAAAAGTTAATAATTTCTTATAACTGAAATATGTTAAACTGGTAGATATGAAATATCTGCCGAAAAGAAATAGCGGACAAGCCCTTCTTCTTGTTCTTCTTTCAATGAGTGTTGTTTTGACGATTGTTCTTTCTATTTTGGCAAGAAGTACCGTAGATATTGGTGTTTCTTCCCGTTCGGAAGAATCTGTCAGAGCTTTTTCTGCCGCTGAGGCAGGAATTGAACAGGCATTGGTTGCCGGAGGTTTATCGGGAACTATTGGTGATTCCACATTCGATGCAAACGTAACAAGTTTTTCTTCCGGAGTTAATAAATTTATTCTGCCTTCAAGTCTTTATTCCGGAGAAAGTTCAAGTGTATGGTTTGTTTCTCACGACACCGATGGTAGTTTAATTTGCGACGGCAGCAACCCCTGTTTTACGGGAAGTCAAATTCAGGTTTGCTGGGGAAAACAAGGGACATCCGCGGATTTAGCTACAACTCCTGCTTTGGAAATTTCGATTATATATCTTTCTACTCCCGGAGATTATACAACCGCAAGGATAGCAAGAGAGGCTGTTGATCCTTCCGCAGTCAGAAGAAGTTCGAATTCTTTTTCGGCGACGGATGGAGGAACCTGCGGAGTTGACGGTCAGACATTTGCCTTTAAGAAAACTTTGGATTTATCTTCCTTGGGAATTCCTGCAGGAAGCTATGGAGTTTCCGACGGATTACAACTTGCAAGAATTGCCAGTTTGTATAACACTGATATGGGACACCCCGTTTCGATTAATGCTTCTTTTGCAGGTAATTCAACACTGCCTGCTCAGGGAGTGATTATCAGTTCAAGCGGTGTTTCAGGAAGTTCGACAAGAAAAGTCGAAGTAATTCGCGGTTTTAGAGAGCTTCCCGGCATATTTGATGCGGTAGCTTTTAGTCAGAATGGAATTACAAAATAGAATATTATGAGTATGTATAACAAATAATCATGAGTGTAGGAATAGATATAGGTTCAAAAACCATTAAAATAGTAGAACTTGAAAAAGAGGCCAAAGGTTTTAGACTTTTGGCATCAGGTGCTGTTGGCTATCAGGGAATTTTGCCTGCAGTTTCTAAAGATGACAAAGAACTTCTCCCTCTTTCTGATGTAATCAGGAAGCTTCATAAAGAAGCTCATATAAGGAGCAAGGAAGTTTCGGTTGCTCTTCCTGAGCCCTTGGTTTTTACCAGAACCATTAAATTTCCTCTTCTGACCGATCAGGAAATTGTCTCCGCTGTCAAATGGGAGGCTGAGCAGTATATTCCGATTCCTGCAACGGAAGCAATAATTGAACATCAGATAATTGAAAGAAGTCAGGATGCATCAAAGGGTGTTACTGTTTTATTGGTTGCATCCCCTAAAATTTTGGTGGAAAAATATATAAGTCTTCTTCAGGGTGCGGGACTTACTACGGTGGGCGTGGAAACCGAAGTTTTGGCACTTGCCCGTGCACTTGCGCCTGAAACCGGAACCTTCCTTCTTCTTGATTTCGGGGCAACCTCAACCGATATAGCAGTTGTTAAAGATACCATGGTCCGTTTTTCCCGGTCTATTCCCACCGCAGGAGAAGCTTTCACAAGAGCACTTTCCCAAAGTTTGGGGATTCAGCCCGAACAGGCGGAAGCCTACAAAAAAACCTACGGACTTTCCTCGGATTTGGAAGGAAAAGTAAAAGCTTCACTTGCTCCTGTTTTTAATCTGGTTGCCGAAGAGGTTAAAAATGCCATTCATTTCTATCAGACAGAAGAAAAAGGCGAAGCTCCAAAGTCTGTTATCGTTTCGGGCGGAACATCTTCAATGCCGGAAGCAATTTCAACTTTATCCAGCCTATTGGGAATTGAGGTTGTTGTGGGGAATCCTTTCGCCAAGGTTTCAGCAGATGCCGCAACTTTAAAGAATTTGGCAAACTACGCCTCTTTGTATTCTGTAGCTGTAGGACTTGCTTTAAGAGGAGATTAGATAATTATGGCAAAGATAAACCTGCTTCCGCCAGACTTGGGACCAAATGCTTCGGTATTAAAATTTTTAAATCTTGCCAAAAAGATAGCTATTTTGATCGGTCTTACCTTTTTCATATTCGGAACTCTTCTTGTAGGCTATATTGTTTTTTTGAGAATGGAGATTAAGGCCGCGGATAAAAGAACACAGGCGTTAAAAAGTTCAATAACTGCCCTCACTGAAACCGAGCAGAAATTCTTTCTTTTAAAGGAAAGAACGGGCAATATTAAAAAGCTTATGGCCAAAGAAACTCAAAAAGAGCCACTGACAAATTCCAAAGATCTTCTTTTAAACCATCAAGGAATTGTCCTTACTCAGGTTTCAACCTCTTTAGGCAAAATAACTATCTCAGGAAGTTCTCCAAGCACAAATTCTTTAGGAGACTTTTTTGAAAAGATATTTCTCAGCGATAATTTTAAGGGTGTAAAACTGACGTCTTTTTTGTTTAATCCCAAATCGGGTTATCTTTTCAGTCTTGAATTAAATTTATAATGAAAAACCTTCCTTTTATCGTAAAAATTGCAGCAAAGCCACTTTTGATTTTGTTATTGCTTATAGCCTTTTCCTTTATAGGCCTTTCTAAAGCCTTTTACGAGATCGGTAGTTTAAGAGAGACTCTTGCCAAAGCCAAAAAAAGCGAAAATATTTTAAAAACAAAACTCGATACTCTTTCTGTAAGTGCAGATGTTTCGGAAAATGCAAATTCGGCGGTTTCTTTTCTTCCCGGAGAAAACCCCGCGCTTTTAGTTCTTTGGCAATTAAGGTCAAATGCAATAGGAAGCGGACTATTACTTTCCAATTATAAAGTCGGATCTGAAGTAAAAGATGCCAGCGGATTTATGAAAGTTGCATTATCTTTTGACGTCGACGGGCCGGTAGAGGCGGTTTTGGGTTTTGTAAATATTACAAAAAGTATTTCCCCCAATGTCTGGATTGATAAAACGGAGCTTGATTTTGTCGGAGAAACCTTAAGAGCTGCAATATCCGCAAGCTCCTATTGGGTCCCATTCCCTACAAAAATGCCTGCTCTGACGGACGTAATTACCGCACTGGATGCTTCCGAAAAAGATATTATTTCCAGCTTAAGTGATAATATTCAGCCTTCTTTTGTAAGTCAAAGTGTAGCAATTCCCAGGGAAAACCTAAATCCTTTTGGAGAGTAAATTATTCTATCAGGTTAACTGAAACACCCTTTTTTTCCAAAGTTGCCTTAACTCTTAATATATTTCTTATTGCCTTGATTGTATTTCCGCCTTTTCCTATGACAATCCCTGCGTTTTCTGCAGGTTCAACCTTAATAAATAATCTTACAAAATCTCCCTCAACTTCCTCCGTTACGTAAAATCCTCCTTCGCCCAAAATTTCTTTTAAGATATATTCAAGAAGTTCCTTCATTGTTTTAATTTTAGTATTTTCTCAACAGCAGGACTTATCTTTGCTCCTACCTTGGTCCATTTGTCAAGAATTTTCTTATCTACCTTTAAAACTTTTTTGGCAGGATGCCAGTAGCCTACTACATCCAAATACTGACCCTTGGGACCTTTTTTATCTTCAATTGCCACAATTCTATAAAAAGGATGATTCCTAACTCCGGTTCTGGAAAGTCTTATTTTAACCATATGAAGGTATTTTAGCCTTATTTCAGTGAAAAGACAATGCCTCTCTTGCAGCTTCCTGTTCGGCCTGGCTTTTACTTTTTCCTTTTCCTTCTCCCATAACCTTACTCTGAACCTGAACTTGTACGATAAAATCCCTGTTATGGTCTGGGCCTGTTTCTTTTAATACCTTGTATTTAGGGGCTGGGAGTCCTTTTGCCTGAATATATTCCTGGAATCTGCTTTTGGGATCCTTTAAGGGCTTACTTACCTTGTCGGGAATTTCATTAACCAGATTATCCTTGATAAATTCTTCGACTTTTGTTAAGCCCTGGTCAAGATATAACGCTCCTAAAATAGCTTCAACCGTGTTGGCCAAAAGTGATGGGTTTTGCCTTCCTCCCCCGTCTTCTTCTCCTTTGGAAAGGTTGATTAGTTCTCCAATATTTAATTTTTGGGCAACTTGAGCGAGATTTTGAGTATTAACCAAGTTGGCTCTTAAGGCTGTTAGGTATCCTTCCTGTTTGTTGGGAAAAGACTTATACAGTATTTCGGTAATTACAAATTCCAAAACAGCATCTCCCAGAAATTCAAGTCTTTCGTTGGATTCTTTAATTGCGGGATGTTCGTTTAAGCAGGACTTATGAGTTAATGCGGTTTCCAGAAGATCTTTATTGTTAAAGATTTCTTTTACGTCAAAAGATTTTTTTATATCATTCATGTTTGTATATAGTTCCTAAAACTCCATTAATAAAAGATGCTGAATTGTCACTTCCGAATTCTTTTGCCAGTTCCACCGCCTCATCTATTATAACCTTTGGAGGGGCTTCTTTTTGTTCCAGTTCATATATGGCAAGCCTTAAAACAGCCAGGTCAATACGGTTTAGTTTATCGATGGGCCACTCCGGAGCAGCTTCGGCAATTTTTTTATCTATTCTTTTTTTGTTTCTGAGGATTTTAATTACAATGTCGTCTCTTTTAACCTGTTTGGCATATGTTTCTGCAAAGAGTTTTTTTACAAGCTCTCTTCGTTTTATGTGCCTTGGATCATGTGCAGTTTTCATTTACTTCTTGTAACTCTTTCCACAATGGGGACAAGAACGGTGCGGAAACATCAGTTTTTTGCAATGAGGACATCTTGCCAAATTTGCAAGTTTAAGCTTAAAAGAAGCATTTCTTCTTATATTGCTTCGACTTCTTGTGTGTTTCTTCTTCGGTAAAGGTGTCATGTCAGCTGTAATTTTAACTCAAATCCCCCATCTCATGCAAGAAGTAGGTTAAGAAGTTATTTTTTTAATAAAATGTTGCTTCCATTGCCAAAATGGTTCTTTCAGATAATTCGTTATTTAGGAATAGTTTTAATAATCCTAGGATTATCGCTATTTCCTTTTGTCCAGTTTTCTTTTTTGCTCTTTGACGTCTGGTCTTTTTGAAATATAATACCCAATAAACATGGCAGAAAGAGTGTTCAAACTAAACGGATCGACTTTTATTTCTTGTACAGAACCCTGCGGGCAATTATTTACCCTATTGGTAGAAGGAAATAAGATTAAAGAACTTGATGGATCAACTTCCACAACACGATGTCTAGCCTGTGGAGCACCACAAAGAGGCCAAAAATATGGTTTACAGGAAGGTCACATACAAAAGCCCGAAGCAAATCGAGTTTGTACAATATACACAAAAGTTGACAATACTTAGTCCTGGGCGTAAACTATCCTTAATGTTAAAGAAAATTCGATTTTCCGCTACGATCACTCTTCGCAGGAGAGCTTGATTGTAGTGGGAGGAATTGATTTTCTGTTGGTAACCTCTCACTAAAAAGGGAGGTTTTTTTATATCTAAATTATGCAGATAGAAAAGATAAGTTTAATACACAAAATAAGAGAGGCTATTATTGAGCCTAATATTTTTGATGATGAAAATGGCCTTGAATCAAGATTTGCCGCATCTCTCGAAAGTACACTAAAAAGACCCGATCTTTCCGTGAGCTCTTTTCCCTTGACAGAAGAAAGAATCGAAGAGACCAAAGAAAAATTGGTTGGTCATTTTATCTCCGTAGCAAGTGATCTTGGGACATTTGATTTGGCTAGAGGACATTTGAATAGGCTTTTTTCCCATTTAGTTCAGAATGGAGCTAGTTCACAAAAAGATTTATTAAAGGGCGGGGCAGTTGAGTTTTATAATGTTTCAAGAAATATTCTAGGTCCAATTTGGACGGCATACGCCCATGAGGTATTATCGAAAGCAGACGGAAACGGTGTTTACTTGTTTGCTGCCAGAGACGCAACCCCGATTTATTGGGCTACTGAAGGTATTCTATCTCCCACATATAATCACCAATATCTGATTGATAGTTCTTTATTGGTCCACGTTGATTGGAATAGGTGGTTTATGGGCCAGGAAGATGAAACTGATGATGGAAGAAAACCTTTACCCTTCGATAATCAGTTAATGAAAGGATTTTATAACCAAATGGGATTTAATAATGGGCAAACAGTGAAAATAGTCGAGCCTGGCGCTTGGGGATCGGCAGCTAATGCTCTCAAAACAGTTATGCCTGAACAGAAGTTTGAACTTTGGTTCATGTTTAGTCACATGCCTGAATATATTTACGGATTTCTTAATACCCATGCACCTAATATTGATAATTATTATTTTGAGATGATTAACGATACGGCTGAAGCAGTGCCCAAATCATACATTAGACCTGAAAATTTGATTGTTCATGAAAATAAAGTTGTGGCAGATTTAACAGGTAAAATTATTGAATCTCCATTTATGAAGATTTGGAGTTGGGCTGTGATTCAAGGGGCATATGATGCAGGTGTTGATTTTGCTCGAGGTAAAAGAATAGATGTTGGGAAACATGTTAAAATGATGATTGAATTGTCTAAATTGTCCGCTCAAGGTAAATGGACGGGAGTTCTCCCAAGGAATACACTTACCTGGACCGAGGGGGAAAATTGGAGAAAAAATTGGAAATGGGGCAAAATCCCCCCACTAAAATGATATGAAAATTGCAGTTGTAGGAGACATCGGCATTGATTATTACGAAAATCTTAACCTTTTAAAACCGGGGGGAATTGCTTTTAATTTTGCCTTTAATTTAATTAAGTCGGGTAAAGATAAAGTTTCGCTCATATCGATTTTGGGTAAAGATAAGTTTTCCTTTAAACTTTTGTCGGTTTCAAAAAAGGTGGGTTTAGATATTTCTCATGTTCAACAAATTAGGGGCGATGCTCCCAAACAAAATATCTTTTTAGATAAGGGGGAAAGAAAATTTACAGGTTATGATCCCGGAGTATTGAAAAAATGGAAATTCAGAAAAAATGACATCCTATTTATTAGAAAACATGAAGTGGTCTTTGTTCCCTTAAATGACGGAATGAAACAAATATTTGATGCTGTTAAAAAAATAAAAGGGCCAGTGAAAGTGATTGATTTTTCCCAAGATTCCGAATATGCAGATTTTGATAAGAAAGAAAATGTAATTACCAAAAATGCGAAATACTTTGACATAATTTTTGTCGGTGGAGAGAAAAAGCACCAAAAAATGATTAAATTACTTGCTGGAAAATACCCAGAAAAAGTTTTTGTTTTGACGCTTGGAAAAGATGGAAGTATTGGCTATTACCAGGGAATTAAATCTTTTCAACCGGCCAAAAAAATAGGTAAGGTTGTAGACACTACAGGGTGTGGCGATGCGTTTCAAGCAGGATTTTTGTCAACCTGGATGAATAAGAAAGATGTAAAAACCGCATTAGTACAAGGAACTAAAAGAGCATCCAGTATAATAAAGCATGTTGGCTCGACTCCCTTAATACTAAAATGAAAAATATAATTAAGATAAAGGTGAAAAGATTAACAACGAAGGCATTTAAGCCTTTCGGCCAAGCTATTATGGGTCCTGTTGAAAAACCTAATTACAAGGAAGGGTCTTGGAAATCTTTTTTTCCGGTAGCTAAAGCCCATTTACCTCAAGGCGAGTTGGGTTGGGTGATTACAAAAAAATCTAAAAGGGAAATGATTGTGGAAGGAATGGAAAGAGAACCCGAAATAGAAATAATCTGGCCGACCGAGAAACCAATAATTCAAATGGTTTCTTTGCCTGGAAATTTAAAAGATCACACTGAACAACCTGATGTGGCAAAAGCAAAGGCGTTCTTAGTTAAACCTGGTCAAGTTATCATTATGAAACCGGGGACTTGGCACTATGCGGCATTTCCTGCAGATTCAAAAGAAGTTTTTTACTACTTCATAACAAAAGATCATCCAAGAGAACCAGGATGGAAGGATGTTGCTTGGATACCGTTCAAGAACAAAAGGTTACTAAAGCTCAGCTTTCAATAAACCCCAACGACTCCATTTGGTTGCTATATTCTTTAAGGTTTAAGTTGTTGTTTTTCAATTCATGAAGTATTGAAATACGGTTGTTAGTAGCTTTTTTTACTAGATCTATCACTTTTGGAAAATTAACAGGACTGGTTCCTATTGGTAAATGTGAATCGTAATATTTTAGTACCAAATTGGTCCCATAGCTCTCTTGTTTTTCCGTGTCTTTAAGAGAAATTATTTTCCGATAGTGTTCTCCTAGTAATACTCCTTTTGAAAACAATGGTTTATCAAGGGGTTCTAAATCCGAAAGATGAATGGAGCCCAACAAAGGTAATGTAGTCTGATTAAGTAAATTGCTTTCTATCCATTCTTGGAAAAATCTACCAGTATTTGTTGAATATTTTCGTTCAAGACTTTTCATAAAACTGCTCTTTTCCTCCTCGCTAAGTAAAAAGAACGCTTTTTTGGTTCGGGGGTCGTAACCAATCGCATGAAGAAGATGGTTCGTATCCCAACCGATCTTAATATTATGTTGACTTTGTATTTTTGAGAATAAATAAACATAATCGTTTGCTGTTTGGACACCAGTTTCTAAACCAAAACCGGCGTTTTCTATCTCCAATGAAGGACCGTCTGCGATTAATCCTTTTTTATCGAGTGAGGAAATTAATTTATTTAAAATATTACCAAAGGAATCCAAGACTTCTTTTTTAGTTCTTTCTATTTTCCATAAGCCATCTATA
>Ga0180007_10002253_pt1 | contig 23425 bp, 18 predicted proteins | sample MM_PC_MetaG_FD_121122 | JGI IMG/M metagenome (GOLD analysis project Ga0180007, IMG submission 121122) | Groundwater microbial communities from the Aspo Hard Rock Laboratory (HRL) deep subsurface site, Sweden - MM_PC_MetaG | ecosystem: Environmental > Aquatic > Deep subsurface > Groundwater... | reverse complement strand
TTTACGACCAGGAACTAAAGAAAAAATTTGAATACTGGGTCAAGGAATTACGTGAAAATTCTTATGTAAAGGAACTCCTCTGATCTCTCACTTTCATTCGGACAGGATAATGACCTCGAAAAACCTCATTGTTCCTGCAAAAGGACTGGAGCCAAATGGCACAAGATTCCCAGCATAACCGGTCAAAAATCAACGACTCGACCGATACCGACACAGGGCCATCCCTGGGCAGTTATCTACAGCGTGAACGGATAAAAAAACAATTCAGTCTGGAGGAGATCGCAGAGCAAACCTGTATCAACATTGGGACACTGCGAGCAATAGAAAGCAATGACCGCAGTAAAATGCTGGCGGAGGTGTTTTCCAGGGGATTTATCAAGCTGTATGCAAAATTCCTCGGAATTGACCAACAGGAAGTACTCGAACGTTATGATCGGGAAATGGGGCAGTCCGACGAAGAAAACATCAGAAATCATGATGTTTTCTACAATGAAAAACTGGCTGAATCTTCATCTTTTTTAAGTCTGCGTAAAATTTTCTTTCTACTCATTCTACTCGCGCTCTTTGCCCTTGGATACTATTTCTTTCTCTACTCCGAATCGCCGACATCCCGCCGCTCATCTTTTTTTCAGGGTTCAGGGAATCGATCTCTTTCATCACAGATTAATGAAAAATTTGAGACGGTGCAGACTCCCGTTCAAAACCACTATGCTTCTCCATCCGCAACAGGGAACTCTTACTCCTCGCCAACCTCTCCCTCTGCAGGCAAACCTTCATCATATAACGCCGACAGTAACGCCGACAGTCAAAACCAGGAAACCACGTCATTCAATAATAACAATGATCAAACCCTGCCACAGTCAGTGTCTCCCCAGGCCGGAGAAGCATCCACAGAAATCTCTCCTGCCGCCGGTATTGAAAATCAAGAGGCACCGCCTCCTGCCCGGTAATGTCTTTTCTCCAGTCCCGCGCCATAGTCCTAAAGGTCATGGACTATGGCGAATCAGATAAAATCGTCATATTTTATACTCAACATTTCGGCAAATTGAAGGCCATCGCCAAAGGGGCTAAGCGAAGCAAAAAACGATTTGTCAACAAACTTGAATTCTTTTCCCTGCTGGATATCACGATTGTTCCCGGTCGTCTTTCCACCATGGGCCGTATCGACAATGCCAGTCTGGTTAACCCCTTTCCCACATTACGTGAAAACTATCACCGTTACACCGCAGCCATGCTTGTCTGCGAATTAATGGACCAGTGGACAAGGGAAAATGACAGTGACGAACCACTCTTCCAACTGCTCTGCTGGTGTCTGCATGAGCTTTCAGAGAGAGACAGTATTGCGGAAACCGTCATTTTTTTCCTGATCAAAATGCTCGATCTGCTTGGCATGGGTCTTATGCTGGAACATTGTCTTGTTTGCGGTGAAATGGAACAGACTACCCTTCCCTATTATTTCAGCCCGGCGCAAAGCGGCATTATCTGTTCACGTTGTTGCCGGACAAATGATATCAGGCTGATCCCATTGTCAATGCCGGCTATCAAAAGTATGCAGATGGCCAGATCCCTGCCGCTGACAAGACTAAACCGCCTTAAAATCTCCGGAAAATCACTTGCTGAAGCGGCAATGGTCCTCAAACTTTATTGTAATTTTCAGTTGCAGCGTGAAATTCATTCCTGGAAACAATTCAACTTTGCCCAATAAGTTGCCCAACGAGACCATTGTATCCTCATCAATATTGTTCTCAGTTGTAATTTCTTCGAAAAAAAAATTTCTTACACTTTCTTCCCTAATAAATCTTCCGAAACCGAAAAAAAATCACCACGTTCTCTGTTTGCATTCTCACCTAAGTATTAATACTCACATGAATTTTTCAGATTGTTTCATTTTCAGGCACATTCAACCCAGTAAATCTACCTATTGATTTTTTCCTTAAAAGCTCGTATCACCGCAATTTGTGTCTATCAGGATGTTATTTTATTGATTTTCTATATGAAATTATACGCTGTGCAAACAGTGCGATTTGGAACTTTCTGTTTATTGGACTTATTATCTTACAGATTCACAATTGTACATAAACAAATTACGACGGAGGGAATGCATGAAAAAAGATTTGAAACTGTACTGGAAAAAAAATCTTTCACTGATGGTTGTCCTGCTATCCATTTGGGCAATTGTCTCCTACGGCTTCGGCATCTTATTTGTTGATCAGATGAATGCCATTAAAATAGGCGGCTTTCCGCTTGGCTTCTGGTTTGCTCAGCAAGGCTCCATCTATGTCTTTGTGGTCCTTATCTTTATTTACTACTTTATCATGAAGAAAGTTGACGAAGAATTCGACGTTCACGAATAAAGATTTTAATTGAGGCCAGAACATCAGGATAAATCAACCTGCACCAAGTTCGTAAAGGCTCCAGTCACTTTCGCAAACAGCAACAAATCGCATCAGTCTTGAACAGCGTCGGATCGGCCGCAAAATACGATTCGTTATTCAGGAAAAACCCACAACACGGGGAAACTCCGATGACTTCGGTGTTTAAGATTGTATTACAGGTCCGTCCAAAAGACATTCATGCTGAATATTAAAGACAAATCCATAAAGGAGAAAAGATAATGTCAATTCTGACATGGACTTACATAATGGTTGGAATCACCTTCAGCCTTTATCTGAGTATAGCTTGGATTGCTAGGGTTAAGACAACCAGTGGATTTTATGTTGCCGGTGGCGGTGTTTCACCTCTCGCCAACGGCATGGCAACAGCTGCTGACTGGATGAGCGCCGCCTCTTTCATTTCCATGGCCGGTCTGATCTCATTCATGGGCTATACAGGTTCAATCTATCTGCTCGGCTGGACCGGCGGTTATGTGCTCCTGGCCCTGCTGCTGGCGCCCTATCTGAGAAAATTCGGCAAATTCACCGTTCCTGACTTTGTCGGTGATCGCTATTATTCAGATATTGCCCGTTTTGTCGCCCTTATGTGTGCTATCTTTGTGTCATTCACCTATGTTGCCGGACAGATGCGCGGCGTAGGCATCGTCTTCAGTCGTTTTCTTGAAGTGGACGTCAACACCGGGGTACTCATCGGTATGGCCATCGTTTTCTTCTACGCCTCACTGGGTGGCATGAAGGGTATCACCTATACACAGGTGGCTCAGTACCTGGTGCTTATTGTGGCCTATCTTGTCCCGGCTATTGCTATTTCATTAAAAATCACCGGAACTTTCATACCGCAGCTCGGCTTTGGCTCCACCATTGCTGAAGGTGCCAATGCCGGCAAATATCTGCTGGATGTTCTCAATCAACTTAATACGGACCTGGGATTTTCCGCATACACCCAAGCCTTCGGCCCGGGCAGCAAGTCCATGCTGGACGTTTTCTGCATCACCATGGCGCTGATGGTTGGTACGGCAGGCCTGCCCCACGTCATCGTCCGCTTCTACACGGTTCCCAGTGTTCGCGCTGCCCGCCTCAGCGCCGGTTACGCGCTGCTTTTTATCGCCATTCTCTATACCACCGCATCGGCAATCGCTTCCTTTGCCCGCTACAACATGATTAACTCCATCAGCGGCGTTGAATATTCGAAAGCCCCTGCATGGTTTAAAAACTGGGAAAAAACAGGCCTTATCGCCTGGTCTGATAAAAACCAGGACGGTATTATTGAATATTTTCCAGGCGACCCCTTTACCGGCAAACCCACATTCACCGGTGAAAAAGGCTCCTACGGTCAGGAACTTCTTTCAAACAGCCCCACCGACAACAAGAATGAGCTTTTCATTGACCGTGACATCATGGTTCTGGCAAACCCGGAAATCGCCAATCTTCCTCCCTGGGTTATTGCTCTCGTTGCCGCCGGTGGTCTTGCCGCTGCCCTTTCAACCGCTTCCGGTCTGTTGCTGGTAATTTCTTCATCCATCTCACATGATCTCTACTACCGTCTCATCAACCGCAACGCCTCTGAAAAACAGAGATTAATGGTTGGCCGTATCATGATAGGACTGGCTGTGTGTGTGGCAGGATATTTCGGTATTCATCCTCCGGGCTTTGTGGCACAGGTTGTGGCCTTTGCCTTCGGCCTTGCCGCTTCATCCTTCTTCCCGATTATCGTTCTTGGCATTTTCTTCAAAAGGGCAAATCGCGAAGGGGCAATCTGCGGTATGATTGCCGGCATTTCCTTCACCTGTTACTACATTGTCAATATCAAGTTCCTGGGCGGCACCCCCTGGCTGCTCGGCATCAGTGCTGAAGGAATCGGTACCGTGGGCATGCTCATCAATTTTATCGTGACCCTGCTTGTTTCCTTTATGACCGCTCCTCCGCCGGCTGACGTCCAGGAGATGGTGGAAAACATCCGTTTCCCCAGGGGAGCAGGTGCCAGTATTGATCACTAAGCTGCTGTAAAAAAACAACTGTAACATCTTCATGCCGTGAATGGCATAAGGGGCCGTCACGAAATTATTAGAGATGTAATGGTTATTGCTTAACGGCCCTTAAGATTTAACAGTAAATAATACTCTCACCCAAAAAGACGCGCAGCAGATGCTGCGCGTCTTTTTTTATTGCTTCCACCGGAAAAAATCAGCCGAAACTTGAAATTGTAAATCGCTCTTGTATCCTCTTTTCTTCCATGGTAGATATTTCACATCAATAAATTCTGCCCTTATGACTATGCAATTAACTTACGATGCAGACCAGAAGCATCCCTTGGCCGGGTGAACCGGCTCCTGAATCTCTCAAGAAACACCGATCCGTTTCCCAAAAGATAAACAAGTTCCCCCCCCCTGCACTACAGCTGTATATGGAAGTGGTCCATGGCTGACTTTGACGATTCGTTATTTATTTTTCGCGACGAGCAAGGCAAACGTTGGCCGCGACTGCGTCTTGTCCTGATGATTGCCAGTCTACTTTTTTTGATGGGAACCGTCCTTTTTGTAAGATATCTCATCATAACGCCCCAGCTGCAGCTGCCTGCAGAAGTCAAGCAGCTGCGTGCTCATTTACGCAACGGGTTACAGCTTCAGGACCTCCTGCCCGGCTCCCATATGCCGGCGCCTCTCTGGCTGCGTTTCAGCAAAACCAAAGGACTTTCGCCTGCCTCCTCAACGACCAAGGACCCTGCTACACCGAAAATGGATACCGCAGCCCCCGAGGTGCATCTTGGCTTCTACGCCAGCTGGGATCCGGACAGTTATGATTCCCTCATGGCGCATGCCGGCCAACTGACCCATATCAGCCCGGAATGGTTAACTCTTGTCGACGGTGAAGGTACCCTGCAGGTGAAAACCGACCGGCAGGTGCAGGATATAGCCAAAGACAAAAAAATTATCTTATTGCCGCTCTTGCGCAACCTTGTGGGCGACTCCTGGCAACCGGAGGCTGTCGAAGGACTAATCAATGGCCCGCAGGCGCGGCAGGATCAGTTTATCGCCCGCGTACTTGACCATCTCATGGAGGCGGATGCCGGTGGTGTGCTCATTGACTGGAACCAGATCGACCCGGCCTATCGCGATTCTCTTACTCTGCTTCTCAGCCGTCTGGCTGATGCACTGCACCAGCAGAAAATGCAGCTCTGGCTATGTATACCCGTAGGACTTGAACTGAAAGCCTTTGACCTCGAGACCCTCTCCCCTGTAGTCGATCGTTTTGTGGCCGTGCTCCATGATGAAAACTCCGAAGTGGATCCCCCCGGCCCCATCGCCTCCCAGCCCTGGTTTGACGGCTGGCTGCAGACTCTTCTCGCTTACGGAAAACCTTCCCAATGGGTGGTCGCCATCGGCTCCTATGGTTATGACTGGGCAAAGGGACAAAAACAGGCACATACCATCGGCTTTGCCGATGTCCAGACCCGCGCCGGCCGGGCCGGCCTGCACGACTGCCGTTCCCAGCAGCCGGTTTACAATCCCCACTTCACCTATATGGATGGCGATACGGAGCACACTGTCTGGTTCCTGGATGGTGTGACGTTTTTTAACCAGGCATGTTCCGCCCGGCGGTTGCATGCCGGCGGTATTGCCGTCTCGCGGCTGGGGACCGAAGATCCCGTCATCTGGCAGGTCCTGCCCTTGGCCCGGCCCGTTACTGTACTGTCTGCTGCTCTGGACTTCCTCAGCCCCCTTGTCCCGGAAGATGTTGTGTCACAGTTGGGTGAGGGAAATTTTCTGATGATCGAGGACCATCGAACCAACGGTTATCGGGAAATAGCAGTGGATGCTGCAGGGAAACTAACGCTCATTTATAAGATATTTCCGTCCTATACCACTATCAGCCATCAGGGCAAGGGACAACCGGATGATGTGGCGATTTCCTTTGATGATGGACCAGATCCCCAGTGGACCCCGGCCATTCTCGATATCCTCAAGGCCAAAGGTGTTAAGGCCTCTTTTTTCATGTTGGGTGAGCGCATGGAGAAAAATCCCGCCCTGGCCAAAAGAATTATCCTCGAAGGGCATGAAATCGGTGTTCATACTTACACCCATCCAAATCTGGCAAATGTTTCCCAAGACCGTGCCCGGCTTGAACTGAATGCCACCCAGCGGCTCATTGAAACGGTCACCGGTCACTCGACTTTCTTATTCAGGCCGCCTTACAATGCCGATTCCGAGCCTCATTCACCCGAGGAACTGGTGCCGATTAAAATTGCCCAGGGTTTGGGCTATCTCACCGTGTCCAGCGATATAGATCCTGAGGACTGGTCTCGACCAGGAGTTGATGCCATTGTGAAACGGGTGAAGGAACAGCGTCAGCAAGGCAATGTCATCCTGCTGCACGATGCCGGCGGCAACCGCAGCCAGACCGTCGCCGCCCTGCCCTTGATCATCGATTATCTTGAGGCCCGCGGGGACCGACTGGTTTCACTCGGTCAGTTACTGGGAGCATCCGCCTCCTCCCTCATGCCGCCGTTACCGGAAAATCATCCGCCACTGCAGCGACTGATCGGAGACAGCGGCTTCCGCATCATGCATATGGTTGGAGAGCTGGGTTGGGCCTTCATGATCGTGGCCACCATTCTGGTTACCCTGCGCACCCTGGTTGTGGCAGTTCTTGCCCAGAGCCATCGGCGTCGCCCCTTATCTTCCCCAGCTGCTGCGGCCGAGAAATTCCAGCCGCCGATCAGTATTGTCATTGCCGCCTTTAATGAAGAAAAAGTGATCGCCCGCACTCTGCAAAACCTGCTGCGCACCGACTACGCCGGGGAAATTGAGATCATCGTGGTCGACGACGGCTCCACTGACCGAACGGACTCGGTGATAAGGGAAATTGCAGGCAATGATCCCCGTCTCCACCTTCTCAGTCAGGACAATCTGGGCAAGGCCCGTGCCCTTCGTACCGGATTCCACAACGCTCATCATGAAATCATTGTCACTCTCGACGCGGATACTCTTTTTCAGCCCGATACCATTGTTCACCTGGTGCAATCCATGCAGGATGAGCTGGTCGGGGCCGTATCAGGCCACGTCAAGGTCGGCAACAAACAGACCCTTGTCGCCCGTTTCCAGGACCTGGAATATACTTGCGGTTTTAATCTTGACAGACGGGCTTACCAGCAGCTTAACTGTATCACGGTGGTGCCTGGTGCGGTAAGCGCCTGGCGCCGTTCGGCCGTAACGGCAGCGGGCGGGATCAGCAGCGACACCCTGGCTGAAGATACGGACCTGACCCTCAGCCTGCACCGCGCCGGCTACCGGATCGCCTATGCCCCCCTGGCCGTTGCATGGACCGAGGCCCCGGAAAACTACGCCTCACTGGCTAAACAGCGATCTCGTTGGGCCTTCGGTACCCTCCAGTGTCTCTGGAAACACCGGGACCTGGTTGGCAACCCCAGACACAAAAGCCTTGGCTGGTTCAGTCTGCCTTCCATATGGCTTTTTCAGATACTGCTGGTGGCTGTCAGCCCTCTGGTCGATGGTCTGCTTATTTTTTCCCTGTTTTTTGATATTAAATTCTCCATCTTACTGTATTTATTTGCTTTCCTTGCCATGGATCTTCTAATAGCGACATTGGCATGCTGGATGGAGAAAGAATCTCTCAAGACAGCCTGGCGCATCCTGCCAATGCGTTTTCTTTACCGCCCCCTGCTGGCCTGGGTGGTCTGGAAATCCATTATACGTGCCGCCAAGGGCGCCCTGGTCGGCTGGGGCAAGCTGGAAAGATCCGCCTCTATTACTCTTAAAAACTAAGAACTTGTTCAAGTGATCATGAAGATGGGTTATACGAAATTGACAGTCAGCTATAGATTGGCGATAAAACGCTTTTCCACCCCGTTAAAACCGCCGGTCGCTTTGCTGGTATTATTGCTGGTTTTGTTGACTGGCTGCAACAATCAGGAACCCGTCACTCCCTCCGCCAATAGGGCTGCCGCCGAAAAAATCTCCACAGTTGTCTTCCCGGCCACCGGTGCTTTTACCGGTGCCTACATCGACTTTGGTGATTTTGAGGACGATGTGACGCTTGAGGCAATTGAAAAATTTGAAACCATGGTCGGCAAACACCAGGCCATCATTGCCTCCTCAAGTTTTTGGGGTGAACAGAAATTCCCGAAAAGGAATGTGGAACTCATCTACCGCCACAATTCCATTCCACTGATTTTCTGGTCGCCATGGGATCGTCCCTATGTGGAAGACAGGCCTCCTGACCGTTTCAGCCTGAATAACATTCTGGCCGGCAAATGGGACGAGTATATCGACCATTGGGCCGATGAGGCTCGGGCCATCGATAAACCGTTGCTGGTATCCTGGGGACTGGAGATGAACGGCGAATGGTTTCCCTGGTCCGGCTTGCATTATGGAGGCGGGCAGCTTGTTACCGCTGCTGAACAGCCTGTCAGATATGTCGGACCGGAACTTTTCAAACAGACCTATTGCTATGTGGTATCACGGGTAAGGGCCCGTGGAGCAGACAAAATTCTCTGGGTCTTCCATGCCAATAATCTCTCCTTCCCTTCCGCACCATGGAACGCCATTACGCAGTACTATCCAGGATCTGATGTGGTTGATATCCTGGCTCTGAGCGTCTACGGCAAACTCTTTTCCTATACTCCGTGGGTTTCACTTGAAGAGGCCATGGACAAAGGCTATAGGGAACTTTGTCGCCTTGATGCCCACAAGCCGCTTATCGTTGCCGAGTGGGGGGTTGGGGAATTTCCGCAAGCAGGCGATAAGGCTGCCTGGCTTGAGAAGGCTTTTGGCGCTTACCAAAAAAAATTTCCGCGGGTCAAGGCCGCGGTTTACTGGCATGAACGGTGGCAGAATAAAGATGAAACGTACAGCAATCTGAGGGTCAACTCCTCTCCGGAGTCTTTGGCAGCGTACCGGCAAGCAGTAGCGGATCCTTACTGGCAGGGCAACCAGCAGCAGAGGTGATTTTCCGGGTGAGGAACCGCCTCTGCCATATTACCATGGCATGAACATGACATGGCATTATTGGAAAAAATTCCTAAGAACACAGTATTTGACCAGAGCCGGCTCCAAAATTCCTGCCCTCAAACACCAGCCTCAGCCGGAACGATGCCATCGTCTGCCAACGGCAATTGGCTTTCAGGTTTTATCGTTTCAACGTCTTCAAAGGCGGAAGTCTTCTGACCGATAAGGTTGGCCAGCTCGTCTATCACCTCTTTCACATCGCCCACCTGTTGATTGGTCACCTGCGCAACTTCAGACAAATAGGAGACCGTTTCCGCATTATCCTGGGTGACTCCGGTCATCTCAGCCACAGCCTTGTTGATATAATCAATTCCCTGGGCCTGTTCCTTTGAAGCAGTGGCAATATCACCCAGGAAGTTGCCAACACGGCCGGCATTGTCTGTTACCTCAGAAAATGAATTTTCCGTATCTTTTACCAGATGAGTGCCCTTTTTAATTAAATCTCCGGTATTGGCGATGAGATCATTGGTGTTTCTGGCAGCCGTTGCCGAACGCAAGGCCAGATTGCGTACTTCATCGGCCACCACGGCAAAGCCGACTCCGGCCTGGCCTGCCCTGGCCGCCTCGACCGCGGCATTCAGTGCCAGAATATTGGTCTGAAAGGCAATTTCATCAATTGTCTTTATAATTTTGGATGATTCCTCACTTGATTTATAAATCTTTTCCATGGATGCGGTCAGTTCTGTCATCATGCCATTTGCCCTGCTGATCACCTGGTTTGTTTCCTGCATGAGATCGTTGGCTTTTCGCGAATTCTCGGCATTCATCTCGATCATGGAAGAAATCTCATCAAGGGAGGATGAGGCTTCGTGCAGAGAGGAAGCCTGGTTCTGAGCACCATCTTCCAGTGATCTGCTGGCCGTTTCAACCTGTTCGCTTGTTACAGCCAACTGATCTCTGCTATGGTTTATCGCGCCAATGGCCCGCCGGAGAGGATTGGTAAGCACCTTTCTAAAGGCCAAAAACATGAGGGCGGTCAAGACAACATTCAAAATCACCACTGCATAGATAATATTAAGCGTCGATCCGTACAGTTTCTCCCGCATGAGTGATGTGGAGAGGAAAACATCGATAACTCCTAGTTTTTCTTCATCCTTGACCACATCAACGCGTTTGGTTTTCAAATCCCCGGAAACCTGACCGGTAAAATCGACGATTTTACCTTCAACATTTCTCTGTTTTCCCAAAAACAGTGTTTTCCCATCATTTTCCCAGACAATGACGGCGTGAATCTGTTTTTCAAGCATTTCCACCGACATGACATTGTCAGCCTTTTCCTTATCGAGATTCCACAGTGGGTTTTTCAGGTTTTCAGCCAGACGCAGGGAAGTCATGGTAACACACTTTTCCAACCCGGCCTCCATATTGGCCTTGTTAATGAAATAACTGACGACGGCAAAAGAGATAAGGGCAAGGGTCGTGGCAGCATTGATCAGAATGCCAAGCTTGGTCTGAACGCTTGTTGCGCTAGGATTCACACGTTTTATAAAACCCATAATTTTCTCCGGCATGCATGAATTATCGAACAGTTACGGAATAATTCTTTACGATTCATGATATTCGTCATTCATTGCACTCATCAGTGGGGTTTTATCAGATACATTTTTCTTGCGCTGCAACCTCTATTCTCATCCGTCTGGAAATGACCAGCACGGCTTTCCGCCGACTTACCAGTTCCATTTTGTCTTCAGTTTCTGGATTTCACCGGAGGCCTCGAGTTTCGGGTACGCCTCGTCAAAAATGGCCTTCAGGGCCTTGCCTTTGTCATTATCCGGAAAGGCAAGATAAAGTCCCAGTTCCATCACCGGCTCTTTCTGGAATTTATCCTTGTCGACAATTTTCAACTCCAGAACTTCGTCCAGATCGGTCTCGTTCTCCAGGTAGAAATCCACCCGCCCTTTATCCAATATCTGCAGGATGTTTTCTCGGGTGTCAAACTCCTTTTGCTCAACCGGAATGCCAAGATATTTGGCAATCGAATAGCCTTTTACGTAGGCAACCGTTTTCCCCTTCAGCGATTCCTTGCCCTGCCAACTGCTGACGGTGCCTTTTTTAAACAAAGCAACGATCGCATCAGCATCAAAGGCATCATTGGAATAGATCATCCCCTTGATCTCATTTTGGTACGAACCGACTACCGCGTCAGCTTTGTTGGTCGTAACCAGGTTGATCGATCCCTCGTAAGAACGGATGATAAAATTAACTTTTACTCCGGCAGGTTCATATACCGCCCTGAAAATGTCCCAGTAGAGACCGGTACCGTCCTTATTGGTGGCATCAGTCCACTCCTCGCTTGCCAGCATAATTTCTTTGGGTGTCTCAGCCGCCAGCGCACTGCAATGCATCCCCCAAAGCAACAAGAGAACAAGGATTCCCACTCGTTTCATCAGCACACCTCCTGTTTCATGATATTGAGCATATTCATGTTTAATAAATGTTGCCTTTCTCTCAAACTGACGTGTTTGTATGGCAAAATAAACTACCCCGCCGCAAGCAGCAGGGTATTAGACCCAAGCTTCGCAATAAAAAATACTCCGAGCGGGTTACCACGCATGCAGCAAAAAAACTTCAGCTCAACATGGGAATCCACCATCAAATAGCGCTGGAATGAAATATTTTTTTATAGGCACAGCAACTTTGCGATTTTGGCAATTGAAACCACACCCAAAGACAAAAACTTATAAAATCAGTTAGTAATGCGGCTTTTCCTCTTAATTGAAACGTTACTTTTATATTATATGTGGAAAAAAAAATTAAACTCAACAAAAAGTTCACCATCATAACAAAAAGATGCACTCAAAAAGTAAACTAAAACCATATAGCTCCCTGAAAAGCTACTATATTTATCATACATTGAATAATCTGTTTACCATTCAATTCCAGTAAAAACGGAAGAAGAAAAGCCACTGTGACGTGCTAACGAATTGGCAAGGCCGCCGAACGTTTACAGCAATTCCCCCGAAGAGTGTTGGATCAGAAATCCCCTCCTTTGATGGATCAGATCCGGAGTATCTGTTAAAGATATCCCAGAATAGACGCGCCGGAGCTTTTCCTGAATTCCACTGGCTTGAATTGAGGGATAAATAAATAAGATGAACAAAGACAACAACATATAGATGAAACCCTGGAAAAAATGTCCCTCCCTGCTTGAGCAATGATGCTCAAAACATTACTTGTGAACTTCGTTGTAATCTTTTATATTCAAGTGAATCATGAAAACAAACAATTACGGCTAATTAAGACACCAGATTGACAGGCATTAATATGCACCACTTGCAAAGCCAATATGCCAAGGTTTTTTATTGAATTTACTGCGATTTAAAGACATTAGCCTCAAATGGAAACTCATTATTCCTTTCTTTTTCCTTGCTGCCCTAGGAGCTGCCTCCCTGTTTGCCGTTTCCTTTCGTTTCCAGAACAGCCTCATCCACGTCAATGAAGCAAAGCGGCTAAGAGACCAATATCAATATTTTCTAGACGATATTGTGTCCAAGGAAAACATGGCCATGAGCCTTGCCTATACGGTGGCAAAAAATCCTGCTGTAGCAGCCGCCTTCGCAGCAAGGGACCGCGACCGATTGATTGAGCTCCTGATGCCGGTCTATAAAACCCTACAGAAAGATTTTGGCGTCAAGCAGTTTCATTTTCATATACCACCGGCTACCTCATTTCTGCGGCTTCATGCCTTGTCCCGATACGGCGATGACATGGAGTCCTACCGGCATACGATCAATCTGGCCCGACAAAGCGGCACAGGGGTTGCCGGCATAGAGTCAGGAGTCTTTGGTCTCGGCATACGAAGTGTGGTGCCGGTGTTTCATGAGGATAAACAGATCGGCACTTTTGAGATCGGTCTTTCCCTGGAACAGCCTCTCCTGGATGAGTTCAAGAAAAACTATGGAACGGATTTTCTGCTTTATATTCGGGAAGCCCCTGATGTAAACAATCCCACGATTTTTACTTCGACCACTGAAAAGGGACTCCTTACCACAGATTTTTTCAATCGCTGTTTTGATAACGGTGAAGTGCTGATTCAGGACGGAAAACTGGGTGATCGCTATCTCGCCAGTATTGCCGGTCCGGTGCGTGATTTTTCCACCCGGGTGGTGGCGGTGGTTGAGATCAGTGTCGACAGAAGCCCTACCCTGGCTCTTCTTAAGCAATACGGGACAATTGCCTCTGTCATCGGCTCCATCGCCCTCGTCTTTTCCATCATTTTCGTCTGGTGCGTATCCGTTATTTTTGTCAAGCGTATCCATGAGGTTGTAAAGGCCTCGGAAGAAATTGCCGCAGGCCGGCGCGATACAATGATTCCTGAGGAAAGTGCTGACGAACTGGGAACAATGGCCCGTTCTATTAACAAGATGCTTTCTTCGCTGGAGGCCTCACGGAAACGGCTCAAGAGTTATTCGCATAATCTGGAGGTCATGGTCGACCAGCGTACGCGGACCCTCAAGGAATCAGAGAAAACGTATCGCACCCTGGTCGAAAATGTGCCGTTGATCGTCTATATGATTTCAGCCGACGGGACAGTCGTTTTTTTAAACCGATCGGTTGAACAGATGATAGGTATGTCACCTGAGCAGTTGAACGGCCATCATTCATTATGGGATGAGCACATCCATCCTGATGACCTGGCCCGCGTTGTTGCCCGGCGCAAGGAATGTCTGCGGGAGGGAAAAGATCTTCATGTCGATTACCGGATGATTCACATAGATCACCATGTGGTCTATGGGGTTGAACATGCCGTTGCGGTACATGACGAGGATAATGAATTTATTCGGATGGATGGTATTGTCGTCGATGTGACGATCCAAAAAGAACTTCAGGAGAAAATTCTGCAATCCGAGGAACTGGAAACCCTGAGCCAGATTTCCGCTCGCATGGCCCACGAACTGAGGAATCCCCTTACCGCCATCGGAGGGTTGACAAGAAGGTTAATCAAATCTTTCGATGAATCGGACCCGAGAACCCAAAAGGGCAGACTGATCATAGAGCAGGTGGAAAAGCTTGAAAGAATTCTGCTGATGATGCTGGCCTATATCGGTCCCCAGTCCGTGCATCTGCAGCCCGGTGACCTCAACACAATGGTACTCAAAGCGGTTGATACCGTGAGGTCGGAATACCCAGATAAAGACTTTTCCATCAAGGCATCCTTTGATGCGAGAATACCCCAGCTGCAACTCGACCTGGCTAAATTTAAAACCGTACTGATCAACCTGATGGAAAACGCCTATCACCGCATGGGTCAGAAAGGTGATATGAGCGTAACAACCAGAAAAATCGGCGAGCATGCGACAATTTCTCTTTCCTACCGGGTGCCATTTATCTCAGACGATGATATTAAAGACTTTTTCTATCCCTTTGCCGTGGCCTACCCCTTTGCCAAAGGGGCGACAAACGGAGACATCATGGATGTGCCCATTGCCAAGGTCGTCATCCATAACCACGGCGGTATTATCAACGTTGGAAAAGAAGACAATAATCTTGTGTGGATTGATATCTCTCTTCCGCTCAAACTAGAGGCGGTCAGCCTGTAGCCCAGTCCTGGAAAGATTGGTTCCCCTATCGCGAAAACATCAAAAAAAAGGGATGGTGAAAAGGTGAGGAGCATCTAGTTTTGCTTCCTGCTGAGCCATGCCACCAGCCGGTCAACCCCCTGCGCCGTTGAAACCTCTGGGTGGTAACCCAAATCCCTCCTGGCTTTTCCCATGGAAAACCAATGGGATTTCGACAGTTGCTCTGCCAGGAATCTCGTCATGGGTGGTTCCTCCCTTCTGCCAAGCAATGAGTAAAGTTTTTCAAAGACAAATCCCGCAGCATAGGCCTTGCGAAAGCTGACCTGTTTTGTCACCCGTGGGACTTCCAGCCGCTCAAAAAGGCCATTAATCCAGTTCCACAGGTTCACCGGCTCCCCCTGGGAGATAAAATAGGCCTGCCCTGCAGCAGTTGCCGAATGAGCAAGATTTTCGGCCGCCAGCAGATGGACTGTGGCAACATTATCTATATAGGAGATATCCACCAGATTTTCACCGGCACCGACGATCTTAAGCTGCCTGCTGCGGCCCCGGGCAAGAAGTCGCGGGATGAGATTGGTATCTCCCGGTCCCCACACCAGATGCGGCCGTAGCGCCGTGGTCAGCAATTGCCGGCAATTTGCCCCTAGGACCATTTTCTCCGCCACTACCTTTGTTTCGGCATAGTGGCAGAGGAATCTGTCAGCATAGGGCGCACCTTCATCAACGCCTGCCAGATCACCGCTGCGAAACACCACACTGGGCGTGCTGGTGTAAACCAGTCTTTTGATGCCATTAGTGCGGCAGGCGGCAAGTACATTTTCCGTGCCCTGCACATTGATGGAGAAATAATCCTGATAATCCCCCCAGATACCCGCCTTGGCCGCCACATGAAAAACCGTATCATGATCCTTGAAAACGGTTGAGAGAAACTGTGGATCACGGATATCGCCCCGGGCAACCGTTGCCCCCATTTCTCTCACCTCGGGATAATCATTACGGCCGATCACGGTGGTGCTGATGCCGCGGGAAATGAGCTGCCGCACCAGGGCCTTGCCCACAAAACCACCGCCGCCGGTAACAATTGCGCGCTCCATCAAACGCCCCCCCCTATCCTTTCCGCTGCCCACACTGCAAGTTTTTCCCTGAAGATCTTGGCATTGTGTCGGATATCAACCGGGAATGAAGGATGGATGAGAAATCGACTGATGCCCGCAGTCATGCTGCATTGCCGACCAAGTTCCGCAAGTTCTGCGAAAAAACCGGCTTCATCGGCAATCCGTTCAGTGGGCTCGACAATGAGAACCGGCAGCTGACGACCAATTTCTCCGATGCCCACCAGGGCTGAGCGGAAGACCTTGGGATGCTCGTTAAAAATCGCCTCACAGCAGATGGTGTAGAGGGTCTCGCTCTCAGTCTGCACCCGGTGGGCTTTTCTGCCGCAGAACCACAGACGACCCTTTTCATCGAGGTATCCCATATCGCCCATCCGATGCCAGAAGGAGTGGCCATCAGAGATTTTGGCCAGGCTGTTTTCCCGGTCATTGTGGTCATAGGCCCTGGTCACCACATCCCCCTTAACAATGATTTCACCGATTGCCCCCTGAACAAGCAGACGAACCTCGCCCAGTTTTTTGACAGCTCCTTCGACGGGTTCCATAATCCTTATCTCGATACCAGGCAAAGGACGGCCGACGCAGGTGCCCTTGCCCTTTCTGGTCAAGGGCCATGTCTCGGCAAGAATTTCCGTGCCGCTGATCGAGACAATGGGCAGTGACTCAGTGGCACCATAAGGGGTGAAAACCTCGCCGCCCGGGGCCATGATTTTTTTCACCCGTTCAACCAGTTCACCGGACACCGGTGCGCCGGCCATGAGAATCTTCTTCACCCCGAGGGTTATCTTTTTTTCAAGACAATAGCGGCTGACCACGTTCCAGATGGCGGGAGAGCCGAAAGAATAGGTGACATCATGATCCTGGATGGTTTTGACGAATTTCTGAGGATCAACTTGGGCGGGGCGGGACGGGTCCATATCCGGGATAACGGCACATGCCCCCAGTGCCGTTGAAAAAAGGGCAAAGAGGGGGAAGGCCGGCTGGTCCCGGTCATAGGAGGTGATTCGATAATAATTGCGGATGTACTGGAGCTGGGCGGAAAAGATGCCATGGGTGTATTGCACACCCTTTGGCGGTCCGGTGCTGCCGGTGGTGAAAATAATGGCAGCCAGCTCCTCACGGGCCGAGTCAACCATGTCGTATTCTGTAGAGGCATGTGCGGCAAGGTGCGCCAGCGATCTGGCAAAGGGCCAGAACCCGGGGCCAGCCAGCAGGGAAATCCTGATGGTGGTAAAGGTCTTCCGGAAGATGGTTTTAAAAAGATGGGCCTTGCCGATGCCGATGAAAACAGTGGGTTTGACCGAACCGATACAGCGCAGCAGGTTCCTGTACCCCATGCCCGGGTCAATAAGTATCACCACGGCACCCATCTGAAAAAGGGCAAAGGTGAGGCAGACAAATTCCATGGAGGGTTTGACCATGAGCATGACCCGATCCCCTTTCCTTACTTCACATTGCGTGAGCACATTGGCAAAACGTGCGCTGTTTTCCCGGAGTTCGGCAAATGTCCAGCGCAGGTATCCCTTTGCCGACGGCACGATCAGACCGGTTCGTTCAGGGAATTTCGCCGCAACGGCAACAAGGGTCTGGGCGATATTGTATGACATGGGCATAACGGCAATGGCAATTGATAGTTTACAAGGGAGAACTCTGCCGGGAAGGAGCAACCTCCGCCAGAAATTTTTCAACCAGCGGACCGATGCGGTCAAAGGCGTCTTCAAGCAGATAATGACCTGCATCCGCAAAGTAATGGCACTGAGCCCCGGGAAATCGTGCTCGCCACTCCTCATAAAAATGGTCATTAAAACAGAAATCCCTGCCTCCCCAGCAGATCAGCATCGGGGTTTGTTGAAACCAAGCGAGTCCTTGCTCAATCTCTGTTATTGCCCCCCAGGACGGGTCTTTTTCTGACAAAGGGATGTCCTGGACAAAGCGCAGGGTGGCGATACGGTTTTTCCACGAATCATAGGGCAAGAGATAGCCCCGGGCAATTTCATCGGGCATTTTTTTCGTCACCGCCATGTGAATGGCCGCACCGGCAAAGGCGTTGCAGCCGCGAATCAGCAAAGCCCCCAGCAGCGGTGTTCTGCAGATCCTGATGCGCCAGGGTATCCTGCCGGAACGAAAGGCTGCAGTATTGAAAATCACCAGGGAGTTGATCTGCTCACCATGCCGCACGGCATAGCCCACGCCGATGGCGCCACCCCAATCATGCACCACCAGATTGAGTTTTTTTATCTGCAAAGCCCCGAGGAGATGATCGAGATTGGCAATATGGTTTTCCAGACAGTAGGCGTAATCCTGGGGTTTGTCGGAAAGTCCGCAGCCGAGATGATCCGGGACAATGACCCGGTAACTCTGTTTCAGGAGTGCGGCAAGATTACGATAAAAGAACGACCAGGAAGGGTTGCCGTGCAGCATGACCACGACAGGCCCCTGCCCAACATCAAGATAGGACAGAGTATTGCCATCAGGAAGCCGGTGGGAACAGGGAGAAAAGGGGTAGCCATCAACAATGGATTGCGACTCAGTCATGCTAACCCGAGGTATTTTCGTCGGACGAGCGGTTACGGGAAGAAGACGGAAAGGCATGGTCACGGATCAGTTCCTGGAGATAACCCAAATGCTCCTGCACCATGGCTTCCGTTTTTTTCCGTTCCTGGATTTCCTTTGCAAGTTGGGTATTCAGGGCGGTCAACTCCTCGGTCTTTCTCAGCAGTTCGTCACGATGCTGCTTGAGGTCAAGATGGGTTTTGATCCTTGACTTGACAATGGCCATATTGAAAGGTTTGCGGATATAATCCACCGCCCCGAGGGCAAGACCCATGGCCTCATCATCCTCATCAACAAGGGCGGTAATAAACATCACCGGAATTTCACGGGTAACTTCATTTTCCTTGAGTTTCCTGCACACCTCATAACCATCCATTCTGGGCATCATGATATCAAGCAGAATAAGATCAGGCTGGGGATTTTCAGCCGCAAGTTTCAGGGCTTCCGGACCATTATCGGCAAAAATGACATCATATTCCAGCCGCAGCATTTCCACCAGAATTCTGATATTTGCCGGGACGTCATCAACAAATAAAAGCCTAAATCTCCCCTGCCGTGCCGTCATGTCCTCTCTCCTTTATGGTTAAAATCAGGCCATCGAACACTACTACCCGCTCTCTTTACCACTCCACGCCAAGCATGAGACAATTGATGCCGCTGCCTATACCCAGAAGGGCTGCCGTTTGACCGGAGCGCAGAACCTGCTGCTCCAGAGCAACAGCCATGGTTAATGGAGCGGATACGGATCCCACATTACCCCAAAACGGCAATGTTTCAAAATTTTTTTCTGAATCGAGTTGTAATGTCTCGAACAGGAGTTGCGCATGGGCCCGGCCAACCTGATGGCAGAAAAAATGATCGATGCCTTCATCAGCCCAGGCCAGCTCAGCCTGAAAATCCCGCCAGGTGAGAAAAGCGGTTTCAACTCCCCGCTTCATGAGCTCTTCCGAGTCCGTAGCCATCAGAATGCCCTCATTACTGCTGTGTCCGCCCTGGCAGAGATTATTGTGACTGCTATTGGCCCGGACAGCTCCTCCGCTGAGGAGATGGCCGGTATCATGGACCTCACGGTCGCCCAACACGACGGCAACGGCTCCGGAACCAATGGTGAAGGAGGCAAAACTTGATTTTACCGATTTGCGGGTAACAGACGCATCGGTCAACAAATGCTGGATAGTGGTTTCGACAAGATTTTCGGCGGTTTCCCCGGCCACAACAATTCCTTTCTTCACCTGCCCCAGTTCAATCATATTGGCCAGCATGGTCATGCCGTTGAGAAAACCGAGACAGGCGTTTGACAGATCAAAGACATAACATTTTTCCGGCAAGCCCAGTTGGTGATGAACAAAGGAGGCGGTGGCCGGCTCAAGCATATCGCGGGAGACAGAGGTAAAGATAAGGCAGCCGATGTCACCGGGATCAACGCCTGCAAGCGCCAGGGCCTTGCGGCCGGCAATGGCTGCACCGTCGCTTGGCTTTGTGCCGTTATCCCAAAAGCGGCGTTGGCGTATGCCGCTCATCAGTTCCAGACGTCCCTCAGGCAGCTTTAAACGCCGATAGAGCGGGGCAAGCCGCTGCTCCAGCATTTCCGACGTCACCACATGGGGAGGCGCTTCATAAGCAGGCGGATAAAGGCAGACGCGGCGATAACGCATGGCGACTCAACCAACGACCTTGGCGACAATTTCCGCGTCAAAATAATTTATCCCCATGCCTGCATCAACCACCAGACACTGGGCCGTGATGCCGGAGGAACGCTGCGACAGCAGAAAGGCTGCCACATCAGCGGCCTCCCTGGTCTGCACTGCGGCTTTGCGCAGGGTTGCCGTCTCGGCAAAAAGATAACTGTCCACATAACCCGGGATGCCGGCTGAGGCTGAGGTTTTCAGCAGCCCCGGACAGACGGCGTTGAACCGCACCCGGGAAAAAGAGGAAAAACTTTTGGCCAGAAAGGCCAGCGATGATTCCAGTGCCGCCTTCACCGGCGCCATGTAACCGTAATTTTCCGCCGCCATCCTGGTAGTGGAGATCGATATGGTGACAACCGAGGCATCCCGGTCAAAATGTTCTTTGAAATGATTGCAGAGTGCTATCAGGGAAAAACAGGAGATATCAACGGCCTGGAGAAAATCTTTTTTCAGCGTCGCATGGAAGGGTTGCAAACCTTCCGAGTAATTGGCATAGGCAATGGAATGCACAAGACCTGACAGTTTTTTTCCGCCAAGATACGCGGCGACTTCATCACGCACCCGGATGATATTCTCCTCCTGTTCCACATCGCAGATAAATACCTTAGCCTGGGGAAACAGCTTTTCCGCAGTCTGGCGCCTCTCTTCGCTTCTGACAACATGAATGACCTCGGCCCCTTCCGCGACCAAGGCTGTAGCAATGACGCAGGCCACCGACTTCCTGTTTGCCAGCCCGAAAACGGCAAAAATCTTATCCTGTAAATTAAGAAAACTCATGATCCGTTGAATTCAGGGTTCTGGGTTGCTTTCTCTTTCCGCATGGTGAAGTCTTGGCGGCTCTGTAAGTCTTTCATGCGGTTTTGTCCTCGTGCCTGTGCGGATTCATGACGTCTGACATGGCACAGGCAAAATCAACTTTAACTGCTGTTTTGCCATGCACCATCACTTTGCCCTTTAAAAACCAGGCTGTGCCGACCTGCTCCTTCAATGTGACTTCAAGGGTGATGATTTCACCCGGTTTGACTTCCCGCTTGAATTTGGCGCTGTTAATCCGGGTCAACACCGGAACTCCCTGCGCTGCAGAGTTATTTTTTCCAATATTGTCCTGTCTGATCAGCTCGGAGATCAACAGGGCGCCGGCCTGGAAAACTGCCTCACAGAGAATAACGCCGGGTAAAATCGGGTACTCGGGATAATGTCCCTGAAAGATATCCAGGTCAACCGGGATACTTTTTTCAGCAATCAGACTGTCACCGGAAAAACTGATCACCTTATCCACCCAGAGAAAGGGAGGACGATGGGGAATCCGGGCGAAAATGAAATCCTTAGAGTCCGCCATTGACATCCAGCACAGCGCCATTAATGTAAGACGCCTTTGGCCCCGCAAGAAAAAGGACCGCGTCAGCAACCTCTTCGGGTGTGCCGAAACGGCGCATGGGCACCATTTTTTTATACTCACTGAGCTGATCCGGGCTGAGATCATTGATAAGCTCTGTGGCAATAAAGCCCGGTGACACGCAGTTGACCGTGATTTTTCTTTTGGCGGTTTCCTTGGAAAGTGATTTCATCATACCTATCTGACCGGCCTTGGAGGCGGCATAATTGGCCTGGCCGGCAAAACCCATATGGGCCATGGGGGAAGTGATATAAATGATGCGCCCGTATTTCTGCTTCATCATCAGTTGCACGGCAAATTTCGCCATGATGTAGGAGCCGGTAAGATTGACATCAATGACACGCCGCCAGTCATCCTCTTTCATCATGGCAAGCACGGAGTCGCGGCGTATCCCGGCATTGTTGACCAGAATATCGATGGTATCAAACTGCTGCTCAATCCGGCCATAAAGCGCTTCAACAGCCGCATAATCGCTCACATCACATTGATAGAGCTGTAAAAGATCGCCATAGATCTCGCATTCGTGCTGAAAATCTTCCGCCGACTTGACATTGCCGCCGTAAAGTCCCAGCACCGTTGCCCCTTGCTGCAGAAAGGCAAGGGAGATGGCCCGGCCAAGGCCGCGGGTGGCCCCGGTCACCACAACTTTCTGTCCTGTAAATTCAGCCATGATCAACTTCGCAGAAACGCATCGGCATCATTGGCCACAATCACGCCGTAATTTATGGCCCCCAGCCAGCCGGACATGATTATCCCCACCGACCCAACATGAAAGAGGCCTGGAACAACCTTGAAAATTTTGCGGGAGATGTCAAGCCCGGGAAATTTCGTCCCGAAAGAGGTTCCCTTGGTGTGCAGGGTATAACGGCTAAAGGTTTTGGGCGTGGCGGCCTCGAGCCAGTCAATCTTGCTGCGGATATCCGGTATATACCGTTCGAGATCAACAAGGGAGCGCTCGATCATCTCCTGCTTGGCAGCCTTATACTCTTCATCTGTAAGGTCTGCCCAGTCATCATAATTGCCGTTCATGGAGGCAACAACCGTATAGTCGGGATTTGCCGGTCTTGTCTGGGGATAATAGATGGAAAAGGTCCTGCTCTTTGTTTTCATATCACGCATTTCAAGGGAATCAAAACTCGGCGCCGTTGAGGTAAAGAGAAGATCCCCGACATCGGGGAAAGACTCGCCCGGTTTTATGCCCATATAGACCTGGCAGCTGGAGTTATTGATTTTAACCTTGTCGAAGTCAGCGAGAAAATCATCGGGAAAGGCGTCCCGGCCGGTAAGTTCATCTACGGTGTTGGTAATGCCGCTATTGGAAATGACGCAGGGGGCGCTTATCACCCTGCCATCCACCATAACGCCTTTCACTCTGCCCTTTTCAACGACAATGCGTTCCACCTTTGACTTGGTGCAGATGGTAACCCCGTTGGCCTCCAGTTCATCACTCATCATGCCGATCAGATGGTCGGTGCCGCCCTGAAAGGTAAAAACACCTTTATCCATGAAGTTGGAAAACACTATGCCATAGGTAATGGCCGGATCATCGAGCGTTGACCCATTGGCATAGGTAATCGGTTCCATGAGCAGCCGGTGCACATCAGAGCGGCCTGGAAAGAACTCTTCAAAAAGCTCCCTGGTGCTCATGGCCAGATCATCATAGAAGTTCATTTTCCGCACCGTGACAAAAAAATCATCGATCACCGAGCCGGAAATGGAAAATTTTTCCTGCAGAATCC
>Ga0180007_10002252_pt1 | contig 23427 bp, 18 predicted proteins | sample MM_PC_MetaG_FD_121122 | JGI IMG/M metagenome (GOLD analysis project Ga0180007, IMG submission 121122) | Groundwater microbial communities from the Aspo Hard Rock Laboratory (HRL) deep subsurface site, Sweden - MM_PC_MetaG | ecosystem: Environmental > Aquatic > Deep subsurface > Groundwater... | reverse complement strand
CTTTAACTGCAAAAAGTCAAGATAATCGAGGACAATTACCTTCAACTATGCGGAATATGTATTTTGAGGTGAATATCGGAGCCATCAGTTACCCATTTTCTAAAACTAATCTCGAGCAGGGTTATACCTTTCAATCGGTGCACATTCCCCCAACAGCAGTTCGTTTGGTTCTACTTGGCTATGATTTCACTGATGCTTTATCGGCCAGGATTACCTATATGCGTCCGGTTTCGTGGATCAGATATAATTACATAATTAATGGGGTTGAGGAACCTTTAACCGGCAGTAAAACAGTATGGATGAATTATGGCAGTTTAACACTTAAATATAAATACCGCTTTAACGATCATTTTAACATGTTTGCCGAAGGCGGTTACACGATTGTAACCCGTCATGGTTTTAGTGATATTAACGGTCCTGTGATTAAAGACGCAAAGATAAGTTCATACTTAATCGGTGGGGGCTTAACATACGATTTCAGTAATAAATTAGGATTGTCGCTCAGCACGGTCTTTTCGCCAAAAAACATAAAAGAAAAGCAACCGGCTACTACTTTTGTGTCTGCAGGTCTTATATTCCATCTCCAACCTTACACCGAACAGCAGCTTGAAGAAACTGCCCATTCAGGCTATATTTATCCTAAACAAATAATCCAATTTGGATATTCAAATAACACACTAGGATATGGGATCAATAATGCTTTAGAAAAAGTTCACCTGTTTTGGGGTGGAAGTGTACAAGTCAGACAGGGGTTTTCAATCAATTACCAGCGTAATATTTTCCACTCTTCAAAGGTGTTTTCAATGGATTGGGGGATTAATTTTTCGGTTTGGCAAAGCGATCTTAACAGGGAGGAGTTTTTTACCTTATCCTTATTCCCTGTGCTCAAATTTACCTTCTTACATTCCAAACCTGTTGATGCTTATCTCTATTATTCAGTCGCGGGACCCACTTATATTTCCAAATCCATTATTGACGATAAGCTGACGGGGGAAAGTTTCACTTTCCAGGATAATATCGGGCTTGGTGTATTTTTTGGAGAAAAGCGTAATTATAATGCTGAAATCAAAATTGGACATTATTCGAATGGTAATATATTCCCGAATAACCCGGGCATTAAAATACCAATATCCCTTAACTTGGGATATTCATTCTAGGATAATTCACTTCATTGGATTTAATAATGTTGATAGTATTTATGAATCAAAAGCTTTTCGGGACAAGTCTGGGTGACACCCTGCAGGGTGTCACCCAGTAATATTATTCGAATGGTAATATATTCCCGAATAACCCGGGCATTAAAATACCACTTTCCCTTAACTTGGGATATTCATTCTAGGATAATTCACTTTGATAGTTTTTATTATTCCTGCTGGCGCATTTTATTATAAAAACATGTAAAGTTTAACAATTTTCAACTCACTTGTTTGGTAATTCGGCGATATAAAAAATTTCTTATAATCAACATGATAAATGCTCCCGAAAGTACAGCCAGCATAATATCGGCAACTATTAACGGAACATTGCCTGAAGGCAAATATTTTACAAACAAAAGATAAACGAGAGATGAAATGCTTGTAACGAGCATGAATAAAGCAGGTAATGTAACAAACCAGGTAGGTTTACCTTTCTTGAAAAGCCAAACGGCCACTACCGTTAAAACCAAAGCGGCAAGCAGTTGATTAGCCGAACCAAAAATTGGCCATATTTTGGTAATTGAATTTGTTAATGACAAAAGATAGCCTATGAAAACAATTAAACCTGCATTGAAATAATACGATTTAAGGATTTTCGGAACCTTTTTAAAGCTGACGTTCCATATTTCCTCTAAAAGATAACGACAAAGCCTCACCGAAGTATCCAAGGTTGTAACAACAAAACCTTCGACAAGTAAAATGCCGAATATTGTTCCATATATTTGATTTATTCCAAAGGCCTGATGAATAACTGATCCCAAACTAAGAGCGAACGCCAGAATCGGGTTGCTCGATGCGCCCGGTGTTGTTGGAAATACAATTTCCTTATAATCCGAAAAATTGATACCTGCAGCAACTACTGAAAGAACCCCGATTGCAAAAAGCCCTTCAAGCAACATTCCTCCATAACCGATTTTTTTAGCATGAGTTTCGTTGCTAATTTGCTTTGAGGAGGTTCCACTTGCAACAAGTGCATGAAAGCCCGATATCGCACCACATGCAATGGTAATAAATAAAATGGGCCAAACAGCTCCAAGCAAAATGCCGCCTTCTGCAAAATTAAAAGCCGGAGCACCTATGTGAAAAACACTTAATGCCTCAGCAGATCCAAATCCGAATAAGCTTGCTGCTCCGCCGATTAATAATGCTACCATAATTACAATTATGCCAATATATAAAATAAAGGAATTTGAGAAATCCCTTGGCTGTAGAACAATCCACACCGGAATTCCGGCTGAAATGAAAATATAAAAACATAATACAATGCGCCAAATATCCGGAGGCATTGTCACCGGAAAAGCCACTCCAATAATTATTGAAACGAAACAGACTGCAACGGCAATGATTGAGGCAATAATGATTGGGATTTTCCTGATGTATAATAGATATCCCAAAATAGGGGCAAAACCTGTAATAATAAATACTGATGTTGAAGCAATCCCCCCGATTTTCCCTTTAATAATCCCATTCTCGGTAATCGTATTTAACAGTGTTTGATCTGGCCCTAGACCAAGCTGTTCGATTGGATAAGTAGAAGTTAGGGCAGACACCGTAGCTCCGAGAAAAGCGACAATAATCATGATTAAACAGATTACCGTAAATCCGACAAAAATGAAAAAACCTGCATCGCCCAACGTTTTTCGCGCTACTTCGGCAATTGATTTTCCTTTTTCGCGTATCGAAATAATTAATGCAACAAAGTCGTGAACCGCCCCAAATAAAACGCATCCAAGTATGATCCAGAAAAGGCTGATCTGGTAACCGTATATTAAAGCAATGGTGGGGCCCAGAATTGGTCCTCCGCCGGCAATAGACGCGAAATGATGTGAAAAAAGAACGCCAGGTTTTGTTGGCACAAAATCGACTCCATCATTAATTTCTACCGATGGGGTCTTTTTAGCCGCATCAATTTGAAAAATTTTTGAAATGTATTTTGCGTAAAATCGGTAAGCAAAAAAGAACACGATGATGGCTAAAACTAATGGAAGTGCTATGTTCATTGAATTCCTTTTTAAAAATTCAAATATGTTAGTTTTACTGCGGAATATTACCCATTTTTTTATAAATGTAAATAATAAAAAATTTGGTGCAACAAGAATTAAAAAATTATTTTGAACTTTTTCTGAAGAATAATTTAAAGCGATCCTAAAACAGTCGAAGGACCTAAAATCAGATTGATTGGTGAAAGATTATTATTGAACTTCTTGAATGAAAATAATTCAAAATTTATTGGCAATACGATGAATAACGAAAGGTAAAGGAGATAAATTTTAAAAACTGAAATTTTTTGGGGAGAATGACAAACTTTAAGTCATTCCTCATAATAGCAGTAATATCAAAATGAAGAATAATTAGTGGATACAATAGTTCTTCTTAAATTCTATTATTCTATTATTCAATTATTGATAAATTCCTTCGTGTCGGAATATTTTTTCAAAGCTGAAAAACAATAAAAATTCAGGGACGTAATCCCTCCGAAAAGTAAGGAAAACGTCCCTAAAGATCATCCTATTGAACTAAATTGCTTCTGTTTCAACAATTTTCGCCATGATATCGGCATACTGAATTAGCAGATATTTTTTGCCTTCCAATTCTGTTTCGGTACCGCTAAACGCTTTGTACAAAACAGTATCTCCAACGGCAATTTCTGCATTGTCGATATTACTCATGGCCAATACTTTTGAAATATTTTGTTTCTCTTTGGCTGAATCAGGGATGATGATACCTGAAGCAGTTTTTTGCTCTTTCTTGTCATCAGAAAAATCTAAAAGTACATTCTGATTTATGGGTTGTAATTCTCTCATTTTAAATTAATTATTTTAGATTTTTAATTATTAATTCCCAATAATTCATTGATCCGTGCTTTATTGAATCCCACGATCATCTCGCCGTTAATATCAGTTTGAGGAACTCCTTGTTGCCCGCTTCTTCTAACCATTTCTTCTGCAGCTCTTTGATCACGAGAAACATCAATATCCGAGAAATAAACTTTATTTTGTCGCAAATACGTTTTAAGCGTATTGCACCAGCTACATGTGGGGGTTGAATAAACAGTCACCCTTTTTGCCGGGCTTTCTTCGTTTTTTGCTTTGGCAAAGAAAATGGAATCTTCGAACAGGGCTTTATATTGACCGGAGTTATTGCAACCCTTTACCACATTTTTAAACTTAGCTTGCTCAAATTCAAGCAAAACCGGTGCACTTGTAATTTGATATTGTGGATGAATATCACGAACCTGATTGACATCAGCGAACATAACATGCACCTCATCCACCTGCTCACTTGCTTCCTTTACTTGTTTGAATGCGCAATCGCTTTGCTCGCTACCTGATTTATAGAGCAATAAAAAGGATTTTTCCTTTCCGGCGATTTGTGCCTTTAAATCTGAAAATGAATTTATTTTTATCATCTTAAAATTAATTTTTGCTTCTTAAATAATCGGCTACACTCAATGCGGCAATGGTACCATCCGCAACTGCTGTGGTTACCTGCCGATATTTTTTAACGATACAATCCCCGGCTGCAAAAACTCCAGGCACATTGGTTTTCATGTCAGTATCCACCACAATCTCTCCCCTGTTATTTAAATCAACAACACCGTGCAAATCTTCTGTATTTGGCAAGTATCCAATAAAAATGAAAGCACCATCGGTTTTCATTTCTGAAACTTTCCCGGTTGGTAGATGCTCAATTTGAACTGCATTTAACTTCCCGTTCCCTGAAAACATCTTCAATTCCGATTCCATAATGAAATTTATTTTAGGGTTTTCCTGTGCTTCGATGATGGCATGTTTAAATGCCTGAAATTGATCGAACTGATGAACAATAGTAACTTTTGTAGCATACCTGGTCAGCGAAACCGCTTCTTCCAGCGCCGAATTACCTCCACCAACAACAACAACTTCTTTATCCGTAAAAAAATCACCATCACAGGTTGCACAATATGAAATCCCTGTTCCCTTAAATTGGTCCTCACCCGGAATGTTTAGGTTTCGTGGCCTGCCACCCGGGGTTAAGATCACAGATTTTGCCTGAAAACTTCTACCGTCGTTAAGGCTGATGGTTTTTAAATCACCACTAAAATCATAATTCGCAATTTTTACATTCGATTTAATTTTACACCCAAAATCCTTGGCCTGCTTTTTCATAATATTGGCCAACGCGTATCCGTTAGTTATTTCAACACCCGGATAATTGGCAATTTCGTGAGTAAGCACCATTTGGCCACCTACTGCTCCTTCATTCAGGATCAGGGTACTCAACCTGGCCCGAGAGGTATAAATTCCGGCACTTAATCCGGCTGCTCCGGCACCCAGTATGATTACATCGTATGTTGTGTCCATTATTTATGATCTAAAATTTGCACTTTTTAACTAGTTTTTAATAATCCGCTTTTATGTTACTCTATAATGACTCTTCAAAAATCAATACTAAAAATTTAAGATGAAAAATGCTCATCTAATATATTGGTCACTTGCTTCATGCTCTGTATGCTTGAAGTGGCCTCTATCACTTTTCCATTTTTATAATACATGGTAAAAGGAATTCCCATAAATCCACGGGTTTGAGTTGCATTTCGGATAGGTGCTGCTTGCGGATTATCAAATGCCATGGTATAGAATTTCACATTTTCACGTTCTTCTTCCAATTCTTCCATCAATTCGTAAACAGGGATACACATTGGCCCCATGCGTCCACAACATACCATTACATTTTCGTTTTCATTGATGATTTTTTCCAATTCACTTGCTGTTTCAATCTCATGAATATTTGTTTGTAGTAATTTCATAATTTCTAAATGATTATTTGTTAATATTTATTTTTGATTTTTTATTGATTATTTATAAATCTTTGTTTTGATGAAGGGGATCAATGGTTTGTAACTTAAACTTCCGTTCGGGCATTCGGCAACACAACTTAGACATTTCGAACAACTATAATTTATTGCCGGATTTATCATTTGGGGTTTATATAAGCTAAATTTCTTTTGATCGATATTGGTCAAATAGCAGGCTTTATCACAAAGCCCACAATTTTTGCAACTATCTTGATTAAATTGAATTTTATAAAACGAGAATTTATTTAAATAGCCTGAAATCCATGCGATCGGACAACCGATTTTGTGATACTGGTACATATTTTTAAAAGTGTCGTCGGGGCTTAGTTTCATCATCAACTCCATCATCAACCCGATAGGGCACATCCAACGACAAAAAACCTTTCCCCAAATAATTCCAACGAAAACACCAAAACCAATAACCCACCATAACGAAATATGATATCGACTTACCCCTGCATAAATCATTATTCCAAGAACTATGAGAATATAAATACGATTTTTTGACAGTATCTTAGTCATAATCTTATTGGGTTATTTCGTTTATAATGTTGTTGTTCGATCTTAATTTGCCACTCAGGTATTCCTCGATTAAATTTTGTGGATAATCAACGGTTACGCCGACAAAAAGGTTAATCTTATGTGCCAGGAACAAGGTAATAATCCGCTTATCCACTTTATGTACGATGATATCTGTAATACCCTGAGAAATTGTCCAAGTTGGCAAATCAGCCAGTTCATTCATGGGTGAAACATCCATATTATGACGTTTGATGTGCTTCCCATCTATTTCAAATATTTCGTAATGACTGCATTGACCGAAATACTCGCTCAATTTTTCATTTACAACCGGAATAGCTACTCGCTTCATTTTTAAATTTTAAATACAAGATTCAAGACACAAGATATTAGATTCAAGACTTTAGATGTTAGATAGTAATTGTTTCATCATTCATCATTCATCATTCATCATTCATCATTCATCACTCATCATTTGTCATTCATCATTTGTCATTCATCATTTGTCACTTATCACGATTTATTTTCTTTGGCAAAATTAGATCAGTACCAAATACCTCACAAGAAATAAGGCATCGGAGAGTTCATGAATTGGACTATCATTTGATGGCATAATTCCTGTCAAATTTCAGTTTATAGATAGCTTTTAGCTGTTGGTTATTGGCTGTTAGCTGTTAGTAATAAGCAGTATTTTCAAAATGCAAGTTGTGAGAAGTAAAAATCGAAAGGCTAAGAGCTAACAGCTAAAAGCCAATAAAAAAAACACTTACATATTCGGAACTGAATCGTATTTTTGCATTTTATAAAATTCCATTAATAAAATTTAATGAGTGCAGAAAATAAGATGAGTGGTGCAGGATGTTGTTTCCATGAGCTGTACCATGAAGAATTTGATTCTATCAATAGTAAAAAGAAACAACTCAATTATCTACAAGGTGAAAACCTGTTCAAACAAGGGGCTTTTTCTCCCTATGTCATGTACATCATTGACGGACTGGTAAAAGTTTATCTTCAAACCGGCTATGATAAACAAATCAATCTGCGATTAGCTAAGAAAGGAGATTTTTTGGCTTTCTCTTCTGTTTTTGGAGAAAACATATATCATTATTCGGCACTGGCCCTGAAAGATTCTACCATTTGCATGATTGATAAAACAGCTTTAAGCCGTTTGTTAATTGAAAAGCCTGATTTTGCAATGCACATCACTTCACGAAACATACAAAACGAACATCACCTATACGAAATTATAAAAAGCATTTCCTATAAACAGATGCGTGGCAAATTAGCTTCAACATTAATCTATCTGTCCTCAGAAGAACTTACGAATGAAGAAGTATTTAAATATTTGAGCAGACAGGATATTGCAGATTTTGCGTCAATTTCAACCGAAAGTGCCATTAAATTCTTAAAGGAGTTTGAAAAGGAAGGCATACTACAATTAAATAATAAAGATATCCGGATTACTGACCTATCAAGGTTAGAGGAAATCGAAAAAAGAGGTTAATTATTTTTTGTATCTTGATCAAAATAGCATTTTATGAATTCATATTTATTTCTGATTGGGCTTTGTATCGTAATAATCCTTTCGTTTTTTGCCAGCTCCCTTGCTAAAAAGACAAGCATCCCAAGCGCTTTGCTCCTAATTTTGCTAGGTGTTGGGATTCAGCAATTGCTTGAACATTTTAAAATTGAGGCCGAATTATATAGCATTCTGGAAATTTTAGGAATCATTGGATTGATCATGATCGTTCTTGAAGCAGCGCTCGACTTGGAACTTAGTTGGTCCAAATGGCCACTCATTTGGAAATCGTTTACCATCGCAGCTTTATCACTCGGGCTTACCTCCTTTGCACTTTCATTTGTCATCAAGCTTTTCATACCCGATGTCAGCACGCTATCTTCCATTATTTATGCCATTCCCGTTTCTATTCTAAGTAGTGCCATCATAATCCCAAGTGTTACCAACCTCTCTAATTACAAAAAGGAATTTATGATTTACGAGAGTACCTTTTCGGACATACTGGGCATTATGGTTTTTTATCTGATCATAGAAAATATGAATGTTGAAGGTGTTAGCAGGTTGAGTTTTACGGTTGGCGGGAATATTTTAATGACCCTTTCTATCTCTGCAGTATTAAGCTATGTTTTACTGTATATCATTCAAAATATAAAAGGGGATGCAAAATTTTTTCTGTTTCTTGCAGTTCTGATATTACTCTATTCAATCGGAAAAATGTTTCATCTTTCATCCCTAATCATCATTCTTCTTTTCGGTTTACTCCTTCGAAATCATAAAGTTTTGCTTTTCAAAAAATTGGAAGATTGGTTGTATGACGATAAAATAGATGAAGTATATAAAGAATTTCGTTTGATAACTATTGAAACTTCTTTTCTGGTTCGCACTTTCTTTTTTGTAGTATTCGGGATGACATTGCCTCTCGCTTCTCTTATAAGCTGGAGGGTATGGATTATCAGTGTTACTTTTCTAGCAGTTGCTTATATGCTGCGCTTTTTGCTTTTTGCAGTCGTTGAAAGAAAAGATATTTACCCCCAGGTTTTTATTGCACCAAGAGGATTGATATCAATACTTTTATTTTTTGCTATTCCAGATTCTCTTAAAAATGCAGGGATTGAAAGTGGCGTTTTATTTGTGGTCATCATTGCAACCAGTATTATCATGGCAATGTCATTGATAACTGATTCAAGAAAAAGAAAATCATTATTAAGGGAAAAAGCTAATGCTTCATCATCAATGATCACATAATAATTTGAATGATTTATATTTTTTGCAGATTTAAAATTATATTTGATCTTTAATGTTGCAAAACAAGTGAGATTTAGTTTTAAGCAAGAATATTTTAATTTAATCCTACAATAGGCATAAAGAACAGTAAATCAGATAATAAGTATGGGTATGAAAATAAAATTCAAAATTCTTTCGGGCTTTATCCTTATCATTATGATGCTCGTCATTGCAGGGATTGTGTCGATTTATGAATTTTCACGATTAAGTAAATCGGTTACAGCATTAATTGATGACAATTACAAAACCATCGAGGCCTCAAAAACAATGCTTGAAGCACTGGAAAGAGAAGATAGTGGCATTCTGTTGTTATTATCAGGTCATTGGAAGAAAGGACGTGAAATATTGGATTCGGCCGATAGTTTATTTTTAGCTGCTTTCAACATTGCAAAAAATAATATTACTGAAACCAATGAAGATAAGTATATCGAACAAATAGATCAATCTTATTTAAGATTTAAAGAAAGGTGGGAACCACCTATAGTTGGGACCGCTAAGGAAAATAGTATCGATTGGTATTTCACAGACTTACATAACTATTTTCTGGCTGCAAAAAATGACGTACGGGCTCTGATGATCTTAAATCAGGAGAGCATGTATCAGGAATCGACAAAATTAAAAGAAAAAGCACGTAGAGCAATCATGCCCGGGATTGTAGCCATAATTGCCTCTCTTGTATTCTTGGTCATGTTCAATTTTTTCATCAGCAGGTATTATGTAAAACCAATTGTTGACATCATCCAATCTTTAAAAAGGCACACTTCCCAAACTCAAAGTTTCGAAGCAGGAATTGTAACAAAAGATGAATTTAAAGAACTTGAAAAAGAAATACAAAGTCTGATCTATAGATTTAAAAAAACCTATTAATCATGAGGTTCGAAATTGTGTTACGGTACATCGGTTTGGTGCTGATATTTAATGCGGTATTTTTATTTATTTCATTTCTATTAGCGCTGTTCCTTTCCGAACCGACAGATATTTCATTATTGTATAGCACGCTAATTGCATTAATATTTGGTCTTTTACCAATAATTTACGTCCAGCAAACTAGTTATATATCCATATTAGAAGGGATTACCATCGTTGTGTTTGGCTGGATAACCACTTGTGTGGTGGGTGCACTGCCTTATATATTGTGGGGAGGCGAATTTTCAGTCATAAATGCCTGGTTCGAAAGTGTTTCAGGATTTACAACTACAGGATCAACTATTCTTACTGATATAGAAGTGCTTCCAAAAAGTTTAATTTTTTGGAGGTCATCAACTCATTGGATAGGTGGAATTGGAATTATCTTATTTACACTCCTGATTCTCCCGAAATCAAACACTTCAAAGTTAACCCTGTTAAACACAGAAATGTCGAAACTGGCTAAAGCTGATTTTAAATACAGGGCCAAAGAAATTCTAAGAATATTATTATATGTATACCTTGGGTTGACATTGCTAGAAACCGTTTTTTTGATGATTGCCGGAATGAGCCTTTTTGATGCCATTAATCATTCGTTCGCAACCATTGCAACAGGTGGTTTTTCGACTAAAAACATCAGCATTGCCTACTTTAATAGTGTTCCTATCGAAATTATTCTGATGGTCTTTATGATCCTATCAGGTCTTCACTTTGGATTGATATTCAACACAATTTTAGGGAAAAGCAATAACATTTTCAAATCTTCAGTAACGAGGGCATTTTTGATATTCCTTTTTGTGGGCGTTACCTTGGTTTCATTAAAATTATATTTTAACGGCACATATCCCTGGTGGACATCTGTAAGATATGCTGCATTTCAGGTCATTTCTGTAGGGACCACCACAGGATTTGCAACCGCTGATTCAGTTGGATGGCCAGGATTTGCTCAATTAATACTCATCTATTTTACCATCCAATGTGCCATGGCAGGTTCAACTTCCGGTGGATTGAAATTCGACCGGGTTTGGATATTTTTCAAAGCCATTGTTAAACATGTTAAAATGATTCAACACCCTCGTGCGGTATTTTTGCTAAAAGTTGGGGGTAAAGCAATCGATGAAGACATTGAAAAAGACACCATGGTATTTATTATTTTTTACCTGTTTATTATATTTATAACCACTTTACTGCTATCCTTCCTTAATGTAGATATGATGACTGCCTTCTCAAGTTCGGTAACCACAATTGGTAATGTTGGTCCCGGATTCGGTCAGGTAGGTTCAATGGGTAACTTTAGCGGACTCCCTGATTTAGGGAAGTTTATACTTACTATTAATATGCTTTTGGGCCGACTTGAGATTTTCGGCATTATCTCTTTGTTTTTCATAAAGTCGTGGCGATAGACTACTTATTATTAAAGTTATGATTTATAAGTGATGAGTTATGGGTTATGCCCGCCCGTTCCGAACGGAACGTTCGGGCGGGAGTTATGGGTGATGAATGATGAGTTCATCAGACCAGAGTTGAATTAATGGTTTTATTAAATTTCTCGTCTGACTTAATCCTACTCCCCTAAGAAAAGAAGGGGCTGTCTAAAAAGCCAACACGATCTAAATCTTGTCACATCGAGCACCAGCCGGCTTTGGCGTAAGCTTAATCTAACATTTATCATGTTTTTTCAGACAGCCCAATTATGTTTTAAGCAAGTTGTTCCTTATGATTTTCTTGAGTTACTTTTGCTAACTGTTCATCAATAATTTTAAACCATCTTTCAATTAGATGGAGTTCTCCGTTAAGTGCGGTACTATCAGTGTCCGTATTGTAAAACTCCAGAAAAATTTCAGCTTTACTTTTATCGCGGGATATAAAAGCCAATTCCAGTCTATCAATTACTCTATGGTTTTCGCCTTTATATTTAATATTTCTACTTGTATTCACTATTCTGCACTTTTGAATTTCCAGTAAGTCGATCTTATGCTTTATTTTATTATTCGCAGAATTCTTTACAAAATAAAATTGATGTGTTTCCTTATCTATGCCTAAAGCCATATTATTAAAAAGTTCATGCTCTGATATTTTGCAATTATTTTTAAGCGCAAAATTAATAAGCTCTGAAGAAAATTGTTTTCCTTTTTTCGAACTTTTCTTATTTAAAAATACGATTGGCAAAACAAACGCCAACAATAATATGATGCCCGTAATGATTGTTCCTAGTTCCATTTTTTTATTGTTTTAAACTTTGTAAAATATTAATACAACAAATTCATCTATATTATGATAGATGTCATCTGTTCAAATAGTTAAATCGCTTTGTTTACCAAAGCATCTGAAGGATTATTGTTTTACAAAAAAAAATGGAAGGGATAAATAATATCTGATTGCTCAAAATCAATGACAGCGTTTTTTGTATAAGAAATATACTTTGCAAATTCATTTATATGAAATAATTCGGCAGTTTTTATCTTTGTTGAAAAGGCATTAAAGTGTTTTTTTAATGCAGTAACCGGCAGGTTATTAAATCCATCGACCAGATTCTCCGTTTTAATACAATGACGGAGTGTATCCAGAGGGTTTATTGCATAATAACTTTCATTTTCGCAAGGTTGGTTTTTAGCAGAAGAATTGTCGGAACCAATAATTTGGCTATCGAACAAACTTAGACTTAAGCCATAAAGAACCAGGAAATTAACTAAAACTATTGCGCTTACATTTTTTTTCACACTGCAAATCTACACTCAATTTCCATGATTTTTACATTTCATCAAAAAAATTGCAATTCCCGAAAATTTATCAATAAATCTGGGTAAAACATATTCTAAATACCTTGAAATTTAAATAATAAATAAAGCAAGAGTTTTTTAATTTCTTCCAAGCATTGTATCTGTTACATAAAAAATCGTATATTGTATTATTAAAAAATCCCTCATTCATTAAATCATTAAATTGTTTTAATAAACTACATAAAAATACTACATAATACTGCTTAATAACTTTAACAAATGAGATATTTAAGACGCTTCTTTTTTATCCCGATATTATTAATTATTTTTTTATTACTGATACTCGCTATCTATAAGGAAGTAAGAAATAAAACCATTGCCCAGTTCAATTCTGAACAAATAATGATTGCGAAAGCAGCATCCAGGGGAATTCTCGATTATATGGATGATTGTAAATCAGAATTGACCTTCTTATCGCGTTTCACTGGCATTATTGATTTCGATGAACAAGGCAAAGAATTACTAAAAAAATATTATGAGAACAGTGCCGAACAAATCGAAGCCATAACCAGAACTGACTCAAATGGAATAATCATAGCAACTTACCCCGAGAACAATGAGGTTATCGGGAAAAACATATCTGATCAGAGACATATTCATGAAATAATCGAATCACAGAAACCGGTAATCAGTGATGTATTCATGTCCGTTCAGGGATATCTGGCAATCGCGATTCATATCCCTGTTTTTAAAGATAATTTATTTAATGGCAGCCTGGCGGTGCTTATTGCCATTGATAAAATTGGGAAACGCTATCTCGAAAACATAAAACGTGGGGAATTTGGGTATGCACTCTTGTTAAGTGAAAATAATATAGAAATATATTGTCCATATTATGAACATATAGGCACCTCAATCGTGGATGTTTCGAATAATGATCCCACTGTCATAAAATTAATTGAAGAAATTAAAAAAGAAAATTTTGGGTACTTAAATTGTATTCATGATAAATCAGAAACATTTGATAATAGTGAAAAGCATGTCGTTTTTTATAGAATTCCTCTGGGAAATACTTACTGGACAATTTTAATCTCTATTCCAAAAACAGAGGTTTATAAAACCATTGCAGGTTTCCAAAACCGACTAATCCTTCTTTTCTCGGTACTCATCATCATTATACTGGTCTATTTTTACTTCTTCACAAAAGCCAGAACTGTATTAAAAGAAGCAACGAAAAGAAAAACAGCGGAAAAAGCTTTACTTAAGAGTGAAGAAAAATATCGGCTTATCTCCGGAGTTACTTCCGATTATATGTTCACATCCATCCTAAATGATGAAGGAAAGATCCAACTCAATTGGGTTGCCGGTGCCTTTGAAAACATTACCGGTTATTCACTTGATGAATACATAGCCTTAGGAGGTTGGAGAAAAACTTTGCATCCCGACGACTTAGGGAAGGACGACCTGGACATGGAAAAACTTCATAAAAACCAAAAAGTAATAACTGAGGTTCGTACTTATCACAAAAATGGTACGCTGTTATGGGTTAGGGTTTATGCCAACCCTACTTGGAACGACAAAGAAGATAAATTGATAGGTATATATGGAGCAGTTCAAGACATTACAGAACGGAAAAATGCAGAGGAAAAAATTAAAAAAATAAACCAGGAACTTGATCAAAGGGTTCGAGTCAGAACATCAGAACTTTTAAATAGCCAGAAAGCACTTTTAAATTTAGTGGAAGATTTAAATGAAAAATCCGTCGAATTAGAAAAAAATTCCAAATTGCTTGGGGCCAAAAACAAAGAACTTGAAACATTTACTTATTCCGTATCGCATGACCTGAAGGCCCCTCTTCGCGGGATTGATGGTTACAGCCAGATCCTGCTCAAAGAATATGAAAGTAAACTCGATGCAGAAGGTAAACGCTTTTTACGGACAATTCGTGAAAGTGCCATGCAGATGAATCAGTTGATCAACGATTTACTGGAGTATTCACGATTGGAACGGCAAACTTTACGTCCTTCGAAAGTCAATATCAAAAATCTCATTGAAACTTTAGTTCTAAACAAAACTTCCGAAAAAATCTTCAACAATTTTAAGATTACCACAACCATCCCTGAAATCGAAATATATACAGATAAGGCCGGCTTGAATCTGGCTCTTAGGAATTTGATTGAAAATGCATTTAAATTCACGCAAAAGCAAATTAATCCGAAAATAGAAATTGGTTATCAGGATCATGACTCAACACACACTATCTTTGTGAAAGATAACGGAATTGGATTCAATATGAAGTTTCATGATCGGATTTTTGAGATATTTCAGCGGCTGCACCGCAGTGAAGATTATGAAGGTACGGGAGTTGGTCTGGCAATGGTCAGAAAAGCCATTGAACGCTTAAATGGAAAAGTTTGGGCCGAAAGTGAAGTAGGAAAAGGATCAACATTTTATATTGAAATACCAAAAATAGAATCAAATGGCAACAATAAGTTATGAAAAACCGATCCTCTTGGTTGAAGACAATCCGGTAGATATTGATCTGACCCTGAGAGCATTTAAGAAGAATAACCTTAAAAATAAGATAGAAGTTGCACGTGACGGTGAAGAGGCGCTGAACTGGATTCAAAAATGGGATGAAGGTGAGCCCACCCCTATCGTGATCCTACTCGACCTTAACCTTCCGCGTTATAACGGACTTGAAGTACTCAAGGAATTTAAATCACATGAGTTATATAAAACCATTCCTGTTATCATCTTAACCACATCAGCCGAAAGTAAAGATATTCAAACTGCATATAAATTAGGAGCTAATTCGTACATCGTAAAACCTGTAGAGCTGGATAAATTTATTGAAGTAGCGGCGCAAATTGATCTCTATTGGAGAGTTTATAACGAATTAAGTTCTTAATCGGGCTAATAATTACACTTTAAATAAAGATGCTTTATGAAAATATTATATATAGAAGATAATTCGACCGACACCGATCTGACCACCAGAAAATTAACCCAAACATTTAAGGATTGTGAAATCATTCATGCAGATACCCTATCAGAAGCAAGGAAAAGACTTAAAAAAGACAAGGAATATGATTTGGCTCTGATTGATATGCATCTCCCCGACGGGAATGGATTGGAATTTTTGGTTGAGCTTCGGGAAAAAAACATAAATTGTACTGTCATTGTTTTAACGGGTTCAGGCGACGAAGAATCTGCTGTGGCAGCTCTAAAAGCCGGAGCGGATGACTATCTTACAAAAAAAACAAATTACCTTAAATCCCTGCCGGACTCTATTACTTTGGCTATAAAGAACTTCGAAAAAAAACAGAAAATCAGTAATCGCAAAATTGCCGTACTCTATGTTGAGCATAATAAGTCCGATATCGAACTTACACAACGTCATTTTAAGAGTTATGCACCAAATTTCCTTATCACTGCGGTGACAAGCGCAGAAGAAGCCCTTAAGAAACTACCCTTAACTTCTGACGATCCTTGCAAATATTGTATCATTCTGTTAGATTATCGATTATCAGGCATCGATGCACTGGAATTTGTAAAAATTATCCGCCGGGAACGCAAATTGGCTGTAGCAATTGTCGTTGTTACCGGTCAGGGTAATGAAGAAATTGCCATCGAAGCATTGCGTTTAGGAGTAGACGAATATCTGGTAAAACGACCTAATTATCTTTTCAGGTTACCATCTTTGTTAACCAGTGCATATCAATATCATGAACTTGAAAACAAGCAATTGGCCCTTGAAAAAAGCGAAGCTCTTTACCGCTTATTAGTCAACAATTCATCTGATGTTACTGTTATACTCGACCTGAATTTAAAGCAGACTTTCGTCAGTCCTGCAGTTAACCATTTGATAGGATACACGCCAGAAGAAGCTATTAACCTAAAAATTGAGAATGTTTTCACCCCTAAATCCTTAAAACTTGTAATATCAACATTTGAAAAAGAGATTCAAAGTGGTCAATTCGTTACGAATTACTTGACTGAACCAGTGGTTCTAGAGTTGGAAATGTTCCGAAAAGATGGCAGTACGGTATGGACTGAAACTAAAGCATCTTTATTATTTGATGAAAAAGGCAAACCAAATGGAGTATTTGGGGTGACAAGAGATATAACCATACGTAAAAAAGCATTGATGGACCTGATTGTAGCAAAGGAAAAGGCTGAAGAGAGCGATCAATTAAAAACTGCTTTTTTAAACAACATCTCACATGAGATCAGAACTCCAATGAATGCGATTATTGGTTTCTCTGAATTTTTGAACGATCCTGAACTATCGGATGAAAGCCGAAAGCACTTCACCGAAGTGATAATAAAAAGCAGTAACCAATTACTTTCCATCGTAACAGATATCATTAGTATAGCAACTATTGAAGCCGGACAGGAAAAGATTCATGAAAGTCAGGTTAACATTAGCAATATTTGTGAAATAATCAATGATCAGTTTTTTACCCAATTTCAGGAGAAAAATATTTCTTTTCAAATAAAAAATCCCCTGATAAATAAAGAAATATTAATCATTACAGATGAAACAAAATTAATTCAGGTACTCACAAATCTGCTAAGTAATGCCTTAAAGTTTACGAAAAAAGGGCATGTAAATTTCGGATATGAAATAAAGGATAATAATCTTGAATTTTTTGTTGAGGATACAGGTATTGGTATTTCACCGGAAATGGCTGAAGTCATATTTGATCGTTTTCGACAGGTCGAAAGTAATTCTACGCGTGAATTTGGGGGTTCCGGTTTAGGATTGACCATTTCAAAAGCATATGCTTATCTTTTTGGTGGGAAAATATGGTTAAAATCGGAGCTTGGCAAGGGTTCTACCTTCTACTTTTCGATTCCCTTTAAAAGGGTCATAGGAATTTCATCATCAGATGAACTAATTGATGAGGACAATAAATCTAAACAGATGCTTACCATTTTAATAGCTGAAGATGAGGAATATAATTACAGGCTCTTTGAGGTCATACTCGAAAATCTTGATTTAAACTTAGTTTGGGCAAAAGATGGTTCGGAAACCGTAGAAATATGCAAATCAAATCAGGATATTGATTTGGTTTTAATGGATATTAAAATGCCTTTTTTGAATGGGTATGAAGCAACTCAACAAATCAGACAGTTTAACAAAGACATCATAATTATCGCACAAACGGCGCATGCTTTGCCCGGCGACAGGGAAAAAGCACTAGCGGCAGGTTGCGATGATTACATATCGAAGCCAATAGATAGGATTTTATTACTAAGAATGTTAAAAAAATATTTGAAATATTAACCGATATATCGGTTGGTTAAATAAAAAAATTATTTTTTGTAATAATTGATGAGAGCTATCTGCTATTCTGTTCCACTAGTCTCAACTCGGTCCAAAACATTTTTATAAGCTTCAGGCAAGCAGATGGAAGTTGGACTGAGGCTCTTAGTTTAGGTACAACCATTAATACTGATCAAGGGCAACGGTTTCCTTATGTTTCGCCGGATGGCAAGTACCTTTTTTTACTTGCTGGATTACGGATGATAACGAGGATGTTTTTTGGATAAGTGCCGGAATTTTTTACAGGTTAAGAGAAAAAAGTTCGGCTAAATGATTTTTAGAATCAAAATCATACTCTCACTGATCAAATTTATCAAACTGAATTATGGCAGGTAAATTACAAATTTCATTGACAAAACTTAATTTCAGATCATGATAAGGCTTATGTGTATTAGGATTTTGAAATTTCTTATTGTGGCAGTCTAAAATATCAGGTGTTTTTTTATCGGGATATATTTTTTTTTCTATTTTTAACCTGAAAATCTTTTTACCCGGAATTGAATTTATTGATCAAAGATTTTCAGCTTTCCTAAATTGTAGAAGATTAGATCGGTTTTTTACGAATCGATAAAAGATTTGATTACAAGAACTGTACACGATTTCTGAATATTGGTGTTTTAAAAGAAGGTACCTATATAAATGAATTAAGCGATTGTGGTGAGCAAGTCTTTTTGTTATTGCATTTTGCATGCTAATTTCTCATTCCCTTATTTGGGCATTAAGAAAATGTTATTTGACATATAGTATTAAATAGAAATATTTATTAATCATTCACTTAATTTTGGAGGAATCAATATGGAAATTTTTCAATTTATCGAACAATGGGCATATCCATTTATGAGCCTTGTTCTATTTATTTTTTGTCTTATAAAATTAAAATCCGCGAATGGGATTTATTTTATCATTGGATTTGGTATAGAGTTTTTAAATTCTCTTCTGTGGAGATTAGTTCCAATCATTGTAAAATCAGAAGAGTTATCAAATTTTTATCAGATTTACGGGCGTATTGGAATGTTTCTATCCATCTTTTCATACACATTCCTGATTGTTGGTGTCATTAAAATTGGAAACCTGACACAAAGCATATCGGAACATTCAAATCTCTCATTAAAGAAATTTGGAAATTTCATTGTGTATGTTATTTTATTAGTGATCGGCATTATTCCATATTTGATTGGGATGGCAGGTCTAATCGGTGCTCAAAACTCTTTTGATAATACGGACCGAAATTCGGTTTTGATTTTTTTGATCATTGGACTGATCGTTATAATGATTGCGCAAATCTTGTTTTTAATCATGTTTTACAGGGTATGGCAATTTTCAATCAACGAATCAAAACGATTGAACCTAATTCCAACGATTAAAACACCGGGGCAAGCTATTGGATATTTGTTCATCCCATTCTATAACTTTTACTGGGCATTTCTTTCGTACGGAAAAATATCCAAAGATCTCAATGCCATCGCAACAGCAAAAAATGTTTCCATCCACCAATCCAGTGTATTAGGAAACTTGATTCTTATTCTTTGCATCATTAGTCTTATACCTTTTGTCGGATATTTCACGAGTCTTATTGCACTCATTCTGTTTCCCATATTCATTCATGAATTAATGAAATCCTGTGCAAGCCTTGATACTACTAATAACATTATCGAAAACGGATAGACGGTATTAATATTATTAGCAAATTTTGCATTCAATTTTGTTACGGGTAACATAAATTGAAACTGTTTTTATGATCTGCTCAAGACCTTAATTTTTTAAACTTGACTTTAGAATAGTTAAATATCATAATAGATTTTCCTATATTTGAAACACAGTATAATCTAAATAAATTTATTATGAGAAGAATCACGAATTTAATAATAAGCGGTTTGTTGTTTATTATTTCAGTGCCTCTTTTGGCACAGGAAAACCCACTGTGGCTAAGATATCCTGCCATTTCACCAAACGGTCAATCCATTTTGTTTAACTATCAAGGAGATATTTATAAAGTGGCTGCTTCGGGCGGTACAGCCGTTCCACTTAATATGAGCGACAGTTATGAATATGGGGCGGTTTGGAGTCACGACGGTAAAAATATTGCTTTCGCATCCGATCGATACGGTAATTTTGATGTATTTATGATGCCTGCAAACGGCGGCGAAGCAGTAAGAAAAACGTTTCATTCAAATGCTGAAATTCCCAGCGCATTTACTCCTGATGACAAACAAATTGTTTTTTCGGCAGCTCGTCAGGATTTGCACACCAATGTTCAATTTCCGATGGGAACCCTTACCGAACTTTACAGTGTTCCTATAGAAGGTGGCCGGGTTTCTCAAATCATTACCTCGCCTGCCATCGATGCAACCTTTAGCCCCGACGGTAAAAAATTAATTTTTCATGATATAAAAGGTTATGAAAACATTTGGAGAAAACACCATACCTCTGCTATCACCCGTGATATATGGGTTTATGATATGGACTCTAAGAATTTTAAAATGCTGACTAATTTTAAAGGAGAGGACAGAAATCCGGTTTTCGACAGTAACAATAATGATTTTTATTATTTATCAGAAGAAAGCGGTTCTTTCAATATCCATAAAAGCTCCCTGAGCGATCCCTCTAAAAATACTGCCATAACGAATTTTACTAAAAATCCGATCCGATTTTTAACCAGTTCAAAAGACAATACCCTCTGCTTTAGCTATCAAGGAGAAATTTATACAATGGATTCAGGTAATGAGCCCAAAAAAATTAATATTCAAATAGCTTATGATGGACGAGGTACATTGGATAAAATCGTACCGGTGAGCGCTGGCTTTACCGATGCAAGCCTTTCGCCTAACGGGCAAGAGTTTGCCTATGTTTTCAGAGGCGAAATCTTTGTGAGCAGTATAGAACACGGTACTACCAAAAGGATTACAAATACACCATGGCAGGAACGCAGTGTCAGCTTCAGTCCCGATGGTCGATCATTGGTTTATGCAGCCGAAGTCGATAAAAGCTGGAATGTATATTCCAAATCAATTGTGAGAGCAGAAGAACCTTATTTTTATACTTCAACGTTGTTAAAAGAAGAGACCATTATCGCCACTCCGGCTGAAGAATTTCAGCCCGCTTATTCACCTGATGGAAAAGAGGTGGCTTATCTTGAAAATCGGACTACTTTAAAAGTAGTTAACTTGGCGAGTAAACAATCACGAACCATATTGCCTGCTAAATACAATTATTCCTATTCAGACGGAGATCAATGGTATCAGTGGTCGCCCGACAGTAAATGGTTTTTGGTTGAATTCGGACAACCCGAACGTGTTATGGATGGCGAAGTAGGATTGATTAGTGCTTCGGGTAAAGGTGAACTCATGAACCTATCGCAAAGCGGATACTCCGATGGTGGACCAAAATGGGCCATGGATGGTAAAATGATGATTTGGTTTTCTTCTCGTGAAGGCACCAAGTCGGAAAATGACCGAATTGCCTTCCGAGATATTTTTGGCATGTTTTTCACACAAGAAAGCTTTGACCGATTTAAATTATCAGAAGAAGATTTTGCTTTGCTTGAAGAAAAAGAGAAGAAAGATAAAAAAGAGGAGAAAAAACCCGAAGCAGATAAAAAAGATAAAAAACCAATTGCTATAGAGAAAGATTCAAAAGAGGTTAAAGACCTGATATTTGACTGGGAAAACTTACGTGATCGAAAACAAAAGCTTACGGTTAATACCTCAAGCATAGGTGATGGCGTACTTTCAAAAGAAGGAGACAAACTCTATTATTTAACCCGATTTGAGGGTAGAAACGATTTGTGGATGACTGATTTGCGAAAAAAAGAAACCAAATTATTCACAAAAATTGGTGCCAACAGCGTAAGCATGGAAATTTCTGCTGATGGAAAGTTTTTATTCATTTTAGCAGATGGAAAAGCCATGAAAGTTACCACATCGGATGGTAAGAGCAAATCAATCAGAACCAATGGTGAGATGTTGTTAAAACAAGCGGATGAACGTGCTTATATTTATGATCATAGTTGGCGACAGGTTAGGGAGAAATTTTATGTTGAAGATTTACAAGGTGTGAATTGGGATTATTATTATACCGAATACAAAAAATTCTTACCCTATATAAACAATAACTATGATTTTGCTGAAATGTTGAGCGAAATGTTGGGCGAATTAAATGCATCTCACACCGGTGCAAGCTATCGTAACAGAATCGAAAATGGGGATCAAACTTCATCGCTGGGCCTTTTATACGATGATGCATATCTGGGAAATGGGCTAAAAGTTGCTGAAGTAATTAAAGGTGGGCCGCTTAACAATGCTAAATCCAAGATCCGAAGCAATGATATTATTGAGAAAATTGATGGAGAAGCGATTACCCCTTCAATAGATTTTTATCAGCTTTTAAACCGAAAAACAGATAAATATGTATTATTGTCAATGTACAATCCAACTAATAATACCCGATGGGAAGAGGTTGTTAAGCCAATTTCATTGGGTGCCGAAGGCCAACTGCTTTATACCCGTTGGGTTGAAACTCGCCGTGCGGAAGTCGAACGTCTTTCAGGAGGAAAACTAGGTTATGTTCATGTGCGCGGCATGAATGATGCAAGCATGAGAACAGTTTTCGAAGATGCTTTGGGAAAACACCTTTCGGCCGATGCACTTATAGTTGATACCCGATTTAATGGTGGTGGCAACTTGCACGATCAGCTTTCCGATTTCTTGACCGGGAAAAAATACATGGATATTATTCCTCACGGACAAAATGTGGGTTATCAGCCCGGAAACAGATGGATTAAGCCATCTATTGTTGTCATGGGCGAAAGTAATTATTCGGATGCTCATTTGTTTCCGGTGGCATATAAGATAAAAGGAGGTGGAAAATTATTAGGAATGCCTGTTCCTGGAACAGGAACTTTTGTTTGGTGGGAAAATCAGATTGATCCGACCATTACCTTTGGAATCCCAATGGGTGGATGGCGACCAATAGGTGAACCATTCCTGGAAAATCACCAAACAGAACCTGATATCATGGTACGCAATGAGCCCGCTATAATGGCCATAGGCCGTGACCAGCAAATTGAGGAAGCAGTGAAAGAATTATTGAAAAAAAAAATGATGTAGTAATATAAT
>Ga0180007_10002251_pt1 | contig 23429 bp, 16 predicted proteins | sample MM_PC_MetaG_FD_121122 | JGI IMG/M metagenome (GOLD analysis project Ga0180007, IMG submission 121122) | Groundwater microbial communities from the Aspo Hard Rock Laboratory (HRL) deep subsurface site, Sweden - MM_PC_MetaG | ecosystem: Environmental > Aquatic > Deep subsurface > Groundwater... | reverse complement strand
CATTATCCCAGTATCTTTTCCATAAACAGCGTCCTTCATCACTTCTGTTGCCAACAACCATACCAAAACTAAATCCCCTTGGATAAGCCGGTATAAAAGCCTCGGGCAAAAGAATCACTTTGCTGCCTTTTGCCCCCGCTTCTTGGATCAGATGACAGGCTTTTTCCATGGTCAAGGCTTTATCAAAAAGAATAGGCGCAGCTTGCACAACGGCAACTTTTACAGTTTCAACACGATGTTCCATTTAGTCCTCCTAATACGGATGCATAACGTTCCTTACAGCATTTGATTCTTGGGATTAATATGAATTCCTGATCCATAAACCTTTATCAAAATATGATTGAGCTGTAAAGCGGTATCCCATTAAAATCTGAATATTTGCCTTGACAAAAAGCAAGTTCTTATCCATATGACAAATTATTTTCCCAAACAGGCTTTCCACCTCTCTTGACGAAATTGAATAACATGCCTATAAATGAACAGCATTCTTGCAGGTGGCTTAAGATTACTGACTCACTTTTCGGAGTTGCCAGATTTGAATGGGTCTGCAAGGACTTAGGGCCGAAAGTTGAATTGCTGATATATGAATTATTATAAGGAAAACAAAGGATTTTGCAGATCAGAAAATTAAACGATATTGTATTATTGGTGATTCTTTTTATATGCCTGCCTTCTTTTTTATGGGGGGAACCCACAACCCCGGTATCTTCGGACGATAAAAATTCTCAGGCTCAGTTTGAACAGGCCGTTGAAGCTGCCAGAAAAAATATTGATTCCCTGGAAATGGATCTGGATTCAGAGAAACGACTGAATAAGGAAGATTCAAATCAGCAGCAGATTTACAGGACTCAGATCAATTCCCTTAGAAACTTTCTGTTTGTTCCCGATATCAGCATTTCCGTAATCGAAAAAGGGGTTGAGGAAGTTGACATATCTCTGTCGTTAATCAAATCAAAAATTCAAAGAATGACAGAAAAAGAAAACAAGGTTAAACAGAACACCTCCACCGTAGCAGATAAAATTAATTTAATTGATAAAAGAATTCAGGAGTATGCTTCGTTTAAGACCAAAGAGATGATCCAGGAACCCGGCATAAAAGATTTCAAATCCTATCGACTGCTTCTGGAAAAACAGCTCACACTTTTTCAAACCCTGTCAGATCTATTGGCTTCAGGAATAAAAACCAATGGCGACATGCTAAAATCCCTTGAAGATATCCAGGTAACCTTGCGAAAGGAGATCAAGGATAAAAAAGGGAAGCTTTTGTTCCAAAGAAATGAAATCGAAATTAAAACCATCTGGTCCAAAAATTTTATAAAAGAGATGATCCTTTCATTTTCAAAAGTCGGACAAATGTTCACCAAAGACTGGTTATCACTGAAATGGTCACACATCAAAGAATACTTAAATCTTAGAGCCGTGATAGTGATTTCGGGTTTTATCCTGTTCAGTTTTTTCGTTTTTAAGGGGTCATCCCTATTAAGATCCAAACAAAGCGTTCAGAATATTCTCACAAAAAGGGCCGGCTATCCGCTTATCATCCTTGAGAAGTCCCTGCCCCTTATTTTCTGGATAGTTCTGGCCGTTATTCTCTCAAGAACCCAGATATATTTTATTTTCCCCGATTTTATTAATTTTTTTAAAACCTTTTTAATCGTAATTCTGATGACCAAAATCGTATCTGATTCCATCCGGCTCATGATCAATGAAAAAGATGCGTTATTCTTTAATGCCTTATACAGCTGGAAAAATTTATCTGTCCGGGGAATCCGGCTGTATGCCATTGTTTATCTGCTGGCTTACCGGTTTTTCGCCTTTGATACCACTGTGTTGGCATTAATCCGGATTTTTTCAGAGGCAGGGCTTGTTGCTGCCGTGTTCCTGTTCTGGAAAGCCTATGGAAAAATGGAAAATCAATCCAATTCCCTGGGTGTCAAATTGTTGAGTGCCTGGTCAAAAATTGTTGTTATTTCAGGTCTTTTTGCCGATATTTCAGGTTACAGCCATTTTGCATCCTGGTGGTATATCTCCTGGGGGGTTTCCGTTGCCGTTATCTGCGCCTTTGTGCTGCTTGTGTATTCAATGAAAGAGGTTGACCGCAAATTCAAGGAAAAAATTGACCCTGTATCCCAAAGCCCCTACGGCATATCATATCCCTTTTACTGGGTTTTATCCAAGGGTCTTTATTTTTTCATCATTGTGTTTGCGCTGACAGGGCTTGCGTTTTCCTGGAGTTCCAGTGATGCGTTTTTTGTCTGGCTCTGGGAAATATTCAACAAAAAATATGCCATCGGAAAAATTGAATTGAGCATGGTAAGCTTTGCCTATTCAATCCTGGTTATCCTTTTAACCTATCTTTTCATTCAATTGTGGGAAAAAGTCATTGCCCGCCATGTGTTAAAAGAGAGCGGTCTTTCCACAGGGGCAAAGGGGTCGGTCATTACCATTTCAACCTATGCAATCTGGTCCGTGGGCATCCTGACCAGTCTGAGTGTTTTTGGACTGAATACCACATCCCTGGCCGTTGTATTCGGGGCCCTGAGTATCGGGCTTGGATTTGGTCTGCAAAATATATTCAACAATTTTGTTTCAGGCCTGATCCTGCTGTTTGAACGCCCCATACAGGTTGGCGATGTGGTTGAGGTGGGAGGAATATGGGGAGAGGTAAAGAAAATCAATGTCAGGGCAACCCTGGTTCAGACCTATACCAATTCGTCACTCATCATCCCCAATTCCGAGTTCATCAGTGCCCTTGTCACCAATTGGAGCCATAAAGATCCGTTCATCAGAAGGGATCTTATGATCGGCGTAGCATATGGTTCAGATACAAAACTTGTAAAAACGCTATTGTTACAGGCAGCAGACTCAGTAAAAGAGGTATATGATTCCCCACAGACCCCCCGGGTACAATTCATCAACTTTGGGGACAGCTCTCTTGATTTTCGGTTAAGATTCTGGTCAGATATTGATAACTTTGTTGAAGCGGAAAGCAACCTGAGGTTTGAAATTGATCGTCTTTTCAAGGTACACAACGTGGTTATCCCCTTTCCCCAGAGAGATATTCATATTATGCAAAGCCCATCATCGCCCTTATGAATATTCGCCGATATCAGGTCTATACAAAATACGCAAATTGACAATATTTTTTTAAAATCAGGTAGTTATCCCATAAAAATTTATGATGAACATATTTGTTATATTATCTTTGCTATTCATAAAAATGTTTTGTATAAAATAGTAAAAAATCAAGATATTCTATAACTGACTCAACTTTCTGGAGTTACCCGAATTTGAGTACATGATTGATCACAAGGAGAATATTTATGAAGTCTTGCATAAAAATATCCATTGGATTCATATATTTTTTAGCGTTTATTCTTTTGAGCTTTTTCCAAACAACGGTCGCCGTTGCAGATCCTTATCAAGACCAGATAAATGCCAAAAATGATGAGATTGCAGCATGCGAAGCGCTTATCACACATAAACAGGGATTAATTGCCGAGGAACAGGCTGGTATTGATGCCAACACAAAAAGCCTGGAACAGGCAAAGAAGATATATGACATCGGCCTTGACAAATACAAAAAAATGGAAGCTGAAGTCAAGGGTATTGAGAACAAAATAAATAGCTTATCATCAAATATTTTTATCATGCGAAGCACGTATAAGGATTTTTACAATGCCTACCTTGCCTACAAGGATGCATGGTATGCCAAAAATTATGCGCAGATGAATATCGAATACCTGAAAATGTGGCGCTATTCCCATGGGTTTGAAGAAAAACCGCCCTATCAGGATCCTGTCACGGGTTTTTACGAGGTTCGCAAATGGTTTATCAAGATGGGAGCCCGTTGGGCCATACGCTCGCTTCACACGGTTGTCTCCACGATAAACCTTGTCAGATCCATCGTCAGTATTAAAGACAAGATATCTGATGTTGTTTCCGTTGCCAACGAAGGGTTTAAGGCCGTGTTTGATTACGCTTCAAACGAGGCCATCGATACCATAAAAGAATCAGCCATTGAAAATTTAAAGGCTGCCGGCTCTGAAACATACACCGTCATAGATGATACCCTGGCCAAGGCAGATGCATTGAGTGATCCTTTGGGGGCAGCAGAGAAAGAACTGGAACTGATGGTAAAGAGAATTGAAAAAAAGGAGAGTTTCGGATACCCGTCCAAAGAAGAGGCCATTGAAAAAATGACCGACCTGATCGTTGCTGCCGGAGAGCTTCATGAACAGGCAGAACTGGATGCAAAAGCGGTCCTGGCAGAACTTGGGCCCGTAAAAGATGGAATCAAGGGATATGAGGATGCCATTGCAGATCAAAAAGAAGCCCAGCGAATTTATTATGAGCATATCAAAACGCAAAGAGAAAAAATCATACAGCTTGAACAGGAGCGATCTGCTATTCACTATACCTATCATGTCGGCAATTCAGGCTGCACAAATTATGTATCTTCTCTCTCTGTCTCTTCTAAGAACGGAGAGATCCTCAGTATGAACCGGGAAACCTCATCATTAACCGGATATCCCACCGCCGTAGACATCCGGGCCACTAGCTTAATTGCAGGCTGCAGGTCTGCATCACAAGAATGCACAAATGAAGATGGGAATACATTCATAGTCAATTACACCTACGAGAATGCCTTTTCAACAGAACTCGACAGCAGACTGCTTTCCGGAAACGGGACCAACCTGGCTTTTTCTTCAGGTAAAGTCTCAGCCACGGGCGCTGGATATGGAGATGAGGATTTTACCTTTACTTTCCCTGGCAAGATCAGATTCAGTAAATACATTAAATCGGATCTTGCCTGCAATGTGACGTCTGCCGTGCCCACAGGCAGTGGTGAAGTTAAAGAAACCCGGACGTTTACGATTATTGAGGCCTCTGATATTTTTCTGATTCCAAATAGATACAGAGAAATGCAGATATCCGCTGAAGAACGTTTTCCAAAAACCTATTTTACGTTTTTTAACAAAACGGAAACCCCTTACGAGGATGAAATTTTCTATATTGCCTACAAACTTACGGGTGAGGACTATTATCATTATAAACAGGTTGATAAATTGAACGTCACGGTCACAGATCTCAAAATCCATCCTGATGGCATTGTCACGGGAAGATTTGATCTTGACGGATACATGAAAGCGGATGGAGATACGGATGCAGTCAAACTTGCCTCGTTGACCATGTATGCGGAAAACATAACCCCCACGGTGTCATTTGTGGATTACCAGGACCAACGTGTCACCATTACAAAGGGAAAAGTACCCCTGGATAAAACCATTGACGTTTCCCTGGTGCTCACCTCGGGTTTGAATCCAAAATATGGGATTGATGATTATATCAAGGTTAAAATGATTGTGGAACGTCTTGACCTTGAGAAGGTTTATGCGGATACGGGTTTTGTAAAGGATAATATTTTCTTTGAGAATTTTAATGGTCTAGGCAGTCCTATTCCCATCAGGTACGAAATTACCATAGAAAGGGAAGATGGCTATGTGGTTCAAGGAATCACTGCCGGTGATTTTGGAGAGGATCTCATCGGCAGTATGCAGTACGATGATTTTTACATGACGGAACCAAATAAAAAAACCGAATACCTGTCCCATAAAAATGAATTTTATTTTGAAAAATCAAATTCCTGGAATTTTTTTAACCACGATATCCATGGGACAACCCTATCGGGTCATGATGTGGTTACCAGTCTGGGACAAGACACAAGAGAAATCCTTTTTGATGACGCTTATACCATCGGGATTCGGGATTTTCCACAATATTCATCCGTCATATACAATGCTAACGTACCCATACCCATCAAACTCATCGGTGGTCAAATGACAACGGAACGTAACAGGATATACAAAGGGGATGAGACCGCACAGACGCCGGCAGATGAGGAAGAGGATGATTTTCATAAGCTCAATGAGCAAGGACTGTTTTTGAGCAGTAATGAAACCGGCTTTGTTGCCGGCTTTAACTATAACGTGGTCAAACTGAGGATGCGGGAATCAGATGGACACCGGTATTTTGTTTTGAAAATCCTCGGCCCCACAAATATGGATACCCATTCCGTCAAATGGACCTTTAGTGACGGCACCACCCAAAAAGGTTTATTTGCCCAGAACGGAATGATCTGGGAAAGTATTATCGAGCCTGCTTGTAATCTTACCAAAGTTGAACTGTTTTCCAGGGACATGATCAGCCAGGGTAAACTTGAAATGGTCAATTTTGTAACAAAATATCCCAATCTCTATGGCATTGATGAAGATGAATTTGTAATCCGCCTGGAGGAGCGGTATGAGAATACAAAAGGCTCGTATCAGCTCAACGCTAAAAAACTCAGTTTTGTCCAGAATAACTGGACAGACGCTTCCGTGGATATACACTTTCCCGTTGACACGGGGGCAATGAATTTAACCAAGGCCGCGGGTGTTGATATGATCCCCGTGGAAGAGATTTCCGTGACAGGCAATACCATTAAGTTTTACTTAGGGTTGTTTCCGCGCCGCCCCTTAAAAGTGATCCAGCAACCCCACATCGGCAGTCTTGATGTTACCCAGAACCGGATCATCTATTCCGCGCCCGATGGGTTTATTGGAACGGCTTCCTTCAGGATTGATCTGTATGGGGCGCTGAGCAACCCCTATGAACTGACGGATGCCAATCCTCAATACTCGATGAAAGGCATTGAATCACGATATTTAGATGTAACGGTGGACCTTAGCGGGACATCTCCTGTGCTGTGGGTTACCAGTGTCTACAAAAGTCCCATAGAAATTTATCTGTCCCTGGAGTTTGATGCAATTATTAATACTGTTGAAAATAGTGAAACAGGCGCAAGTGTTGGAATCAATTTAATCAACAATCAGATGATCAACTACACACCAAAAAACAATATTGATTTGGCAGACAATGATATTGTTACCCTGAACGGTAACTATATCATGAATCTGACCTGTTACCGAAACCGAATGGGTTCCCGTATGATAAATGTTCTGCCCGGTGAAACCGTTGTGCTCACAAAAAAATATCTTAAGGCCTTATTTTATCATATTTTTAAAGATGGGATCGAGATGCTTCAACCCAGTTCAGACCAATGGAGAGAGGGGTTTGAATACCAGATGAAAAAAGATGGAGCGGATGTGGCATATATAGAGGGCGGATATCCTCTGGACAGTTTTGATACGCTGGAAATCACCTATACTCCGCCGGAAGAGATCACAGATCCGAAACCGGCCGGTCTTCAACTGACCGGACGGCTGGGAAGTGATTCATATAAAGCCTTTTTATTCTTTTTTTCGCAAAAAGAGACGGGCAAGCACCTGCCCGGGGATATTGACGGGAACGGAACCATTGATCTGACCGATTTGATGATTGTTCTGCAGCGGATGGTAAACGGTGACAGGACAGATATTGCCGGAAATGATTTGAATAATGACGGGGTTCTGGGTATGGCAGAAGCCATTCACATCCTGCAGACCTTGAGGTGATTCCTTTAAAAAACCCCTTGTCAATCCTGAACTTGAAAAAGGGAACACCCTTCAGGGGATACGGGCTGGTGAACCCTGAAGGGTGTTTGATGCAATGGTTACACCAGGTTTTTTTCATCCAGAGGAAACGGGGGAACCATCTCGCATGGAATTTAAAACCATATTTTTAAACGCTTTTTTTTATCAAACCCCTTTTTCTTTTTCAGCATCCAGGACAATTTTACGCAACTGATCCTTTACCGCCCTGGGTAATGGATCTGGTTGATGATTCTCCAGTATGTGCTGTGCCACTTTTACGGCTTTTTCGTACATGGTTTCAGATCCCTGTGCCATCCATCGATCGATTCCCTGACGATTGATGAGTTTCGGCTGTGACTGAATTCGCATGTGCTTAAAGGTGGCGGGATGACTTAAAAAATCCTTAAACGGCCCCACATCCTTAGTGACCCCGACGGCAAGGGTCTCATCGTTCACGGGGATTCCACCCAGGACATATCGAATCATTTTTGCGAACTCATTATCGATAACCAGCTGAGCAAAATCAAATGTCATGCCCGACTCAACCATACCCAAGCCGTAAATGAGGTTGGCACCTGCCAACGCCGGTAACAAGGCTGTAAGGGTTTTTTCATGGCCGGTCTGGACATCGGAGATCTTACTGTCTGCCTAGCCACCGGCAACAAAGCTCGGCAAGGCATAGTATCGTGCCAGCCTTGCCACGGCAGCACTGATCATGGCACATTCAGGAGATCCCACGGAAGCGCTTGCCAGCCTCAAATCCATTGCCGTGGTGGAGCTTCCGTAAATGACCTTGGCACCTTTACGGGTCAACTGGCTCAACACAATCCCGGATAACACCTCGGCATTGTGATTGACCAGGGTTCCTGCCAGGGTCACGGGCGATGATCCGCCAGACATGGCCATGGACAGGATATTGACGGCCATACCGGAGCGGGCAGCACCCATAATCACCTCACAGGTGTCTTTCACAAGTTTTAAGGGGCTGACAGGACAGGTGATAAATGTGACCAGGGGACGTTCCAGCAGCTTTTCCCGGCTTCCTGAAATGGCAACGGCCATTTCTACAATCTTACCCAGTTGATATCCATCAAAGGGTCCCATGAACAAATGCTTGCTGGTATTGTTAAAACTGGCTTCTGCATTGTGCAACTGGCCCACGACCTGGGGAACCTCATGGGCTCCCACAGCCCTTTCATAAACATCTATCTCTTCCATGGCATCGGCCAGTTTTGCTGCATTGCCCACATCCACTTTGGTGGGCGCCCGCAATTGCCCCGTGTATGGATCTCTTACCTTGACCCCTTCCCCAAAGGTGGTAAAGCCTACCCTGTTGCTTTCAAGGATAATATCATTTTCAGGGTTCCTGCCGGCCAGAAACAGCTTGGACGGGGCCGAGGCAATTGCTTCTTCAACCATATAAGGAAACAGTTTGACAATTTTACTCACGGGATCAACCCTGGCACCACCGGTTTGGAAAATTTCAACAGCCTCTGGGTCTTCAACAAACACGCCCGTGTGTTCAAGCACTTCCAGGGTTGCCAAATGAATCTCATCAAGCTCATCATTGGAGAAAAGATTAATGCCGAATCCACCGCTAAGGGCTTTCCCGGCATGACTATTGCGTTTCAAAAGCGACCTCCTTGTTAATGGTTTAAATTATCTGAATGCCATGGCCAAATAAAATGGGTGGTCCACCTCCATGTCACGGTGAAACCCTTATTTCACTGAAATTACCTTCTGATAAAAGATGGTTGTTGTCAATGACAAAACAGCAAAACAGATGCCACATCTTATTTCAGATAAATCTTGATGATATTGGATTTAACCCCTATAATCCAGACACAGTGAACAGGCTTAAGGAGAAATCAAAAAATGTCAGGCATCAGAACCGAATATGGATGGGATCAGGCAATGGGAATAAGCCTTTATCATAAAATCCGCCAGGATATGAAAACGGCCATGGTTAAAAAGGATAATGCCGTTCGGGACACCATGCGGCTCATCATGGGCGCCTTTCCCAGTCTCACCGTTCCCATTACCCTGGAGAACGGAAAAAAAACCACCCGGGTCAAGAAGCCTGAGGAAATAACGGATGATGATCTGCTTAACATTATCCGGACATATATCAAATCGGAAAAAACCGTGCTTGAGTATAAAAACGAAACCACTTCAGACTATCTTGAGCTTTTAACCGTATATCTTCCACGGATGGCAAGCCCTGAGCAGATTGAACAATGGACCCGGGACAACGTGGACCTGTCCTCTCTAAAAAGTCCTCTGCAGGCCATGGGAACCGTTATGAAACATTTTGGAAAACAGGCTGACGGCAACCAGGTAAAAGAGGTTCTGAAACGTATGGGGCCTTCCTGATAATGAGCAAAAGGAATGGTATTCTCCCCTTTGGCTGGAATTTTTTATGAACACGATTATAGGAATAACATGCTAAAAATTGGACAATATAATGATCTGATCGTGGAAAAAAAAGTTGAATTCGGTTTATATCTGTACTCTGAAGAGGACCGGATTTTACTGCCTCAAAAATATGTTCCCAAGGATGTCAATATCGGTGATACCCTCACGGTATTTGTATATACGGACTCTGAAGACCGCCCTATTGCAACAACCTTAAAGCCTGTCGGCAGTCTTGGCGATTTTGTTTTCCTGAAAGCCAAAGATGTTGCATCTTTTGGCACATTTATGGACTGGGGGCTTGAAAAAGACCTGCTGGTACCCAAAAGTGAGCAGCAGGATAAAATGGTTCCCGGCAAAAAATATCTCACCAAAATCTGTTTGGATGACCGGACAGGAAGGGTCTTTGGCTCTACAAAAATATCCATGCACTGTGATAAAAACACTCAGGACCTAAAGGTGGGTCAAAAGGTTGATCTTCTGATCCACTCGTTTACCAAGATTGGTATTATGGCTGTAATCGACAACCGATACCTTGGTATGCTGTATATCAACGAAACCTATCAAGACGTAAAAATCGGAACCGCCTGCACGGGGTATATTATGAGGCTTCGTGAAGACAATAAGATTGACCTTACCTTAAAAAAACCGGGTTATGATTCTGTAAAAGGATCGGCAGAAACCATTCTCAGCATTTTAGAAAAATCCAACGGGTTTATACCCTGTCATGATAAAAGCTCACCAGAAGAGATTAAGCATATTTTTTCCATGAGTAAAAAAGAGTTTAAACGAACCATTGGTGGCTTATTTAAAAAAGGGATACTGGAATTGGAAAAAACCGGAATCAGACTTAAACAAGGGGAAAAACCGGATCTTTAATGATAATGACGAAACGGATACGCTTTTTGTGGTTCTTATTAATTTTGATCATTTTTTCAGGATGTTCCACAGGTCCTCCAAAGCATATCAACAATGCCTGTCGTATTTTTGATGAAAAATCAAGCTGGTATAAAGCTGCCCAGAAATCGTATAAAAAATGGGGGGTTCCCGTGCATGTTCAGTTGGCCATAATGCACCAGGAATCCCGTTTTATCAGTGATGCAAAACCTCCCAGACAAAAATTGTTCTGGTTTATTCCCTGGACCAGACCCAGCAGTGCGTTTGGTTATGCCCAGGTAAAAGACAGCACCTGGGACTGGTATAAGGATAAAACAGGCAATTGGTTTGCCGACCGGGATGACTTTGCAGATGCCGTTGATTTTATCGGATGGTATGGAAATGTCAGCTCTCGCACACTGAAAATATCCAAATGGGATGCATATGGGCAATATCTTGCCTACCATGAAGGGCATGGCGGGTATAGGCGCAAGACCTATCTGAAGAAGAAGTGGCTGATTCAGGTGGCTAAAAAAGTAAAAGCAAATGCAGAACATTATGCTCAGCAACTCAAACAATGTCACAATTAGGATCAAAACAATGAAACACCCCATTGAACGAGCTTCAAAAGCAGATGCCATTGAAATTCTAACGCTACAGAAACTTGCTTATCTGAGCGAAGCTCAAATCATTGACGATTTTACCATCCCGCCACTGCACCAGACCCACGATGAAATATTATCAGAATTTGATACCCATACGTTCCTGAAAATGGTAATGGATGATCGCCTCATCGGTTCCGTAAGAGCCTGTCAAAAGACAGATACCTGTTATATCGGCAAGTTGATCGTCCATCCCCGCATGCAGAATCGTGGCATTGGATCAAGGCTTTTGCGCGCAGCAGAAGCGTTATATCCGGATGTGTCACGGTATGAATTGTTTACGGGAAGCAAAAGTGATCGCAATCTTCATATATACACCAAATATGGATATTCGCCCTTTCACAGCGAGGTGATTTCAGACAAACTGACCCTGGTGTTTATGGAAAAGCAGTTAACCCCTTCATCCTTTTCTCAAACCATCCTTTCCTGATGCAATAGAATATTGATAAGGCAATATAGAATAAGCGAGTGTTAAATATGCCAAGCAATCAGCCGGAAGATACACCCGTAAGGGGAATTTTCTTTTTACTCGGCGGGGTGGTTATTTTTTCAACCCAGGATGTATTGATAAAATATTTGAGCAATGGGTATCCGCTTCTTGAAATCATGTTTGTCCGGAGTGTTTCAGCCATTGTTCCAAGCTTGGTACTGGTCCATTTTGATTCCGGCATCAAAAGCTTGAAAACAAAGCGGCTCGGGGCCCACCTGCTTCGGTCAACCCTGCTGTTTCTCTCGTATATTTTCTACTACATGGGGATTGCCGCACTTCCCCTTGCCGATGTGGTTGCCTTGTTTTATACGACTCCTTTTTTTATCACTGTTTTATCCATTATTGTTCTTTATGAACGCGTCACGCTGAATCAGTGGGCTTCTCTGTTGACCGGGTTTATCGGTGTGCTGATCATCGTGTCTCCCGGGTTTGGTATCATTCATGCCGCTGCCATATTACCCATTTTAGCCGCCCTGACCTATTCATTTGCCACCTTGATCACACGGCATACTGCCAACAGCGAAAGCGCTTCCGTGATGGGGTTTAGCCTGGTGATATACTCTCTTTTCATGTCCGGGGGCCTGGGATTGTTGATGAAAAATGGGCTGGTGATGTCACAGAGCCATCCTGGCCTGGTATTTATGACACGAGCCTGGATTTTCCCGCCCGTCAGGGACCTGGGAATCATGATTGGAATCGGTATGCTCATATCCATTGGATCTTATTGTCTGGCCCAGGCCTATCGTGTGGCAAAGTCGTCTACCATAACCCCTTTTGAGTATACGGGCATGGTACCTGCCGTTGTGTGCGGGTTTGTTTTCTGGAATGAGATCCCGTCTTCAACAACCCTTATCGGAATTTTATGTATTATCGGCAGTGGTCTGTATCTGATACGGATACAAACCCGGCACTGACCTGCATGAAATTATATTTTTTCATGATTGCTTTTATTAACATCCCTTTATATAACACAAAGAATATTTTTTTTCGTTGTGTTGACTCAAATTGCAGGGGGGAGAATCAATTACTCTTTTCACATTGACCATAACAAAAATATCCAATGACTCGTATAAACAATATTTCGTGTAACCGTGTTGATTTGCCCCCGGAGCTGAAGAGACTGCCGGCAGAGGATTATGACATTGCCTTTATGAAAAGCGGCCAGGGAACACCCCTGGTTTTAATCCATGGATCGCTGAGCGATTATCGATCCTGGGCGTTACAGATAGACTGTTTCAGCAAACACTTTCAAACCATTGCCCTGAGTCTTGGACACTGCCGCCCTCACCCATGGGAGGCAAATGAAAAAAACAGTGTCATCCGACAGCAAACGAATGAGCTGTCTGTATTCATCAAAAAATTAACGGGTGGTCCCGTTCACCTGGTCGGGCATTCCCGTGGCGGTTCGCTTGCACTGCTCCTGGCCGCCGGCCGCCCTGACCTGTTTCGCAGTCTTGTTCTGGTGGATCCGGCACCTTTTGATTCAATTCTTTCTGATTCAAAAGCAGCTATGGAAGCATTGAAAAAACGAAAAGCCTTTATTATTGATGCCGTTGATCATATTAAAAAAGGAGATTTTGATAAGGGATTGGAAATTTTCACAGATGCCGTAAGTATCAAGGGCGCCTGGAAAACCCTTCCCCCGGCCGACCGGCAGATTCGACGGGAAAACGCCTGGTCTTTAACAACACTGCTCACGGATGCTCAAGAACCGTTTACCTGCATGGATACCGGGAATATCGACATGCCCGTACTGCTTGTTACGGCCCAAAACAGCCCCTGTCTTTACGGGATGATGCATACCGCACTTGAGCAGCGGCTTAACAATTTTAAAAAAATATGGATCTCAAACGCCTCCCATGGAATGCACAGGGATAATCCCGAGCAATTTAACGTGGCTGTTCTTGATTTCTTAATAACCCATAATGCCCGAGAACGGATACCCGGCATTGCACAATGATCACAATAGCGGTTGAATAATCAAACCATCAGGGGATTGGCGCCGCACAGACCAAAAATGGAGGTGTGCCATGAAATTAGATGCCGGACTTGTTGGAACGCGGCTTTTGAATTATCGAACAACGGTCAACTTTCGACAGACCACCAATTATGCCGCAGCCATAGAGGACAATAACCCGAAATACTTTGATGACCGGCAGGACCAGGGGATTGTCTCCCATCCCCTGTTTGCCGTATCCGTTACCTGGCCTGTTTTGAGCCGGCTGGAAACCTTTATTGACTCCAAGGCATTTCCAAAAGCGGTTTTGATGACCCAGGTACACTATACGGAGCACCTGATTTTACATCGCCTGATCCGGCCCGGGGATGAACTGTCCCTAACGGGAACAGTAACTGCCATTTTACCCCATCGCGCAGGAACCCATGCCATTATCCGTCTTGACGCCTGCGACGGGAATGAAAACCCCGTGTTCACCGAATATATCGGTGCCATGCTGCGGGGGGTGGACTGTGGAAAGGGAGATACGGCTGAAAAAATCCCCGTGGTTCCGGAAAATGACATTGGGGCAGACGATTTATGGTCATCAGAAATCCATATTGATCCCTTACGTCCCTATATTTATGACGGATGCAGCAATATTGAATTTCCCATTCACACCTCCCCACGTTTTGCCGGGATGGTGGGTCTGCCCGGAATTATTCTGCAGGGAACCGCAACCCTGGCCTATGCGATTCGCGAACTGGTCAACCGGGAAGCCTTTAAAGACCCGGCAATGATTTTGGAAATTGCCTGCCGGTTTACGGGAATGGTGCTGCCCGGAACGGATATCACCGTGGTTTGTACAGGCAAAAAAATCCAACCAGAATTTATAGATCTCTTTTTTGAAGTCCTAAATAGTGAACAGAAAAAAGCCATTCGATCTGGATATGTAAAAATACTGAAAAGGGGGTAAAATGAACAAGACGCAAAGATTACCGCTTGTAAATTCCTATATCGACAAATGGGCAAAAGAACAGCCGGATTCAATTGCCATGGTACAGCATGAAGACGGCAGGCAGATCACCTATAAAAAATTCAGTCGACTAATTGATTTTTTTGCACTCAGATTACTGGATATGGGACTCCAAAAAGGAGACCGGGTGGCAACCCAGCTGGTATTGCTCCCGGAGCATATGGCACTGATGTATGCCTGTTTTAAAATCGGGGCGATTATTGCCCCCCTGGATCTTCGCTTGAGTGAAACTGAAGTGGTCCGGGATATCAACAAGATTGGCGCCAAAGCCTTTTTCTTTTTAGGAAAAACACCGGTCCGGGATTTTAGAATGGTTGGAAACGCTGTTAAAAAGGGATGTCTGTCCGTAAAACACCTGGTTCAGTTCACACCAGATCCCAAACCCGGTGATATTATAGACGGTGGTATCAGCATTTCAGATCTCATGAATAAAATGCATCTTGTGTGGTTGAAACTGACAGATGTTTTCACGGGAACGCTTAGAAAGATATATCAGGGCATGGATACGAGAACCCCGGCCCTGATCATTTATACAACGGGAACAACGGGAGAGCCCAAACCTGCCGTATTATGCCATGAAAATATCATTGTCCAGAACCAGATTCTGGAAAGGGGAATTGATTATAAAGGAGATAACAAAGAGTTTTCAATTCTGGTGAATCTTCCCCCAAGCCATGTCGGTTGTGTCACGGAAACATTTATGACCACCATGTTTATCGGGGGGAAAGCCGTTCTTTTAAGGATATTTGACACCAAGACCACTCTGGAAGCCATTGAACAGCATCGGGTCAAGGTGATCGGACAGATCCCCACCATGTTCAGAATGCTCTGGAACTTCCCCGGATATGACACCTATGATCTTTCAAGCCTTGAATTTGTTGCCTATGCCGGATCATCCGTGGACACGGCGTTTCTGAAAAAACTCGCGCGCATGGCGCCAAAATTCGGGACAGGTATCGGCATGACGGAAAATGCCGGTTTTGCAACCTTTACGCCTGCTGACATCTCCCATGAAGAAATGGCAGGGCAAGTGGGCAGGGCCTTTGATGACCTGGCCCGGGTATCTGTTCGTCATCCCATGAAAGCGGACGGATCAGCAGGAGAGGAATTGGCTGATGAGCAGATCGGAGAAATTTGTTATCACCCCCCCATCGTTTTTTTAGGATATTATAATCAGCCTGACCAAACCGAAAAGGCCGTTTCAAAAGAGGGCATCCTGTATACGGGGGATCTGGGGTATTTTAAACAGATGGACGGTTACAAAGCCCTGTACCTTTCCGGGCGAAAGAAGTTTGTTATCAAACAAAAAGGCTACAATGTCTTTCCCGGAGAGGTTGAAGAGCATATTGCCCAGATGGAAGGGGTGGATGTGGTGGAAGTGATCGGGATGAAACACACACTTTTTGACGAAGGCATTTTTGCGTTTGTCCGTCCCATTGCAAATTTTGATCTGAAAGCCCGGGATGTAATGGAACACTGCAGGTCCATAGCCTCTTATAAAAGACCCCAGCATGTTGAAATATGGCCCCAAGAGAAAGATCTGCCGTTGACCCGGAGCACAAAAGTGGACAAGCTCAAACTAATCGAACTTGCCCAGGCCATTGTGGATGATTTAAGGAATAAGGGGGCTTGGGATGAAGCCCATAAAGCATAGTTTGATCTTCTCCCGGGGAGTATTCAAAAAGATTTAAAAAAATGCCCGGGACTGTGATTTAATTTGCGAATTATATTTACTTTACATCCCAATAAATATAATTTGAATTGACTTGAATATGAAATGCATTCTGACGGTTTCAGAGGCTGGGGATTATACGGAATATAGCAGGGCTTTTGATTTAGGAATCAACGCTATCTCGATCTGAAAGGGATTTTGTATGGCTAGACAACTTGTTGATGAACGATCAATTCAAGCAGAATCACATCTCACCCACAGAAATGATAAACCCATTCTTTCCCGCGATTTGATGGATTATACCATCGCCCATGCCCGAAGTGCAATTGCCGTATTGGACAGGGATTTAACATATAGATACGTAAGCCGCGGATATCTTAAAAAATACAAGGTTAAAGATAAAAATATAATTGGTAAAAGCCATTATGATATTTTTCCGAATCTTTCCCAAAAATGGAAAGACATACTTCAAAGATCACTATCCGGGGAAGTGTTAAGCCAGGAAGAAGAGTCTTATTTTAAAGAGGACGGCTCTATTTCCTGGTTACGCTGGGAATACCGGCCATGGTATGAATCCAATGGTTCAATCGGTGGTATTATTATATACAATGAGATTATCAACGAACATAAGACAATCGAGGAAACAAGCAGGGAAAGCGGAAAAATAGTTAAATTTTCAGCAAATGCGCTGAAAAAGAAAAAGTCAAAAAACCCGGATGGTTCTGAAATCAAGGTTCATAAGGCTGAACCGCCCCGTATAAAAACCTTTGGTTTCAGCAGCCGGGAGGAATTTCGAAAACACAGGGTGACTGATTTATATAAAAATCCCTATGACATATTCAGATATAATAAAAAATTATTAAAAGACGCTGCGCTTAAAAAAGACCAACTTCCGTTTCAAGGAAATAACAGCACTTCATTTCCTGGTTCTGCTGCTGCAGGGGTAAAAAACGACGTCACGTATTATGATGCGCTTCTTGACGACATCACCAGAAGCAATCAGAAAGACGTATCGATCCGGCACGATGAGGAGAAATATCATACGATGCTGGGAGCAAATCCAGACCCCGTGGTTGTCTACGACATAGCAGGCAGAATTGTATATTTCAACCCTGCTTTCACACGTCTTTTTGGCTGGTCCCTTGGGGAACGCAGGGGGGAAAAAAACGATACCTTTGTGCCTGAAGAAGCATGGTCAGAAACAAACCTGATGATCGACAAGGTGCTTGCCGGGGAAGAGTTTCACAATTTTGAAACCTGCCGCCGTAACAAAAAAGGTGAAATTATTCCGGTCAGTATCAGCGGAACCATTTGTAAGGATCAAAATGGCCATCCCATTGGCAGTATCATCAATCTAAGGGATATCAGCTATCAACAAAAAATCAAAGCCCGACTCGAAAAATTCGAGAAAAACGAGGCCATCGGCACTCTTGCCGGCGGTATTGCCCACGATTTTAACAACATTCTTTTTCCCATTCTAGGGTATACGGAGATGCTGTTAGAGGACATCCCTGAAAACAGTCCCTACCAAAAAAATCTGAACAACATTTATAACAGCGCCATAAGAGCCAAAGAGCTGGTAAACCAGATCCTTACATTTTCCAGGGAAGAAAAAAATGAATTAAAACGGATAAAGATACAGCCGATTATCAAGGAAACATTAACATTTATCCGGTCTACAATTCCCACAACCATTGAGATCCAACAGGATATCAATCCTGACGGTGGTGTCATTAAATCTGATTCCACACAAATTCATCGAATTGTGATGAATCTTTCAACCAATGCCTATCACGCTATGGAAGAAACGGGAGGCAAACTTAAGGTAAGTCTCAAAGAAATCAAACTGCGTAAACAGGACTTAATAACCCCTGATATGATACCCGGAGTCTATGCCTGTCTGACAGTGGCTGATACGGGTGTGGGTATGGATAAGGCCTTATTGGAAAAAATATTTGACCCGTTTTTTACCACCAAAGCAATCGGTAAGGGGACGGGGTTGGGATTGTCTGCTGTTCACGGTATCGTAACAAGCATGAATGGCGCGATTCAGGTACACAGTGAACCTGGAAAGGGAACACAATTTTATGTGTATCTGCCCGTGGAAAAAACTCTTTCTAAAAAAGAACAGAAAACGGGTCTAAAAACACAAATTCAGGGGGGTGCGGAGCAAATCCTTCTTGTAGACGATGAAGCAGATATCCTTACCATGGAACAACAAATGCTGGAGCGTTTGGGGTATCACGTTTTTTCTTGTTCCGGTAGTATAGAAGCCCTTGAAGTGTTTCGTGACAGTCCCGACAAATTTGACCTGGTCATCACGGATATGACAATGCCGGATATGACCGGAGACAAATTATCCGTTGAATTGATAAAAATAAGGCCAGATATTCCCATCCTGATTTGTACGGGATTCAACAAACTGCTGTCTGAAGAAAAAATCAAAACACTGGGCATTCACGGTCTTTTATTCAAACCGATTATAATGAAGGTCCTTGCCCAAAAGATTCGTACCGTGCTTGAGAAAAATAAAAATTGCTCAAGCCATTGTTGAAGATTTAAAAATAAGGAAATATGCACTGGCCGCTATTTTAAAATAACCTGATCAATTTTTGTAGGTTCCATATTTATGGACTGCTGCCACGGCAGCTTTTACGTTTTCCATGGGGGTGCCGGGTTCAATATTACACAGGTATAACCATAGTCGGCCATTTTTCCCCCCCACCTCAACATAGTGTTTTACCCTGCTGAACACTGCCTCCGGAGTGCTGGTTCTCAGAAAGACCGCTCCCACACCCAGCAGCAGCGGAAGGTTGTGCTTTTGAGCATAGGCCTTGTAAAATTCAGGTCCCAGGGCTTCAACATCAGGGTCCTGGCCCTCCACAAAACCGGGGTTGACCCGCCGCCGGATATCCATTACCTGTTCCGGATGCTTTGCATATCTTTCCCCTGTCCAATTGGGCACACATACCAGGGGACCGCATACGTCCCGCAGCCGTTCAACATAGGGTGCGATAAACTCCTCCATGATCTTTACGTTGACGATGGGAAGTGATGCCAGGGCATCTGCCCCGACTATGGCAGGTGTCCAGGGGAATTTTTTTTTCAGGTATAACAGCCATGGAATGAGCAGTTCTTCCGTTACCCGTGTCATCAGCTCATGGGCAAATGACGGATTCAGGCACATGTCCATGATGAGCGGTTCAATTCCCCGTATATTGGCTGCAAGGCTGAAAGGCGCACAGAACGCCATGCTTGCCCTGACCCTGGTGAGGCGTTCAAAAACCGTATACATGTCAACAACAAGGGGGCATCTGCCTGCCGTATCAAAATCCGGGGTGACAATTTTTTTGATGTCACTCGTTTCCCGGATCAGGGGATGAGACCTGTCAATGTCCGGCATGATATCGTCGTGAAAGCGTATCTTCTGACCGATTGCCTCGGCTTCAATATTATAGGTGTCCAAATCCACGGATGGGACATCAATCCCATACCGGTCGCAAATATCAAAGGTTCCGATGTTCAGCAATGTTGCATCGTGAAAGATCTGTCTGGCTGAAACCTTCATTTCCCGAGGCAACAATTCGCAGATCTGGGCATACACGGGCACCTGGTCAGCCTTTCCCAGGGCAGCATCTGCCGCCCGCTTAAATCCTTTTTGAAAGTGATCGTAAGTTTTGTCAGGACCCATGGTTGTCTGTCTTGTTCTTTTTTGTCACGTCGGCCTCAAATGCTTCCACCAGGTCTAAAATTGTGCCCTGGGCATTTTCAGATAAAGGAAACGGGGTATGATGCGTTAAAATATGCTTTGCCTTTTCATAGGCCATCTCACAAATATCCCGGCCTTTGGCAGATTTCAACCATTGGGCCCTGGGTTTTCTGTCAAACACCACGGCCTGGGACTGGCTCCTTGTGCGCTGGAATGTATGGGCATGGGTCAGATACGTCCCGCCGGGACCTATTTCATCAATGAGATCCAGCACCATGGATTCATGGTCAACCGTTACCCCATTGATCAGTTTTTTGATATTTGTGATGCACTCATGATCCATTATCAATTTGGCATAATCAAAGGTCAGCCCGGTTTCCAGGCCGCCTGCACCAAAAATCATATTGGCTCCGGACAGTGCCATGGGAAGTGCGTTCAAGGTAAACTCATACCCTGCCTGGGCATCCGGAACCTTGGCATCGCTGACGCCTGCACCCATGCGGCAGGGGATACCATAATATTGCGCCATTCTGGCAAGGGCCGTCCCCACCATACTCCATTCAGGGGCTCCCACAGAGGTCAATCCGGTTTTCAAATCCATTATGGTGCTGCATGAACCAAAGCTGACACTGGATCCCTTTTTCACGACCTGGGCCAGGACCAGTCCGCTGAGTTGCTCGGCAAGGGTCTGAACAATCGTGCCGGCAAGTGTTACAGGGCCTGTTCCGCCGGCAAGTGCCATGGCCATGATATCAACATTTATTCCGGCCTCCAGAGCGGCAATCAGGGTTTCGCAAAATTGGGGCACCAGGGTCAGGGGGCTTGTAACACAACAGGAACAGGTACAAATGGGTCGTTCCCGCAATTGATCCATTCCCCCCACAGCAGCGGCAGCCATTTTTACAATGGTTTCAACGCTGCACTGATCCACCATACCGATGGTAATATGCTTGCTGTTGCATGTGATCAGCGAGTGAAAATTGTGTACGGCCTGGGAAGCAGCTTTCTGATCTCCCGGGCAAACCGTGCGCTGACACCATGCAAGCCCGTCCAGGGCATCCACAAGCGTGTAAATATGGTTGCAGTCTGTTTTAATGGTGTTGCGGTAGGCTCGTGTATCAAGGTCAATAATATTGACCTGCTCCCCAAAGGTACTGAATCCCACATGGCCCTTTTCCATAAAAAAATCTTTTTTGGGATCACGACCATAATAGGTCACACTTTTTGCCACACTTGAAATGCTGTCCGTGACAAGCCATTCAGGAATTTTAACACAAAAGCCTGATCCTTTTTTGACCACATGAGCGCCGGCACCGCTTAAGCGATCGGCAGCCGCTTCCATCTCCACAATCACACCCGTGTGCTTTAAAATATGACAGGCCCCTTTGTGAATTGTCTCAAGTTCATCCTGGGAAAAAAGTGTTAATCCCATTCCCGTAACAGCCGTTAAACCATTTCTGATCCGATCCATTTTTTGCCCCATTCGATGTTCACCTGACAATTAAGCCCTCTCCCGAAAAAACGAACTGTTGCCAGGCCTTTTTTTTCCGGAACAAGGGTAAGTATATATCCGATTTTTCAAAAAAAAATTATGATTAAAACTTGCTTTTTGTCAAGAAAAATATGATTTATGACCTATATTGACAGCGGGTTTTTATCACTAAATAAAAACCTTGCCAGATGAGTGCAGATAAGATCATTCATTTTACGGACAAGTTTATAATGAAAGGATATCCCAGTGGAAAAAACAACCCCGAACCAATCCATTAATTTTTTGCGTGGCGTTCCTTCTGAACAAGCCTTATCACGACTTATTCCCCTGGCATCTGACGGATACAAAAAAGCGATTGAGCGGTATGGCATAGATGTGCTTCAATATGGCCATTTTACGGGTTTCAAACCCCTGCGGGAGCTGCTAGGCGATCTGCATCAGGTGAATCCGGAACGGGTGATTATCGGAAACGGCGGTCTTGAGGTCATATCCCTGTTTCTAAAGTCACTTCCGAAAAACAGCACCATCATTATTGAACAGGCAACCTATGATCGCGTCTTGTCAGATGCAAAGCAATATGGAATAAAGTTAATCGGTGTTCGACTGACCCGGGACGGGGTTGATCTGGACCAATTCCGGGATCTGGTCAATCAAGCTGCGCCCAGAGCGTTTTATGGAATACCGTTTCATCAGAATCCAACAGGCATCAACTACACCCGGGACAACCGCAAGGCGGTTGAGCAAATGTGCCGGGAGAATGATATCCTGTGCGTATGGGATGTCTGCTACCAGCAGCTTCGATATGACGGGAAAGAGAACAGCCGCATAGACATTTCTGAGTGGGGTCCGATTTTAGCCAGTTCCTTTACAAAAACCATATCTCCGGGTACCAAATGCGGGTATATCATTGTTCCAAATCATTATGTGCCCCATCTATCCAGAATTATAGCCAATACGCGCATCAATCCAAACCTGCCAACCCAGGCATTCATAGCCGATTTTATCGAATCAGGAGAATACGATCATTTTCTTGAATACCTGTGTGAATTGTACAAACCAAGGATGGCAGCGTTAAATACCACCCTTGGTTCGCATTTCCCGGGATCGTTTCAAAGTGATGTCAGTGGTGGTTTTTTTGCCTGCCTGACCCTTGAAGCCGTTTGCGCTGATAAGGAAACCGATTTTATCAACGCTGCTAAAGAAGCGGGTGTGGGCATAGCCGCTGCCTGGGATGCCGTGGCTCCCGGCTTTCAGCCCACAATGCGACAAAAAGGTCTTTTTGTCAGATTGACCTTTCCTGCTTATGAGCCGGATAAAATTGAATGGGGAATTTCAACGCTCAAGCAAACCGTTGATTTGTTTGGAGACTGACAATGATTGATTTTTTGCAGCAATTCAATTCCGTTACCCAGGCATTAATCGCCACGCTCTTTACGTGGGGTGTAACGGCTGCCGGAGCCTCACTGGTGTTTTTTTCAAAAACGGTAAACCATAAATTCATGGACTCAATGCTTGGTTTTGCTGCAGGTGTTATGATTGCGGCCAGTTTCTGGTCGCTTCTGTCACCAGGCATACAGATGGCCGAAGAATTGGGACAGATTCCATGGCTGAGTGCTGCAGTCGGATTTAT
>Ga0180007_10002250_pt1 | contig 23430 bp, 26 predicted proteins | sample MM_PC_MetaG_FD_121122 | JGI IMG/M metagenome (GOLD analysis project Ga0180007, IMG submission 121122) | Groundwater microbial communities from the Aspo Hard Rock Laboratory (HRL) deep subsurface site, Sweden - MM_PC_MetaG | ecosystem: Environmental > Aquatic > Deep subsurface > Groundwater... | reverse complement strand
CACACAAAAATTATTTAACCTTGCACATGACATCAAGAATTGCCCTAATTGGACTCGCCTTTTTCTGTCACTTGGATCTGATTGTTCTGGGGTTCTATTGCATAATTGACGATTTTTATGTGTATTTATCGGGCTTCAAAATGAAAACATTCTGATATTGAAAACCCATTGAATCAAACTACATATATAGTATTAATATCTGAAGTTCCACATCACAATGAAAACATACATATATATTCCGCAAATCACAAGTTTTTCAAACGAAAAATCATTAACAGATAAAGTGAGCCGAGAATCATATTATTTGAGCCCTGAAGCAATGTTGGTGAACTCGTAAAAAGTCGGAGGGGCTATGGGAAAAAATCCATAGACGAGGAAATAAGAAGCGTTTGCAAAGTTCGAAGTTAATCAAAAAATTCATATACTCAAAAGACCATGGCCCATAAGGCCAGGGTCTCCCATAGGAATTTTCGGCCCAAGCCGAAAAATTCCTATTTGCGGATAAGAAGTTTCTGGCCAGGCTGGATATGTGATCCACGAATGTGATTCAGTTTTTTTATGGTGTTGACCGGCACGCCTGTTTCCCAGGAAATGCTGGACAGAACATCCCCGTCCTGAACAACATAGTAGCGGCTGTCATAGCTGTGTTTTTTCCTGTATACCGGATCCCTGAGTTTCTCAAGGGATGCCTGAAAGGTTTTTTCAAATCCAGGGGGGATATGGAGAGAGTATGATCCCAAAGGCAGCAAGGGGCTGATGATTTTAGGATTGAGTTCCATAAACGTCTTGTAGCTGATCCCGGTCAGTTCCGAAAGGTCTGAGATATAAAACCGATCGTTGATATCCACATCAATGCGGGATGAGACAATGGGCTTGTAAAACTTGGTTTCATCCACCTTGAAGCCGAAACGTTCGGGATTTTCCATGATATACTTGATGGCTGCAATCCGAAATATATATCTCTCTGTCTCCCTTGGGAGATCGAGACTGAAATAATCCTTTCCGGTCTGATTTTTCAGGGCCTTGTTCAACTGGTTTTCACCACAGTTGTAGGCCGCCATGGACAGAAGCCAGGAGTTGAACATTCCCTTGAGTTCTTCCAGATAAGCCAGGGACGCGTCGGTGGACCGTTCATAACACAAGCGCTCATCCATCATGGCCCGATCCACCTGGAGCCCGTAACGCCTGGCTGTTTTTTCCATCAGCTGCCAGATCCCCAATGCCCCTGCCTTGGACTTGATATGGGTATGCAGGGAACTTTCTGCAATGGCAAGGTATTTCAGATCATCCGGGAGGTTTCGTTCGGCCAGGCGTTCTTCAAAATAGGGAAAAAACCGTCCTGACCGTTTCAGCCACATGAGCACCTGAGGGATATCCCAGACTGAAATGATGAACTCCCGGTCAAACATTTCCTGGTTTACGGGATCGGTAAGGTCAATGATTTCACCGCAGAGTCTCACGGACTCTGGGGATTCATAGTCAAATACATCCGGCAACCCTGTATTGACCGTTTTTACGATAACATGGGGTTCACGGGACGAATGGCAGGACAGGATCAGAAGCAAAAACGACACGATCAGAACGTAGGGGTGTTTGTTTTGACCGAAAAATACCATGGATTTTAAAACCTCCTTATTCAGATACCAGAAGGGCCGTTCCAGCATGTCCCACGCTCAAAAAAATTTTCAACAACAGATGTATAGTGCTCGGGAGTTTTAACTTTCTTCACCTGTTTGAAAAAATCAGTGCCGCCTTCAAGGGAAGGGGCCAGATAAGACCAGAATGCTTTCATCCTGTCTGTGACATGAGCGGGGCCGGAAAGATAGTCCAGACGCTCCTGATAGTAATCATCATGAAATTGCTTGATGGTTTTTATTTTATCCGAAACCCTATCACATTCACCTTTGATTGTCATGGGCAAAAATGGATCTGCCAGGACACCCCGGCCGATCATCCACCGTTCAATAAAGCCGAAACGGGCGGATATACGTTCAAAATCCTCACGACTACGAATATCCCCGTTATAAACAATGGTGTGACGGCTCATGGCACAGGCGTCCCCAAAGGCATCAAGATCCACACCGCCCTCGTACATCTGGGCACCCGTCCTCGGGTGAATGGTGATCTCATCTAGGGTATAACGATTCAATATGGGCATCAGGGCTAAGATCTCCCCTTTATCATGCAGGCCCAAACGCATTTTGATACTCAGACGTGTCTTCATCAACGGAAAAACACGGTCAAGAAAGTCTTCGACCCTTTCCGGATAACAAAGAAGCCCTGATCCTTTTTTTTTTTTGGTCAGCATCTTGTACGGGCAGCCCAGGTTCCAGTTGACCGAGGGGTACCCCATATCAAAAAGAAGATTGGCCACAACGGCAAAATCAGAGGGATCGTTTCCCATGATCTGTGGGATCACCTTCATCAGCCCATTGTGTTCGGGAAGCACATCCATCAGTTCTTTTTTTTTGCAGTGCCCCAGCTGAAGAGCTGAAATAAAGGGGGCCATGGCACAATCAAAACCGGAAAAAAAACGAAAATAACTGTTCCTGAACACCCGGTCGGTAAAGCCCTGGAGAGGGGCAAGATAAAGCTGCATATTTGGTAAAACCTTATGTTTATATTCACAAGGGGCCATACGACGCCCTGAACACATGAAATTTTTTAATCACCATGAAGTTAATCTGATGAAGGTCATGAAATTTGGGGTGGAGCTGTTTTCTTTTCTTCATGAACTTCATGCTCTTCATGGTAAAATTGTTTTTTCTTTTTTAAACCACCCGTTCGCGTAGCTCACTGAAGGACACGAAGAGCACGAAGAAAAGCAAGTAACAGGGCCTCTGGCGGTCCTGCCTGAGGCATGTTATTCTTAATGGACACAGTCCTTCATGGTTAAAATCATTTACCCATGGCAAACGCGTAATAGGCGCCATGGACAACCGCCCAGACCAGGACAAGAATCGTGATCCCGGCACAAAAAAAGGCAAGGGTTTTGTGAAAGGATTTTTCCCTTTGCTTATCATTGTATCCCAGAAACCAGGCCACGGCAATTCCACCAAGAATTCCTCCGGCATGGGCCCAGTTATTGATGCCCGGGATTAAAAAGCCAAAGAGAAAAAGACTGATCACCCAACCGGAAATCTGTTTGTACACGGCCTGACCGTAAACACCGCCCCGGCTTTTCCCAAAATAAAGCAAAGCGCCCACCAGGGCGCAAACAGCGGCCGATGCCCCGATGGTGAACTGAATTCCGGCCAGATAAGACACGACAAATCCCAGAACACCACCAATGGTGTAGATGGAAATCATTCGGTAAGACCCATATTCCCGTGCAACAATGGGGAGCAGTTGCCAGAGCATCAGCATGTTAAACACGATATGCATCACACTGCCGTGGAGATAATTGGCCGAAATCAGAGACCACCACAGGCCAAGGGCATTGATGGGATAGGTCCCCGTGGCCCCAAGGATAGTCAGACTTTCCATTGAGGGGGACAGTGTATCCAGGGGGTTCATGGACATACCGATCCGTGAACCGCTCATGACCAGGGAAATGATATACATGGCCACATTGATCCAGATGATGGTCATGGCCATCTGACGTGTATCGGCCATGGTCCGGATCACGGGATTGTTCTTGAAAGCCGAACCCGGCCTCAGAATACTGCAGTAGGGACAGATCCGCTCATCGATGCTGATCAGTTTTCTACAGTTGGGACATAGAATGGATTTTCGTTTGATCTGATTCATGGAAATGACATCCTGATTCCGTTGGGGCCATGACCGGACAGCCATCAGTCGTTCAACTGAATATCTTTTCCGTCACGGACCCGATTCATATTTCTCACCGCACACATCTTGCCGCACATGGTGCAACTGTCTTCATGTTCGGGTTTGGAGCTCTCACGGTATCTTCTTGCCTTTTCCGGGTCAATAGAAAGTTCAATCATTTTCGACCAGTCCAATTTGGACCGGGCTGTGCTCATGGCATTGTCCCAGTCCCGGGCCCCGGGAATATTCTTTGCAATATCTGCGGCATGGGCTGCAATTCGAGTGGCCATGATCCCCTCTTTCATATCCTCGGCCGTGGGCAGCCTCAAATGCTCGGCAGGTGTCACGTAACACAGAAAATCCGCACCGCTTGCCGCGGCAATGGCACCGCCAATGGCGCTGGTGATATGGTCATAGCCCGGAGCCACATCGGTCACCAGGGGCCCAAGCACATAAAAAGGAGCCCCGTGACAGAGTCGTTTTTCAAGCATCATGTTCCCCTGGATTTCGTGGAGAGCCATGTGTCCCGGGCCTTCGATCATCACCTGGATATTCCTCTCCCAGGCTTTTTTGGTCAATTCACCCAAAACGATCAACTCTTCCACCTGGCAGGCATCCGTGGAATCCGCAAGGGCGCCGGGTCTGCACCCGTCACCCAGGCTCAAGGTGAGATCATAGGTTTCACAGATATCCAACAGACGGTCAAAATGCTCATAAAAAGGGTTTTCTGCCTGGTTCAGACTCATCCAGGCATACAGAAGGGACCCGCCCCGTGATACAATGCCCATGAGCCGTTCATTCCGTTTGACTTTTTCTGCTGTCTGGCGGTTCAGTCCCGCATGGATGGTCACAAAATCAACGCCGTCCTTTGCATGGGTTTCCACCACCTTGAAAAACTCATCCACGGTGATATCTTTCAGGTCTTTTTCATAAAACCCCACAGCATCGTAAATAGGCACCGTGCCGATCATGGCCGGGGACATGGCCAGAAGTTTTTGCCTGAATTCCCGTGTTTTGCCAAAACAGCTGAGATCCATAATGGCCTCGGCCTTGAGATCTATGGCATACCGGGCCTTTTCCAGTTCCAGATCCACATTGCAGCAATCCTTTGAAATCCCGAGATTTACGTTGATCTTGGTTCGAAGGCCCTCCCCCACCCCTTCCGGATCAAGGTTCTTATGATTTTTGTTGGCCGGGATGATCACCTTTCCCTGGGCCATCAGATTCATCAATTTTTCCGGGGCCATTTTTTCTTTTTCAGCCACGATGGTCATTTCCCGAGTGAGAATGCCTTTTCTGGCCGCATCCATCTGGGTGGTATAGTTCATGGTTTTTTTCCTTTTTTCATGTTGTTTCTGATCGTCCTGATTTTATCGCCAATGTCGTCGGCACCGACAATCTCGGTGATCATGGCCACACAAGAAGCACCTCGCCTGACCAGGTCCGTCACGTGCTGTTCCTTGATGCCGCCGATGACCACAAAGGGGATGTCCATGGATTTCACCACATAATCAAGGTAGTCCAAACCCACGGGAGCGCAGACATCCTTTTTGGTTTTTGTGGTGAACAGGGGACCCACGCCGATGTAATCCGCCCCCATCTCCACGGCTTTCACGGCCTGCTCAGGCGAATGGGTGGAAAGGCCGATGATCATGGCACCCCCTGTGAGGTTACGAATCACCGGAACCGGAAGGTCCGTCTGGCCCACATGGACGCCGTCTGCCTCAACAGCCATGGCCAGATCCACATAGTCATTCACGATAAAACTCACACCTGCATCCCGGGTCATGGTTCTGAGAATAAGACATTCCCGGTACATGGCCAACTTGGATTTTTCTTTTTCCCTGTATTGGACCGTCTTGACACCTGCCTCGATGACCTGGCGGACCACCTCGATATTGGACCTTCCCTTTGAAAATTCTTCGCCGGTCAGGCAGTAAATATCCGTATCACATGGTTTTTTCGTCATATGCTTCCCTCCCTGTAACCACCCGCAAAACCACATCTGCCTGTTTTGCTGCAACAATCCCTGTCCTGGGTGACAAGGGCGGGCAGTGTTCGTTGACCTCTGATATAAAATCACCCACCATAAAAAACCGGGCTCGTATTTTCCTCACATGGATGGCATCCGTGGTTCCGAATCCTCCCAGCCCCGAGGCCGTGACCAGGAGTTTTTCGCTGTTCATGAATTGTTCCACCAGCATGGTTTTAGACGCCACACCATCAAAGGCCTCCACAATCACCTGGCAGTCTCCGAACAGAACACCCATATTTTCCCGATCGATCCGGACCTTTTCAAGCCGCAGATCCAAATCCGGGTTAATGCGGCGAAGATTGGTCCCCAGCATGTCCACCTTGGGCAATCCCACCTGGTCCATAAAGAAAAACTGACGGTTCAGGTTGGAATCATCCACACAATCATGATCAACCAGGGTGAATGCACGGAAGCCGCATCGCACAAGATGTTGGGCGCAGTTGGACCCCAGCCCCCCTGCCCCGGCAATGCCCACACGCACCGCCCTGATTTTTTCAAGATCTGCCGGACTCAGATACCTCAAAAGCCCCTGTTCAAATGAATTCATGCCTTGATAGCCTGCCAATCTTTAAACACCGGCTGATAACCCAATGATGAAAGACTCAGGGCCATCTGGTCCACGGTTCGTTCATCGGATATGTCAAACTGGCCCGTGTCCTGATTTTTCTGGGTATGCCCCCCCACCACCGTGGTGGAGCCGGCGGACATGCGAGTCACGCCCAGGGGCAAAATCTGGTTCCGAAACTCGGCGTTTTCCCGGGTGGACATGGTAATCCCGGCCCGGGGCATGAACAGTCTCAAAGCGGTTATGGCCTGGACAAGGTTCACATCATCCACCGGATAATCCGGATTGAAACTCCCGGTATGGGGCCGCATGCGGGGAAAGGACACACTGATATCCACCTCCGGGTAATGTTTCTGGAGATACCAGGCATGGAGCCCTGTATAAAAGGATTCGTGCCTGCCCTTGTAAAGGCCCAGCAGCGCTCCGATGTTCACGGATCGCATCCGTGCCTCACAGGCCCTTTCCGGCGCATCCAGCCGGAACCGGTAATTTTTTTTCGGTCCCTTGACGTGAAGCCTGTCATAGAGTGCCTCGTTGTAGGTCTCCTGATATAAGGTCATGGCATCCACCCCTGCCGTGATCAGCTCACGGTACTCCTGGGTTTCAAGGGGATAAATCTCGATGGCAATGGATGTAAAATAGCGTGAAAGGATGGCCACGCATGTTTTCAGATAATCCATGGATGCCCATGTCCGGGATTCTCCGGTGAGTATCAGGATATGTTTGAGGCCGGTTTCAGAAATTCTGCGGGCCTCCTCCTCGACTTCTCCGGCATCCAGATGCTTGCGGCTGATGTTGTTCCGGGCATTGAATCCGCAATACAGGCAATGGTTCACGCAGTAATTGGACAGATACATGGGCGTGTAAAGCACCACGGTTTTCCCGAACTGGGCCACGGTCTGGTCATGGGCCCGCTGGGCCATGGCCTCCAGATGTTCTTGTGCTGCCGGAGCCAGAAGGGTCAGGTAATCCTGCTCATGGAGTCGTGTTTTGGCCAATGTCCGCAGAACATCGTCCGAGGTCACGGATTTCAGCAGACCGTCCACATCCTTCTGCTCCCACTGTTTATACACATCATAAAAACCCATGACTTATCTCGCTTCCTGATATAAAAAACCGGTTAGCGGCGATGAGGCCGACGCCTTTTCACGTTCAGCACCCGGTCCGGCCAGAAAGGCACGACGCCCTGCCCTGACCGCTTCGCCAAAGGCCATGGCCATGGCCACCGGATCCGCTGCACTGGCAATGGCTGTATTGACCAGACAGGCCGCAGCACCCATTTCCATGGCTTCGCAAGCCTGGGAAGGTCGGCCGATACCCGCATCCACGATCACCGGAACCTCAAGTTCATCAATCAAAATCCGGATCATCTCCCGGGTCATCAATCCCCGGTTGCTTCCGATGGGCGAGCCAAGGGGCATAACCGCCGCAGCGCCTGCATTGACCAGGGCACGTGCCACCATCAGATCGGGATTGATATAAGGAAGCACCACAAAGCCTTCGTTTGCAAGAATTCCGGTAGCTTTGACCGTTTCATAGCCATCGGGAAGTAGGTAGGTATTGTCAGAGATCACTTCGATTTTGATCCAGTTTCCGCATCCGGCAGCCCGGGCCAGCCGTGCGATTCTCACGGCCTCATCCGCATCCCTGGCACCGGACGTATTGGGCAAAAGGGTCACGGATGTGGGGATATGTTTCATCACATTATCGGTTCCCGACTGAAAATCAACACGTCGCAGGGCCACGGTGATCACCTGGGAACCCGATTGTTCGATAATTCGGGGGATCATGGTGTCCGACGCATATTTTCCCGTTCCCGTAAACAAACGGCTGGTCAGTTTTTTCCCACCGATCTCAAGTGCATCACCCGCATTCAAAAACGCTGTCATGTCATCCACCTCCCACAAATCTCAACACTTCCAGATTGTCGTTTTCCTTCAATACCAAGGTATCGAAGTCATCCTTGATGATAATGGTCCGGTTCAGTTCAACCACAACCTCCCGGGGCTCCAGCTTTTTCACATGCAAAAAGCCCAGAATGGTCAAACCCTCATCAAGATCCTCACATTGACCGTTGACGTTTATCCGCATGGGAGATCATCCTTTTTTCGTTTACCTAAAAAAATCAGGCCCAAAAATCAGGGCAAAAAAAAAGCTTGCCCAAGGGCAAGCGTTCATAAAATTCAGGAAATCCGTCATTTCAGTGCTTCCCTACGGCAGTATCATCTGCATCAGGTTCAAAGGGTTGGAAAATTCCGTCTCAGTCCTGATATGTTCAGGACACCCCCAGCGATAAATAAATAATATAAAATAAGAAAAAGACAATGTAAAGGATGGAATAAACCTTTTATCCCAATATTGTCGTCGTACTCGTCCTGAGTCCTGTATATATTTTAATCACCACACGTTCGCCTAGCTCACTGAAGCTCACGAAGGCCTAAGGGAAAGCAAGACTTCGGGCAAACAGAGAGTTAAATTGGGATTCACGGGTCAGCTCAACGTAGCTGGACATACCCGGAACAGCAAGGGCGCGTTGCCGTTGCGTTCGGTTGTTGAGCACAAGCTGGGCACCCTTTCCGGCTGCGTTGCCCACCTGCTTGTAAATGGCACCGGGGATATCCGGAATAAGGCCGATGCAACGCGCATTTTCCACGTCAATATGGCTGCCGAAGGAACCGGCCAGGATAATTTCCGAAATATCCGAAACAGCCAGACCTGCCTTGGCAAGAAGGGTATTGGTTGCGGCGTTGATGGCGGCTTTGGCAAGCTGAACCTGGCTGATGTCCGATTGGGTGACGCTGATATCCTTACCCGTGGATGTCTGGTCTCCTGGTATAAGAACATACCGGATGGATTGTCTCTCACCCTGGGTCCGGTCCAATGATCGATCCAGGTGTCCCTGTTTGTTGATGATTTTTTCACGGAGCATTTCAGCGATGATGTCTATGATCCCTGAACCGCAAATTCCCGATGGCTTTTGGCCGTCTATAGTCTCAAAAGATATATCCAGACCCATGATTCTAACCTTGGAAACAGCACCGCCCATGGCCCGCATCCCCGAACTCAGGTGGGCACCCTCAAAGGTCGGCCCCGACGGTGCCGATGCAATGAACAAATGATTCTTATTGCCCGGTACGGTTAAGACCACCTCCGTATTGGTGCCGATGTCGAGCCCCAGACGACAGGGACCCGGCTTGTCCAGGTCAGCGCCCATGATCATGGCCACATTATCAGACCCCACAAACCCCCCTATCAGTGGAGGGATGTAAAGGTAAGCACCCGGGGCAAGATTCAGGCCAAGTTCCCTGGCCTTGATGTCCAGGGCCTGGTCAGTCGATGCCACAAAGGGAGGTGACCCGAGCTGCTCAAGGGGCAGCCCCAATAACAAGTGGGTCATGGCCGAATTCCCCACCAGGCTCATTTCACAGATATGGCCGGTGTCTGTCCCCACAGAGTAAACAAGCTCCTGTGCAAGGGCTTGGGCTGCATCTCGAATCAGACGTGTCAGGCGCTGGCCATCCGCAGGGTCACTGATGGCCCGTTGAATTCGGGTGACCACATCTGCCCCCATGATCACCTGTGGATTTATTCGTCCCCGTGCGGCAAGGATGTTTCCCGTTTCCAGGTTTACCAGATAGGCCGCCAGCTTGGTGGAACCCAGATCAAGGGCCAGCCCCAAAGGGCCTTGCCCCTGTTGTGACACACCCACCACCTCACTACCCCTTAAAAAGGCATTCACATGCCAGTCAAAACAACGGGCTTTTTGGGAAAGCTGTCCGGCTGTCACGTGGTCTGCCCACAGGGTGTGCTGTTCATGCTGGGGTGCAACACCATCCAGCACGCGACCCACATCCGACCGGGAATCGTCCAGACCGGGCCTGGGTACGTCACATGGGATAGATCGGATAATGGGCGAATCCACATTGATGCCGCCCCCATCACCCGCATCAACAGGCCAGCTGCTGTCAGCTGTTTCCTGAAATTCAGGAATCATCACACTCAGATCACCCAGAACCTGTGTCTGACATGAAAGACGAAGCCCCTCCTTGCGTTGGGATGTGTCAAGCAGACGCATTTCAGATGGCGTGGGATCAGATGTCTGGCCCACAGGCGTTGACAGGCAACGGCCGCAACTGCCGTTTCCCCCACAATCCAGAGGCAGTAAAACACCGGCCTCCTGCATGGCATCTGTCAGCAGACTGCCCAAAGGAACAACCGCACGCCTGCCTGACGGCATGAATTCCACCTTGACCATCAATGTACCGCTATCGTCCACAATAACCCTCCGGACAACGAGTATATTCCTGTGGGGATATAGAATCAATCAAAAGAAAAAGTCCACCAGGCCTCAGACGGAGAAGACATCTTAGGCCTGGTGGACGCCCAGTTGGGCTTGCTTCCCCCAAAGTTATGTTTATAAAACAGATCTAAAACGATCCGATCAATGTCAGGCAGGCGTTGTTTCCCTCGGTGGTGCTTTCGGCGTTGTATTCAATCAGATAACGAAAACTGGCCTGCATGGGAAATGGTTTGAAGACCATGACCCGGACTTCAGGCCCCAGGGCATGGGCTGAATACCTGTCATCTGTGGCCCCGGCCCCCGAATCATCGGTCAGCTGGGCATAGGTATATCCCGCCAGACCTGCGGTGAGGAGAACTCCCTCTTTGACAGGGATGGTCTTGGCTATGCCGTATTCAGCAACCACATTGGCGCCCGGCGTGATGTCCGTATCTTCATCTTCCGTATTCTGCAACCAGCGCGTCAAGACTGAGACTGTCATGGTCCGGGCTTCGTCAAGATAGTAAGTCCCGCCCAGGGTTTCCATAAAACTCCAGTAACCGGATCCCGGCGATGATGGTTCATCACTGTCTGCCGTGGGGGCATAAAAGCCCAAGGCAAAGGACAGATCCCAACGGGGAGCGTGCCACCCCAGAACAAAGGGTTCAAAATAAAGATCTCCGAGACCGAAGCTGCTTTCATCAACACCCAGGGCCGACATCTTCATATCGATGGCCACGATAGGAACGATCACATCAAAACCAAAGTCAGCTCCCAGAATCTTATGATCCGTCATGTAGGTGAACTGGTTGGCCATGGCAAACACAGTCAGGTCCAATCCCAGGTTCACGGCATTGCCATGATCATCATTGAGTGTATCGGCTGTGTAAAACATATTGTACATGGTATAGTGAAAACCCGGTGGAGGCAAGGTTGCAGAACCTAATCCCAGTGCACCCGGTGTATAATGGCCAAAGGCCATGGCACTGCCGGATACAAGCAGAACAATCACAACTGCAAATAAGCCACCAATAAAACCTTTCACTTTATTTATTTTTTTCATCGTTCCTCCCCTTTACATTTATCGTCTAGTAAACACCGTATTGTTTACCGGCATCAATAAAAGCACTCAAGGTATCAGCCTTGGCCTCATCCATGGCACAGCCAATGCTGAGGATATACCCTTTTTTGCCTGCTGCCGTGTCAATGAGTTTTTTTGTCTCTTCCTTGACCTGATCCGGCGTACCGGTAAGAATAAGGGACACCGGAAAGCCACCGGCAATACACACCTTACCCCCCAGCTGGTCATGGGCTTTTTTCATATCTGTCCGATCAAACAGATACATGCAACGAATGTCAGAGGTTTCTGCAAGGTATTCAAGGCGTTGGTTATAACCGCCTTCAACAAAACAGGCGGGCACGCAACCGGCCTCAACGATGCCGTACATGACGGCTTTCAGGGTCGGCCAATAGAATTTTTTAAACTGGTCATCGGACATAAATCCGTCCGCACCCTTATGTAGCGGAATAAAGACCAGGGGATTTCCATTGGCCATGGCACCGCTGACACCGGATTCAATCATGGGCCTGACCAGACGATCCACGGCGGCAAGGACCTTGTCCGGGCGGCGGTAAATATCCATCATCAAGGGAGTCGTCCCGCGGAATGAGTCGCTGAGCACATCAAAGGGTGCTTTGGTGGCACTGCCGGCACCAAATGGATAGCCTGCCGCCATAATCTGTCCCAGATAAGAGCCAAGAACATTGATCCAGTCAAAACACTGTTTGCCTGCTTCCATCAGGGCTTTCAGAGCCTCCTGGATGGGAGGGGTTCCCAAGGCAACAAGCAAAGGCCCCAGCATGGGCAGTTCCATGGAACCATAGACCGGCGGCATGGACGCAAAGGGCGCCAGTGCGGCATGGGTCTTGGGGATCCAGGACCTCAGCCAGAAGTCTGTGGGGTCACTGATCAGATGGTCAAACTCGTCGGCTTTCATGTATTCCTTTTCATGAAACTGGTATGAAAGATGATCAGCAACGCCGTTGCCAGGCCACTTGTACAGATTGTACTTGAGGGTTTCAAGGGCCGGACCATACATGAGCATGGGTGCGGAACCTGCGGTATCCGGTCCATAGGTGGTGCAAAAATCCAGGTAGGCCTGACCCGCAGCATCAGGATCATACATGGCCTGACGGCCTGAGATGCCCTTCAGCATGGTGGGAGCAAAGGTGGTCAGGGGCATGATGGGAACACGTTTAATGTTCTGGTCGATCTTGATGGCGTCAGCCACCAGTCCGGCGCGCTCCTGATATGCTGCCTTGTTCTCTTCACTGGGAAATTCAATCCCCTCTCCAGACACCCATTTTGCCAGGAAGGCATCTTGTCGCTCTATCACAGATAATTTATCCGATCCTTGTTCCATAATTTCCTCCAAATTATTGATATTGGCCCAGTATTAGAGCTAGTTCAACCAACCTTTGATGAAGTTGACGCCCACCACGGCATCGTTGACAAACGCATCGGCGCCCACATAGCTGCAAACCTGCTCATCCATCTGGCCGCCTCCGATCAATACCTTGACCTTGTCACGCAATCCCTTTTCCTTGAGTTTTTCGACCACGGATTTCATGGGGTCAAAGGCCAGGGTCAACAAGCCACTGAGACCGATCACATCGGCACCGAAGGCCATGGCTTCTTCGATAATTTTATCGGCCGGCACATCCACTCCGATGTCCATAACATCAAAGCCGTTGAGTTCCAGCATCATGGCCGCGATATTCTTACCGATGTCATGGATGTCACCTTCCACTGTGGCGATCAGGACCTTACCTAATTTTTTTTGTGTTTGGCCGCCCGAGCCTGAATCCTGGGCTGCCAGGTAGGGTTTGAGTATCTCGGCGCTGACCTTCATCATCTCGCCGGACATGATCAACTCAGGAATAAAATAAATCTGTTGTTCAAAGCGTTTTCCAATCTCAGCCAGGGCATCCTGGTAACAATTGAAAATATCAATCGCAGGAATGCCTTGGTCAAGATATGAGTGGGTCAAAGATAAAGCAGTATCTTCCTGCATCTCCACAACCGCGGTAAATAAATCTTTCAAATCAGCCATGATAAACCTCCATTTTATCTATATGTTTTTCGGTCCAATGCGACCTGCCCGGTATGCCCGGCTATAATTCTGACAGTATTTATCCTTGCCCATAAGCATCTCCGCAGCCAGCATGACGCCCATGAGGTTTCGATCATTGGGATCTGTAATGGCGCTGTCCAGCCCCACCTGGATACACATGGACAAAAAGGTCTGGTTGATCAATGATCGAAGGGGCATGCCAAAGGAAATATTGCTGAGTCCACAGGTGATATGCGCCTTGGGATAAGCTGTTGCTACGGCCTTGATGCTGTCGTATGTGATAAGGGCGTTTTTATCCCCGGTACTGATGGCCGTGACCAGAGGGTCCACATAAAGCTGACTTTCTTCAAGACCGCCATCCTTGGCAAGTCCGACAAGATGATCAACAATCTCCATGCGGCCGGCACAGGTGGACGGGATACCGACCTTATCGTCAAGGGCGAGCAGAATCAAACCGGTCTTGTACTCCAGGGCCAGAGGCAAAACACCTTCAAGCCGCTGTTTTTCACCACTGACCGAGTTGATCAGGGGTGTTTTGACAACCCGATCCAAAGCAGCTTTCAGGGCCTTTGGATTGGCGCTGTCCAGACAGAGCGGAGCATCGGTTGTCTCCTGGATCGTTTCCACCAGCCAGACCATGTCATCAGGCTCACGCTCGGGTGATGTTCCGGCATTGACATCCAAATAGTGACTTCCGGCCTGGACCTGGCTGAGGGCCAGTTGTTTGATAAACTCTGTATCGCGTTCCCGAATGGCTAATCCAACAGCCTTGCGTGTCCCATTAATTTTTTCACCAATAATAATCATACGTATCCTCGCTTATAAAAACAAAGGGATGGACGTCCCCGGTGTGGCCACGATGAACTCGGGTTCATTCCATGGCCCAAATAACAGTCGTTTGATCAAATCAAGGTCCGTTTCCATACGCTGGAATCCCATGTCGTATTCCATGGCAAGCTCTGAGCACTGTTCTGATGCTGCAACTTCAGGATCATCTCCGGCCAGAAGCACCAGCCGGTCATAGTTTTTCAAAGCAACCTTCAATAACTGCTTGCGACGTTCTTTGGATATGTGTGCCAGACCTTTGTGCATCTGTGTAAATATGTTCAGTTCCGTTTCAAGCCAGTTCGGCTCAAGGAAATAACTTCCCGGATGCTCGTTCATCACCTTCCGGTGCCTGGCCCTCGAGCCGAGAAGCATCCCGACGCAGTCGTCAACCTTGGGCACAACCAGAGTACTTTTACTGGAAACAACACCTTCCAGGGCCATGCCGCAGAGACCATAGCCAAGAACAATGGTTGTGCTTTCCTGTTCCAGTTCCCTGACCTTATCCAAGAGAGCAAGTCGCAGACGGTCCGGCTGGAGATGCAATGCAATTTCCAGCACATGTATGGGCTCATCCGTTCCCAGAAATTGTTCAAGGGCAGGTGCAAGGGCACGGCAGGCAATTATTTTATGGGGATACGTCATCATTGATCCTGTTTTTAATGTTTTGATAGCCACTCTATTACTATAGTCTTATAGAGGACTGCAAGAAAAAAATCAAAACCATCTGATTTTTTTACATTTAAACCAATATATATGAACATAAGTTCTTGAAATATTGGCTGTACTTGTGTGTTTCTTTCGTGTATATTTTGATCCGTAATAAATTTTCATGTGGACGTGGACCCTGAAATAATCCATCTTACCGGACAACGGGCTGACTGTTTCCATATGTCCCATGGCATGGATCGAAAAGACTTTTTGAAATAGGACCTGATGTGAATTCAATTGATTAATGATTTTAACATAGCTCAGCCACACACGGACAGAAAAAAGATCGACAAGCGTTCAAGGCTACCGGCCTATGCACAACTGGCCAATATCCTTCGATCTTGTATTTCCCAGGGTGAAAGCCCGCCTGGCGAACGCCTTCCATCCGAATCGGCCCTGGCCAAGAATTATGGCGTGAGCTCCATGACAGCCCGTCAGGCCGTCAGCGTCCTGGAGGAAGAGGGCCTGGTCCGGCGTATACAGGGCAAAGGGACTTTTGTTCGAAAAATTGGCATATCTACCAGCAGTTTTGATCTGGGCTCCCTGGGTACGGTGTTTTCCGACAAAGAAAACCTGTCGGTACGGATTGTCAATGCATCGGTCAAACGGTCTCCCGGGCTTGAAAAAGAGGTTCTGGGTCTTGGGCCCAGCCAGCCAGTTATTATGGTGGAACGCATCATCCTTCATCGTAACGAGCCCTTTACCCTGCATGTTTCCTATACCTCATTCGACCCCACATCACCCACTGTGGAGGCCATGCTGGATACCATGGTTTTAACAGGGCTTATCTTTCAGGATGGATATTCCAATTTTAAACGTGGGGATTTGCGGCTGTTCCCCTCACAACTCAATGAACGGGATGCGGGTTTGCTCAAACTGGAACCCGGCCAAAGCGTTTTTAAACTGGAGCATTTATTTTATGATTTTGAAAATAAACCGGCTGCCTATGGCTGGTTTATCGTCAGCCATGAAAAAATGCCCATGATCAGCAGAATTGGAATTTGGGATGAATAATCAATCGAAAACACCACCCTTGGAAGAGCGGCTTGAACGGCTTGTGGACCTGATCACCGAGTTGCAGGAAGATGCATGCCTGGCTGAACTGAAAGCCATGCTGGACCAGGGGATCGACCCCAAGCGGCTCCTATCATGCTGCATGGAAGGCATGCGCCGGATCGGAGTACGTTTTGAAAAAGGGTCCTATTTTATTTCGGCACTGATCATGGCCGGGGAAATCATGCGATCTTCCACCGAATATTTAAGTCACTATTTGACGCATCAAGAGACCAGCGGAACCGGCGGCAGGATTTTGCTGGGTACAATCAAGGGTGATATCCATGATCTGGGCAAAAACCTCTTTTCCCTTCTGTTGAAATGCAATAATTTTGAAATCATTGACCTGGGCGTTGATGTTCCGGCCGAGGTCTTTCTCAAGGAAGCCATCTCATTAAAGCCTGACATCATCGGCATCAGCTGCGTGTTGACCAACAGCCTGGAAAACCTGAAAAAGGCAGTCACACTTCTTCAGAAAAAACTGCCCACGCCAAAGGCTGCAATCATTATTGGCGGCACATGCCTCGACGAACGCATGGCCAACTATGTGGGTTCCAGCCTCTGGGCAAAAGACGCTGCCGTGGGGCTCAAAATCTGTCAGAACGTTATAGGCGGGAAGCCCCACAAACCCTCCTATTTGAGGTGAGCCATCCTGGGATACTCCAAAAACACGTGAATTGTTTTTCAATGCCTGCAAAAACTGCCATTCCAACGAAACAACCTGGCCCTGGTACACCCAATACACCCCGGCATCCTGGCTGATCCAGAGCGATGTGGATGAGGGTCGGTCCAAGTTCAACATGTCTGAGTGGGGTCGGCAAGGGGCAAATCACGGGGATGAAGCGGCAGAAAAACTTAAAAAAGGGGACATGCCCCCCTGGTTTTATCTTCCGGCACATCCCGAAGCCCGTCTGAGCCAAGCGGATAAAGAAGCACTGATATCTGGTCTTATGGCGACATTCAATAAAAAGGAAACAACCCTGGGGCGAAGACGCTATCAACGTTGGATGTTAATAGGACTTATAGGTCCCATAAGTCCCATATGTCCCAGATCATAGTTTTTTGTGGCCATGCCGCACAAAGCCCTTGCCCCCTTTTACCGGCAGAGCATGATCATGGCAAAGAATTACTTTTTTGTAACCGACTTAATTTCTTCCTCTAAAATAGTGACATAATTGATATGCATGCTGGGTAGGGCCCATTGCATAAATCCAGAAGTTTTTTCCCGTTCTTGGGTGAATTTTTTGAAAATACAATATACATGGACGTAGGCGGTGCAGGCATAGGAAGAATTCTGATGGTTTGATCAATATTAAGGACACCAGCAATTAAACCCCCTTTTTTCAGATATTCTGTAAGTCGAGGTAAAGGCAGGGGGCCGATCCATTCAACATCATATCCCATTTTGGCGGCGACCTCATTGAAATAAACTATCCCGGCTCCCTTTGCCGGACCATCGACGCCGTCATTAAACGTATGGGGCGGCAGCATGAAATATCCCATTTTCGACGTTTCAGCACCCAGATTCTGTCCTTGAAAAAAAACAAGCAGAATCCATATGGTCAAGCAAGCAGCCCTCTTCATATCCGGTCCCTTTCCTTCTTTAAAAATGAATAATAATCTACTTCGTAAATAGCACCCCTGGATGAATACATCATATTCCCTGTTTTATCCGCGATAAAAATGGCAAGAATGAACATGTCCTGTAAAACAACTTTAAAGCCGTTCCTTGCTACGGCTCCTCCGCTCAATGGCTTTGATCAGCCGGGTGAAAATCAGATAATGAAAAGGAAGAAACACATACCAGTAGATAACACCAAACAGACCCCCGGGTTCAAAATAGGCTGTAACATTCAATTGATTTGTGCCTTGGTTGTCAGGCTTAACTGTAAATTCAAGCCAGGCCAATCCAGGCAATTTCATTTCAGCCCGAAGCAGCAGACGCGACATGGGCTCCATTTTCTCCACCCTGAAAAAATCGATCACGTCGTTTTCACGAAGTTCAGACTGGCTCCGTCTTCCCCGTTTCATGCCCACCCCCAGAAGCAGGCGGTCGATCTCGCCCCTGAGACGCCACATCCAGTTGTTGTGGAACCACCCTTCCCGTCCCCCGATTCTGCAGATGGAATAAAATAGGGAAATGGCTGCCTTGTTTGTCAGGATAAAATGGGTGCTGGTGTAGCGGGTTCTGCGGGAAAGTTCATGGAGCCTGGGGGCCAGATCACAGGTGGGCGGATAGGCGTCGGACCATCTGCTTGTGATTTTATCATCTTCTTCGATTTTCATGGCCCGTTTGACAGCTTCACGAAAGGGAACGGTCTCAAAGGAGATCATGCTGAGAATATCCGAATTGCGGCAGACCACTTCATTGGCCAGCCCTTCCATCAAGGATCGGGTGATAGGCGCCGGAACAGGTGTGATAAAACTGGCAAAATATGAAAACACGTTGAGATTCAGGGGCAGTTTTGGGAAAAACCTTTTTTTTTCAAGAATTCCGGCCACGACCTTCATCATATTCTCATAGGAAAGGATCTCGCTGCCACCGATGTCGAATTCCCTGCCCTGTGTTTCTTCATGTTCAAGGCAGCCCACCAGGTATTTGATCACATCACGAATACTGATGGGCTGACACAGGGTCTTGGCATGATCCGGCAGGAAGATGACCGGCACGCGCTCTACCAGATTTTTGATGATCTCAAAAGAAGCGCTTCCCGAGCCGATGATCACCGCAGCCCGAAGAATAGTCACCGGTACAGCCCCTTTAACCAGTTCCCGGGCCACATCAAGGCGGCTTTTCAGATGGGTGGACAACTGATCATTCTTGTCGCCCAATCCCCCCAGATAAATGATTCTCTTAAGATGCTTGTCCGAGGCTGCGTTTCTAAAATTCCTGGCCACACGGATTTCATGATCCGCACATTTTTCAGGGCCCAACAGGAGGGAGTGCATCAGATAAAAGGCCGTGGAAACATTATCCATGGCCTGTTCCAGGTCCTCGATCCCAAGGGCATCCCCTTCAACGACTTGGGCACCGGGCCAGCGATCATCATAGGACCTGGCATGGGATCGCACCATGACCCTTACCCGGTAGCCCCTTTCCAGAAGTTCTGGCACCAGACGTCCGCCAATATAACCACTGGCACCGGTCACAAGCACGATTCCCTGGTCACAGACCGGCAAGGTGGGTAGATCGTCGCAAAACAACCTGGGTCTCTGGGGATATGGCATGATCACCTCTTAATTTCATGTTGGGGCTGGAATACCTTAGGTTCCTCGATTCAGCAGGCCAGTACCCATCATTATAACGACTTTACACAAGGGCGGCAAGATTTTCATAGATCCGGGGTTGTATCCCCAAGAGGGTGCAGGAGATTCAATTATTTTAGTGATTGATTTTTAGTTGGTTCTTTTCTATATATCTTAACTTAATCCAAGGTTCAATGCAAAACGGACATGTCAGGCACTTATTCAGTTGAGGAACGCCAGGGAATGCGAGACAAAAAAATACTTTTTATCTGCTCTGAAAACAGTGATCTGAGTCTCATGGCCGCAGGTTTTGCAAAAATGGCTGCCCCATCAGGGACCCATGTCATGGCTGCAGGACCCTCTCCTGAAAAGGCTCCGTCATCCCAGCTTATTGAAATCATGAAGGCCAGCGGCGCAGAGATCAAAGGCCTAAACGTGTTTTCCATCACGGATGTCACGGATAAAACCTTTGACCTTGTTATCACCCTGTGCAAAAAAACATGGGACAACTTCCCTTATTTTAAGGGGCTTCCCCCTGTTCTCCATTGGGATCTGAACGCACCCGAAACCGGAGCCGGTGAAAAGGACTGGAAAACCTGCCTTACCTGCGGCATTGAAACCCTTCGACCCCGGGTCCAGAGCCTGTTCAGTTATGGTTATCTCAATGCGTTTAAAGAAGTGAAGTCCAATACGGACAATATCCTGAACAGCCTGTCCGAAGGTATTTTCGCCCATGACCTGAACCGCAGGATATTCTATTTCAGCACCAAGGCGTCCCAACTGACAGGGCTTTCACCCGAGGATGTCATGGGCAAAGACTGTCATGAAATTTTTCAGGGTGGTTTGTGCAGTGACAACTGCGCCTTCTGCGGCACGGGAACCATTGACCCCTTTGAGGTAAAAAACTATCCCATTTCCTTTTCAGACAAAAAGGGAAAACGAAAGGAATGCGATCTTTCGGTGGTGCCCCTCAAGGATGAGGATGGAAAAATCTACGGTGTTGCCGCGTCCCTGAAAGACAATTCCGAGTTGAACCTTCTCAAGCTGAGGAATCGGGAAATTCAAAGTTTCAGGGGCATCATTGGAAACGATCCCCAGATGATTGATGTTTTCCAGCAGATCAAGGATGTTGCCGATTACAATTTTCCTGTTCATATCTCCGGTGAAACAGGCACAGGAAAAGAGCTGGTTGCAGCAGCCATCCACAATGAGAGTCTCAGGCGGAACAAGCCCTTTGTTCCAGTCAACTGCGGGGCCCTTCCCGAATCCTTGATTGAAAGCGAGCTTTTCGGCCATGTGAAAGGTGCCTTTTCCGGTGCGGTCAAAGACAAGAAAGGCCGTTTTGAGCTGGCCGAAGGCGGCACGATATTCCTTGATGAAATCGGTGAATTATCCAAGGACATGCAGGTCAAACTTCTTCGATTCCTCCAGGAGAGCACCTTTGACAAAGTCGGGGGTGAAAAAACCATTTCAGCTGATGTCCGTGTGATCAGCGCCACCAACCGGAACCTGAAAAAAGAAGTCCAGAACAAGACATTCAGGGAAGACGTTTATTACAGGCTCAATGTCATCCCCGTGGTCCTTCCTCCCCTTCGGGACAAGAAAAACGACATCCCCATTCTGGTGGCCCATTTCCTTTCCAGAATCACCTTGATCAATCACGGAAAAGTCCCTGAATTTTCCCAGGAAGCCCTGGCTGTAATGATGCAGTATCATTTCCCTGGAAATGTCAGGGAACTTGAAAACGCAGTCCAATACGCCATTGTCCGTTCACGGGGTAAAACCATCATGCCCGAGCACCTGCCCATGGAATTTTCAGGCATAAATACTGACTATGGAATCAAGCGGGGGCCCTCAAAAAAGCTTGATCCCCAGTCTGTGACCGAAGCCATTTCAAAGGCCGGGGGAAACAAGTCCAAAGCCGCACGGCTTCTGGGTGTGGGCCGGGCAACCCTGTACCGTTTTCTTGACGAAAATCCCGAGCTTTCATCCTGATCCCATAAAAAAGATTTCATGACTCAACGGTTCATGATATGTATGCGCTTAATATTTTTCGACAAAGGGCCTTGCTCTTAAGTATGGCCCGATAATGTGTATCCAGATCCAAAACAAATCAGTGACACAATTAAGGTAAACCGTGGTTTAAGCCCACAAGGTCTTTTGCCATTTCATAAACAAACACCAGTGACACCAATGAATCAGGTTAAGGAGGAAAAACATGAAAGTGATCATTACGAAGCAATGCATGGGTGACCGTAACTGTAACAACCTCTGCCCCCAAGTGTTTGAATACGATGAAGACCAATTGATATCCACCGTGAAATTCGATGAAATCCCAGAGCAATTCAAGGATGTTGTCAGACAGGCCGCCCGTGAATGCGGCGCCGATGCCATTGAAATCATGGATGACGATAAATAATAACGAATCGAGTACGTGCTCCCTCTCCACCGTGAAGAGGGAGCACGTACCTGATAAAAAAACATGTGGAGATGCCCATGGCCACGTTCAGGGACAGCCAGACCGCAAAAAATCTTTTAACCTCATATGCCTTTGAATCCCAGGCCTTCACCCGATATACCTTCTACGCCGATAAAGCCAGAGACGAGCAATACATCCAGATTTCTGACATTTTTAAAGAAACCGCCAACCAGGAACTGGAACATGCCCTGCGCTTCTTTAAATTCTTCAACGGCGGAGAGCTCGAAATCACAGCCACCTTCCTCACCGGCGTTGTAAAAAGCACCTATGATAACCTTCTGGCAGCATCCGATCTTGAGCATCATGTACACACGACCCTCTATCCGGGATTTGCCGCTGTTGCAAGGAATGAAGGGTTTGAACGTGCCGCTGAAACCTGGGATGCCATATCAAAGGCTGAAAAGCAGCATGAACAGAATTTTTCAGCCCTGGCACAAACCATTAAGACCGGAATCATTTTCAACCGTTCTGAAGTCAAAACCTGGCGATGCAAAAGCTGCGGTTATATTCATGAAGGACAGGCCCCACCCGAAAAATGCCCTGCCTGCGTTAAACCTCCGGGATATTTTGAATTGATGTATACCAACTGGTAGCTGTGTGCTTCAATTCATTGCGTCTTTGGGGTCATTCTTTTTTTTTGGACTATTAAACTCTCGTAAAACCGCAGAGACCGCTGAGAAAGATAGGCAAAACGTAGGTGCTTTTTTAACCACCCGCTCCCGGTGGTCGCTGAAGCACACGAAAAAGGGCAAAAGGATTTCCCTGCCGGGGGCCAACCCCAGCCTTCGCTGGGGCAGGCTCTTTTTAAAAGGTTGCCAAATAGGTTTATTCAAGATCACGTCATGACGTGGCCTCGAATAAATGCATAACTGACTTGCCCTAAAAACAATTCGCCATAAGTCCCATGAGTCCTATAGATCCCATACGTCCCATGGGACCAATGAGACTTATAGGACTTATGTCATTTTATCTCGTCTTTATCCGGGTATTATTTCAGGCCACCCAACCCATTTGCCCAGCTTTTCTCTGCGCCCTCAGCGCCTCAGCGAGATCAATTTCTTTTTCATCGAATAACGTTAGCACCAGCAACTGAGACGCACTATAAACGTTCAGGTTCCGGAACGAGGTCGGTGTATTTTTTTTCTCGCAGAGGCTCAGAGGACGCAGAGAATGGCAAGGTCTCACCCTTAGCTATGTCATTCCGGGCGGGGCTTCTTCATTTTCCGACGTTTAAATCGTCTATAGACGCATCCGGGCCATTCATACGGGAATGTGAAGCCGACCCGGAATCCATGGTGTTGGGTCAGGGAGGTTGCAATTGAATAGAACTAT